>Ga0182034_10000945_pt1 | contig 14001 bp, 15 predicted proteins | sample flu12Cox44000172_FD_125972 | JGI IMG/M metagenome (GOLD analysis project Ga0182034, IMG submission 125972) | Lab enrichment of tropical soil microbial communities from Luquillo Experimental Forest, Puerto Rico - flux4day.12C.oxic.44.000.172 | ecosystem: Environmental > Terrestrial > Soil >... | reverse complement strand
CGCCCTGCGCCATGACGGCATCGTTTGAGCCGCGGGCGGAGGTAGGAAACCCTTAATGCCATGCGGGAAGTTGAATTCTTCTTCGGTCTCGGCAGCCGTTACTCGTATCCTGCGTTCACACAAATAGCCCGTATCGAAACCGCGCATTCATGCACCTTCAACCTACAGCCTATAGACGGCGGGGAACTCTTGAATCTGCGCGGTGCGTCTCCGTTTCGAGGCGCACCCTTGTCGGGACAGTATGAGTGGGATTATCGCCACCGTGACGCAGTGGTGTGGGCCGAAAATCTGCGCCGCGATCGCGTCTCGCATCAAGCTCGATGTGCGGCTATTCAGTGCGGCCATTGGCAGCAGCGCAGTCAACGAACGAGTGATTGCATGTGCACGCCGTGCGTTCGAGCGTGGGGCTTTTGGCGTCCCGACTTTTTTTGTCGGAGATAGGATGTTCTGGGGCAACGACCGTCTCGTGCTGCTGGAGCACTACCTCGCGCATCAAGGTCGTCGCTGAGTGCACTTCTCGCACATGAGCTCATGCAGCGGCATGTCCGCAGCTGGCCGGAGGAGATATAAGCCCAAAAAAGGGTAATTCTCGTTTTGACCCCAACCGGACGGAAGCGGGTCGCTTTTGCTGCGGTGCAAGATCCTAACCTGCTATACTCAATCTCTGATCCTTAGCGTTAGGGCAAGCCGATGACACGGCGCGAACTCATATCGCTGCTTAGCGGCGCGGCGGCTGCGTGGCCGCTCGCGGCTCGGGCGCAACAAGCAAGGCCAGTGATCGCCTTTCTACGGGCGGGGTCGGGACCCGTGTCGTCGGAAGAGAGCGCGTTCCAGAAAGGTCTTGGCGAAACCGGCTACGTGGAGGGCCAAAATGTGACCATCGAATATCATTCGCTCGATGGTCAATACGATCGCTTACCAACACTGGTCGCCGACTTGCTTGCTCGCCACGTCGCGGTGATCGCAATGCCGGCGTTCAGCAGTACCCCTATGATAACGATCGCCAAAGCCACGGGGGGCTCGATCCCCATCGTCTTCGGCGTCGGCGACGATCCAGTCAAGCTTGGTCTGGTCGCGAGCCTTGCACGGCCGGGCGGCAATGCGACTGGAATCAATTTCTTCGTCGGGGAAATCGTGACCAAACGGTTTGCCCTACTGTACGAGCTGGTGCCCAGGGCTCTCCGCATAGGCGTCATGGTCAATCAGAACAATCCGGTGGCGACCGAGGCAACCTTGACGCAGCTCAATGAGACTGCGCGCGTCCTCGGGTTGCAACTGCAAATCGTCAACGCCGGCTCCAACCGCGAGATCGATGCGGCTTTCGAGACCATTGCGCGCGAGCATTGCGATGCTCTCTTTGTCGGCCCCGATGCGTTCTTCGCCAGCCGGCGCGTCCAATTCGCCACGCTCGCAGCGCACCTTAGAATCCCGGCATCCTATTCCAACCGAAACTTTCCGGAGGTCGGCGGGCTGATGAGCTATGGGACAAGTCTCGCAGAGGTGTTTCGGCTAGTCGGGGTGTATGTCGGCCGGATTCTCAAAGGTGCCAAGCCTGCCGAGCTCCCGGTAGTGCAATCGACCAAATTCGAGTTTGTCATCAACCTGCAGACTGCGAGGGCGCTCGGCATCGCGGTACCGCCCGAAATCCTCGCTAGCGCCGACGAGGTCATCGAATAGCTACGCTTTGTTTGCTGCACCTGCTCAGGTCCTGGCACTTCTCCGACATAGCCTCATGCGGCGGCATGTCCGCAGCAGGCGGGGGCTGACCTAACAGGTTGGTTCAAACCCCGGGGTTCCTTCAGATTTGGCGGGAGAACCGACGGGACTTGGCCACATTGGAATTCTGGTCACCCCACGCAATTCCACCCCACCGCTTGACACATATTCCGAAAAGGCATATATGCCGATTAGGCTAAGATCTTTAGGAGAACCCTCTGATGTCCAAGTCAAAGAAAGCAGAAGCCGATCAACGCACGCTGGTCACGTTTCTGCTCGATGAAACCGGCTCAATGGAGTCCATCAAAGATGACACCATTGGCGGGTTCAATTCATATCTGTTCTCCCTCAAAGCCGAGAGCGCACCGATCGATTTCACGCTGATCAAATTCGACAGCCGCAGGATCGAAAAGGTTTGCGTTGCCGCTCCGGTCGCTCAAGTCAAAGAGCTCGATGCTGCCAGTTATCAACCTGGCGCCTCGACGCCCCTGATCGATGCGGCCTACAAGACTATCAAGGCCGTCGAAAAATCGCTTAATGGCGGCAACCCGAAAGTGGTCATCTGCATCCAGACTGACGGCCACGAAAACGCCTCGACCGAGCATACGTGGGATGAACTCAACACGCTCATCAAGGAAAAGACCGCCACTGGCTGGCAATTCAATTTCCTCGGGACCGGCATCGACGCCTACGATACTGGCTTGCGGATGGGTGTGGCCGCGATGGCGACGATGGCGAGCCGTCGAACGCCGCAGCATGTGCGAGCCTCTTATGCGTCGTTAGGTGCCGCTACGGCTGACTTTGCGGCGGGGCGCGCCGAGAGCACGCATCTGTCTATGAGCGCGCGGGCCGCATCTGGTGACGAACACTATAAGCGTGTGTTCGGCAGCAAAGCTGCATCCCGGCCGCCAGCGCCGTCGCCGCAACGGCCAACACACAAAGCGGTTGACGAATTCACGCTGTAAAGCGATGGCGCGCCGAACGTCCAACACGAGCGCATTTGGCGCAGCGGTAAGCCGTGCGCTTATCGAGCGCAAGATGTCTCAGGCTGATCTTGCCGGCACACTCGGTAAGTCGCCCGCCTATACGAATCAAACGCTGACTGGCCGCAAGAGTGCGTCGCCTGAATGGGTGAATCTGGTGGCCCAGGCATTGCAGCTCTCGCCCAAACAGCGAGCAAATCTGCATCGCTCGGCGGCGAAAGACCAAGGCTACGAAATCGACCTGGGGGAGTATCCGCCAAAGCCAAAACGGTAGAGATGGAAAATTTTTTCGATAGTAGTTTCAAGTTCATAGTTGCGATTTAGGGCGATGCGATGCGCCCGGTGCGGGCACGGGCGTGCGGGCTGCCCACGAAGGCGACTTTCGTGCGTGTGCAACAATTGCAGATCGGCTATGAACTGCCCGCGCTCCATGCGCAGCAGCGAAGCGCCGACGCCTGGTCCGGATCTGTGCATGGCGGGCACGGTCCCCCTTCCGAGCGCAGTGCTGTCGGAGATCTTTTGGTACCGCAGCAAACTCCGTACCTCACTCTGCAAGGGAGAGGTCGGTCGGCTTCGCTGCGCGAAGCCGACCGGGTGGGGGTCCCGCAACGCCGAGACCGCTGCCTTTGACCCAACCGAGCTCCCCCGGGTCGCCGACTTTCAGGACAGGTATGGAGCCTGTTGCACCGCTTGAGCGTACGCGGCACGCAGCTGCGCCGCGACTTCTCCGCGGTCGACCTTGCCGGCACCGTTGAGCGGCACTGCCGCGACAATGGCGACGAAGCGGGGATGCGAATATGCGGGCCCTTTGTCGAGACACCAGGCCCGAAGATTGTCCGCGGACACGCCTGCGCCCGCTCGCGCCGTCACCATGGCTGCCGGGACCAGCCCTTTCACCGGATGCGGAACCGGCGCGACCACCGCGTTCACCACGTCAGGATGCGCGAACAGCAGGTTCTCGACCTCCTTGGGATAGATGTTCTCGCCGCCACAGCTGAACATGTCGTCGACCCGGCTGCGAAAATAGAAAAAGCCTTCGCTGTCTCTGCGGAAGATGTCGCCGGTGCGCAGCCAGCCGTTGTCGAGCTTCTGCCGCGTGATCTCCGGCTCGTTGTGATAGCCGAGACAGACATAGGGACAGCGAACGACGAGCTCGCCTTCGTTGCCGTCGCTGCCCTCGGCGTCCAGGAGCTTGAGCTCGATCTCGGGCGCGGCAACGCCGGGGCTGCCGCGCGGAACGGCACGGCCGTCGATCGGCTCCCGCAACGGGCTGCCGCCTTCGGTGAGGCCGTAGCTTTCCGAGACCTTGACGTGCGGGAGGGCGCGTCCGACGGCGTCGAGCAGCTCGGGCGCTACTACCGCCGATCCTATGGTCATGCTGCGCAGCGCGGAAAGATCGAGCGACTTGAGATAATCGCGATGCTGAAGAAACATGGTGAACACCGCCGCTGCCCCGCGCGAATAGGTGCAGCGGTACCGGGCGAGCGCCTCGAGGTAGGCGCGCGGCTCATAGCGCGGCATCAGCACGAAGGAGCCGCCGGCATACAGCATGGGCTTGACCGTGCCGCGCAGCGCATTCTTGTGAAACAGCGGCAGCGCAACGAGCCCGCGCTCGCTCTCGCTTGCGGGCCAATACCGCTGGTTGTAGGCGACGTACCAGAGCATGCCGCGGTGGGTCATGATGGCGCCCTTGGGCCGGCCGGTGGAGCCGGACGTGTAGGGCTGAAACGCCTGCGCATCCTCCGCAAGCGCCGGCGGTGCGACGGCGGCGGCCGGTTTGCCCATCTCGTCCTCGAACGCGAGAAAGCCGTCAGACGCCTGACCGAGCAGGAGCCGGCGGCGAAGCGGCGCGTCGCGGGCGATCGAAACGGCATCGCCGCGGCAAGACGGATCGACGACGGCCAGAGTGCAGGCTGCTTGCGCAATGATGTCGCGCAGCGTTCCGCTCGCAAGCCGCGTATTGAGCGGGAGCGGGATGGCGCCCATGCGCATGGCGCCGAAGAAGAACTCGACAAACTCGGTGCGGTTGCCGACCAGCATGGCCACGCGCTCGCCCGCACGCACGCCGAGACGAGCCAGCATTCGCGCCACGGCATCCATTCGCGCGTCAAGCGTGCGGTAGGTCGAACAACGCTCGACCCCGCCGAACAGATCGATGATCGCCACCTTGTCGGGAAGGCGAAGAACGGCATCGTCGAAGAAATAGCCGAGATTGCGCCGGCGGTGCTCGTTCACCATGAGATGACGCTGGAGGTACTGTGGAATGCGTGAACGTTACCCGGGTTTCGCAGCAGAGCTCCGCCCGGGCCACGCAACGTAGCCCGCATTGAGCGCAAGCGAAATGCGGGAAACGTGACCCCGGGTCCCGCAAAAGTGATCAAGGCCGGCTGCAGAAGGGGCGAAAGAGGGCCATCCGCATCCGGTCCTGTGACCAAAAAGCTACACCGGGGGGACAATATGCGATTGCGGCCAAATTCCGTATTGGCAGAAAGGACAAAATAGGTAACGTTACTGCTGCCTAATCATGGGCGTTTCCTCCTTCACTTAAAGCCCCGACTCGTCGGGGCTTTTTTTTTATATCGCTGCTGCCATTTTTTGAGTGACACACCAAATCTCCTGTCGCATCAGAACCATTGCCTACTACAGATCTCCAAGGTTTGGCCGCACGAGATCGCGATGGCCTCTGAGTTCGTCGAACGCCTTGCAGTTGTTGGCTGCCGATGAAGCCGGGCTCCGCCGGTGAGGAGTATGCCGAGCTAGGACCGCGCGTAACGGAAGGGAGATACCGGAGTAGACTGCACCGAACACAGGGCGGAAATCCTCCGGTGCCCGGATCGCGCCCTTGCAATGGCCCGGGATTCTGGCGGGGGTCTTTGGATTTTCAAGAATGCAGAGTTTGGTTGGCAAGCCGCCAATGGTAAAAACCACGGCACGCCAACGCTTTAGCCAAACATCTCCCTAGGCGCCAGAGCAGGGAGAAAGGCTCGTGCCTGCAGGGAAGGGCACGGGTCAGATCAGGGAGGCTTTGGTGACGGTTAGCCGTCAATATACTTGACGGTCGCCCGTCACCTTTTTATCCTGCCGCTATGATCGACCAAGCTCTTCGGCGCTACAGGCAGGGTGGGTTTACCGACGACGATGTGACGCGCTGCACCGGTCTCTCGGTGCGGGCCTGGCGCGAGCTAATCAAGGTCGGCGCCGTGCGTACGATCACGAAAGGGCGCGGTCCGGGTCGGGTCCGATTATGCGATGCGATCACGCTCAAGCGCGCGGCGGTCATTGCGGCACTTAACCGGGCCGGGCTGAGCTTGGCCATGGCCGGGCGGATCGCCTACTTCATGCCCCGCGCAGAGTTGCTCTATCACGTGTGGGACCCGTCCTGGATGCTTCTCCAGACCGGAGCGGAGGTCAATCCCGAGACCGGGTTGCCGCCATATCTGAAAAAGCCGAAGTTTGATTGGTTCAACCCGGACAGGCCGGCGAGCGCCGATCCGAAGCTCGATTGGCTGATCGAGATTTACGAGCGCCGCTTCATCGGGCTTGTCTTCAGCCCTGAAGAGCCGCCCCTCATTTATGGCGAGCTGCACAAGGCGGGCACGCGTTTCGTCTCATGGTATCCCTTCCATGAGCTTTGTCATCTTAGCGGACCGGCCGAAAAAATTGCAGAGACGCTGGCCCCCTACAAAATCGGCGACTTTCTCCCAAAGTGGCTAGATCCGTATAGCTGGTCCGACCGACTCGATCCCGGCTTCTTGGATTACAGATACGAGGATCACAGCGCGGATGATCCCGTGTGCATAGCGGCTGAGGCCACGGTCGGCAGTTCCGTTTTCAAGATTAGCGTCAACGTCTCGTTGGCGATCAGGAAAGCCTTGCGTCGGTACCTCGGGATAGAACCCGCACCAGGGCTCGGACTGATCGGAAGCCCATGACCCCTGCCGCTGGCGAAATGCTGGGGCGGGACCGTTGTTCTCCACGCGCGGCGTTTCGGCCGATGGCGGGATCTAACTGATGCGGAGAGCGAGGAGGGCGAATGAAACCGACGCACATTCCGACTGACAAAAATAGGGTCAGGCGCCAGCAGGCGCGCGTTGCCACCCATCCTCAGGACGGCGAGGAGGAATACCGGGTCGGGCCCGGTCGCCCGCCCAAAGAGTTTCAGTTCAAGCCGGGCCAAAGTGGCAACCCCAAGGGCAAGCGTCGGAAAGGATCACTCGTAGGGCAACTCAAGGCGGAGCTGGAACGTGCGTTGCGGCAGAACGTGACGCTGCGCCAGGGCGAAAAAGAGCAGACTGTCACCATGAGGGCGGCCGGCATCCGGCAGCTCGTGACCCAGTTCGCCGATGGCGACCCCCGTGCGCGGCGCGACTTGATTCATTTAGCCGGCAAGCTTGGCGTCGATCTGATGGCAGGCCGGGGAGAAGGAATTGAGGAGGCGATCGAGACCGCTGTCCTTGCCGAGGATGAAGTGCTGCTGGCTGATTACGTCCAGCGCCATGGCGGGAACCCGGATCCTGTCGCCAGCGATCCCGAGGGCCAATCGGCGAGCGATGCCGAACGGCCGGAGCCGACCGGCACAAAGCTATAGGAGCATTTCCATGAGCAACCAAGCTAGCGCTCGACTGGTGTCCGCGATGTATCGCAACGATTTCGTTTCGTTCATCGGCAAATGTTTCCATCTGCTTAGACCTCGCGCGCAATTTCAAATGAATTATCACATCGAGGCGATGGCATATCAGCTCGAGCGGGTGCGACGCGGCGAGAACACGCGCCTCATCATAAACGGGCCGCCGCGCTCACTAAAATCCCTGGTGTGCTCGGTCGCATGGCCGGCTTACGTATTGGGTCATGATCCTAGCAAGAACATAGTTGTAAGCAGCTACAACACGGAACTCGCGATCAAACTTGGCAACGGCTGCCGCGCGATCATGAGCTCTAACGTGTATCAGAGCATTTTTCCGTGGACCGGGATTTCGCGCACGAAAAACTCGGAGTTCGAATTTAAAACGACCCGACAGGGCTCTCGCCTGGCCACATCCATTCACGGCACGGTGACCGGTATAGGCGGTGACATCCTAATCATTGATGACCCCTTGAAGCCGATTGACGCGCTTTCGGACAAAAAACGCGAACAGGTGAATCACTTGTTCAAGAATGCACTGCGGTCCCGCCTCGACGATCCGCGGAAGGGCGCTGTCGTCATCGTCATGCAGCGGGTACACCCGGAAGACTTGGTCGGCATGATCTTGCGCGAGTTCGATGGTTATACGGTGCTGAGTCTCCCGGCCATTGCCGAACGACCGGAAAGGGTTCAAATCGGGCCCGGCAAGTACCATCTGCGCCAGGTTGGCGATCCTCTTCACGCCGAGCGAGCATCGGCGTCGGAGCTCAAGCGGTTAGGCGTCGAGCTTGGTTCGGAAATCTTCGCGGCCCACTATCAGCAAGCGCCCATTCGGCCGGGCGGCGTAATGATCCAACGTGATTGGATCCGCCGCTATGAGCGATTGCCCGAGCGCGGGCCGTCAACTCAGATCGTGCAAAGCTGGGACACTGCGTCAATGCAGGGGGAACAGAACGACTAATCGGTATGCACGACCTGGATGAAGCACGAGAACAAGTACTACCTTATGCATGTGCTCCGGGGCCGGTTCGATTATCCGACCCTGAAAGCGCAGGCGATCGCGCATGCTACGGCGTACAAGCCGCACACGATCCTGGTTGAGAATGCGGGAGTGGGGACGGCGCTGATTGCCGAACTGCGAAACGCAGGCCTAACTGCGCTTGCGGTCAAGCCAGAATACAACAAGGTCGTTCGCATGACCATCCAAGCCGATAAGTTCGCTAGCGGCAGGGTACTATTTCCGCAGCAAGCATCATGGCTTGCGACCTTGGAGGGCGAGGTATTCGCGTTTCCTCATGTGCCCCATGACGATCAAGTCGACAGCATCGCGCAAGCCCTCGCCCACGAGCATCCCACTTATGATCTCAACGTGATCGCTGACGGGATGGCAAAAGTGGCAACGGAACTTTGGTGGCAGGATCGGTGGGCAAGGCATATCTTATCAAGTTTTTGAGGCGAAGCTATCGTGCATGGTCGCCGGGGTCAAGAATATTGGAACGTAAGCAGATGAGTGCCTGCTATCGATTGAACTCGATCTGTTGAAATGAGGTCATCTGGGGCGAGGTTCACTGTGGCGACACTCGCCAACGCGTCAGCAGGCAATTGTCGCGCCCGACCCCGACGCACGTTCACGCCAATGTTTGGGCTCCTTGCGGTCCAGCGGAGAAATGCCTGGTTTAAGGATGAGACCCATCGAATAGCTCAGCAGCCAGGCAATTTGGCTTCGCGACGAGGCCCGAGAACCAGCAGGGCGCATGACACCTCGCCGTGTCCACAACCTCAACCATTTTTCATATTGTCCTGGCGCAAAGCATCGTCAGGCGTCGCGTGAAGGTAATGAGCCGGTGCGCGCAGTGAAGGCTACGAGAGCACTTTCCGCGCTTGCTCGCTATCCCGCTCGACCCTCACGAAGGCCGTGAGGTGTTCCTGGAGTAAGTCGGAGAGCGCAAGCAGCACCAGTTTAGCTGGAGCATCAGCAATTGTTTCGCGGATGCGGTCAGCAATGACGGTGGACTCGTGGAGTGCTCGCACGAAGGTTCTTTGGTTCTCATCCATCGTCATGCTGCGGCCCCGAGCGGTGCTACCATCTGAACAGTCAGTCATTCGCGTCTCCCCTCCCCCCATGCAATCGATGTTCCCAAAAAACTAGGTTAACCAGAGCGCAGGATTGTGCGATGGGAAGTCGGTAAAGCCAAGTAACAATTATGAGCGCTTTCCCGTCGGATTCGAATCGAGGCATCGGTGGGGTCACTCTTCCTCTAGGGAAGCGGGGATTTCGTGCCTGGCTATACCCAAGGATATAGAACAGTAAAAGCTTGGAAACATTTGGCTTTCGCCCCGTCCCCGCGGGCCAGGGCGGCGAGAGGCGGTTGCTTCTCGAACCACCTGGCTCTCAGAGCGTTGATTGAGTCATGGTGACCACGATGACGAAAACGAAAAACACGTTCACGGTCATTGCAATCGTGCCCGGCATCGGCGTGTGGTCACACGCCTTCCACTCGCGCGAATCCGCGATGATCTGCAAAGAGTTCCTTGAGAATAACAGTCTCATCGGCCCGACCCGAATCCTCATGATTGAGGAATAACAGGACCTCTGCTCTCTAGGGCGGCTGGCATTCCCCTGTCCGCTAGACAGAAAGGCGAAGATTTCTTTGCCTTCCGATGTCGTGTTCCCATTTTGTACACTATCTGAGGATATAGCTGTGGATTCCATCCCACCCGTGTTGAAATTTTTGTGCTAGCCTCCTTTTTGGAGACAAAAAGAACAATTTTCGGACCTGCAGCACGAGGGGGAATACATGGACTCGCTGACAAGTCGCGAGCGGGAAATCGTTCTCGTCCTGGCGTCGGGCGGGCTTTCCAACAAGGACGTTGGTCGGAGGCTCAATCTGTCAGAAGGAACCGTGAAAGTTCATCTGCACAACATCTACCAAAAGCTAGGGGTCAAAACACGAACCGCCTTGGTTGTGCTGGCCCACACTGAATATGCGTCGGTAAGCCCGCTTCCTCATACTGCAAGCTTCGAATTCGAAAAGCCTGGGCTGGAGTTCGCCTAAGTGCCTCGGAGGCCCATTCGCCTAGCTGCGGAAAAGTATGGGCCGGCCGAGCACGCCGAAAGCAAATCACTCGTTAGGGGTAAAGGCGAGTGTGCGAATAAGCCATCGCTTCACCTTCGCATCACACCCACGCTTTAGGGCTACTTCCAGTCCATCGGTGAAATGCGTGGTTTAAGGAACTGACCATAGAATAACCAAGCAGCCACGCAATTTGGCTGAGGGACAAAGCCGGATCTTTCAAGTACCGCGCCGAAAGGTCACGCCGAAGCTCGTCGAGTATAGTGGCATAACTGGTTCCCTCCTCGGATAGGCGTCTTGCAAGCGTTCGACTGCTCATGCCCAGCCTGCTTGCAACTATCTCCACTTGCGCTTTTCCGTGCGGCAGCAGTTGAGCAATCTCATTCTCGACCATAGCGCGCAGCGTGCTGGAGATGTTACTGCGCCTGCCCAGCACTTCCTCGCAGGCGTTTTTTAGGATTTGAAGCAGATATTTGTCTGACGTAAGGATGGGCGCCGAGAGCAATTCTGCCGGAAGGACGATGGAATCGGCAGTGGCCCTGAACCTGACCACACCGCCGTAGAAGCAATCGAATTCTGGTTTATCGGTGTTGCGAGCATGAATAAAGGTGACCAGTTTAGGGGAGATGTTTCTGCCGGTCAATTCTCGGAAGGCACGCAGCAGGACTGCGAAAGCATATTCCACGAACAGTCGATCGGTGTGCCTTGGAATATTATAATTGACGGCGAGAACGGTACGCTTCGCCGCCTCGGAAATGACAAGGGGCATGCTCTCATTAGAAACGGCGAGATAGCGAACCAAGTTGCGGATGGCTTCGCCTAAATTTGGAGAAGCGGCCAGCACATAATAGAGAATTCCGCATTCGCGCAGGTCGAAGTGCTGAGCGAGGTGAAGGCCGAGTGCCGAGTCGCCGAGCGCATCTGCTGCAATCTCCAAGAATAGAATTTGGCTTTCTGCCCGAACCCGTTTCGGCTCCTCATCAAGTTTCAGCAACGAGATACCTGCCTTTGCGAGCAGGGGCCTCGGATCGATCTTCGCTCGCTGCAACTCTTTAATCGCCAGCCGCGTCGCGACAGCGTCGGCGGTGAGGAACACATCTCCGGTCACTACCTTCGGACGTCTAACCATTTCGACCGTTCCGTCGCGAGCCCGAACCGCAGCCTATCGAAACTTGGCGCCGAATAGCAAAAACTTGGCATGGGCTAGCAAACCTTGGGGATTGCCGTCAATAAAGGGGTCCCCAAATCCTTAGACAGCGGGCTGAAAACTGCGCGACCGAATCCCAGCAAAGTCACGCGGCACTAATGCCTTAACCGATCCCAATCCCCAACGTGCCGAAGGAGCAGGTCCGGCTATGTCCAATACCACGGTGCGTCTAGTAATTGCGGATGACCATCCCGTGGTTCTTCAGGGGCTCATCAGCCTGCTTGGTTCGAAGCGGCCGTTCACCATCGTTGCAAGTTGCTCAAACGGCACCGAAAGCATCAGTATCATTCGGAAGCTAAGACCAGACGTCGCTTTGCTGGACACCTCCCTGCCTGGCCCAAACGGTCTTGAGATTCTCGACATCGTGCGAGCTGAGGACTTACCCACTCGAGTCGTTCTCCTTGCAACGTCCATCGCAGATCGCGATCTCGCTGCGGCGGTCGCCCGCGGGGTACATGGCGTCTTGTGCAAGGATTGTTCGGCGGATACCTTGCTGCGTGGTCTGCGCGAAGTCGCAAGTGGACGAAAGTGGCTGCCCAGCACGCTTGTTCATGGCGCGCGTCAGCGCGAGACACTACGAGAGGATCGCTCCACGGCCTTTGGCGCCCTAACGACTCGTGAATACGAGGTGATGTTTTTAGCCTCGACGGGGCTGAGCAACAAGCAAATCGCGCGCCAACTGAGCATTTGTGAAGGCACGGTGAAATTGCATCTGCACAGCATCTATGGTAAGGTAGCAGTTAGCAATCGAATGGCCCTTGCTGCCTTGGCGAGATCAAATTGCGACGTATTCTACAAGCTCAGGGGACTAGGTCTTACGGTTGGGGATTATTTGGCGAGTTTTGGTGCTGCACGTTCAAAAGCAGCCACCGAACGCGAGCGAGGCTACGACACGGGTTACTGCAACCGCCATGCGTTTGTTCCAAGCATGGATGAAGAGCTCCCGCTTCGATTTGCGTTCGCTGGGAGATCCGGCACCGGGGCCGGGGCCTGGGACCTTGATCCTGCTGTTTGACGCCGGCCTGCGCATTGAAGAGGCGTTTGGAGGGGAAAGGTGGCTCTCCAGAGCCGAATGCATGTCCAATGAAGCATCGACATAGCGGCTCGTTACAAAATTTGTCGGTTGGCGCTGTAGGGCTTAAAGAAAAAAAAGCACTAACGGAGGCCCACCGCCTTCTCGACAACTGCATTCTGTTCGCCAGTTTGAGCGCTGACGAGCGTGCTGCCATCTCTGCCCGGGCGCGCCTTCGAACCTACAAGGCTGGCGAGACCGTATTCGCCATGGGCTCCCCGGGGAATCAGATGATGGCTTTGCTAAGCGGTACTATTCGTATCAGCGTGCCGTTCTCGGAAGGCAAAGAGTTGTTCCTTGCGATTATTCATCCCGGAGATATATTTGGCGAGCTTGCGGTTTTGGATGGGAACGAGCGATCAGCAGACGCTATCGCGGAGACTGCATGTACGCTGGCGATTTTGGACCGTAGTGACATTCTGTCATTCTTCGAACGCAACCCCTCCGTCTGGCTCAAGCTTATCAAACTCCTGGTTCAGCGACTGCGGCAAACGGATCAAGCCTTCGCTGAGGTAGCGTTGCTGCAGCTTCCCGTCAGATTGGCGAAGACGATACTGCGAATTTTAAATCAGGAAACGAACTCCTCGGTTGCGAAGACGTTCAAAATTCGGTTCAGTCAACGGGAACTAGCAAACATGGTGGGGAGCACGCGTGAGAGTGTAAATAAGTGTTTTCGCGATTGGCAAAATGATAGAATTGTTAAAATGTCAAAAGGATCGATCATCGTCACCAATCGAAGCGCTTTTGAGCGAATAGCCGGCGTGACCTGACAAGGTTGCTTGCGTCGAGTTTTTCGGTGCTCGGCAGCGCCCCCGTGCGCGGGCGTTGCCCATAGACGTGACTTAGCGCTCACCGTTGTTGCGTTGCTTCTGCCACTGCAGAAACTCGAGGAAGATTGCGTCCCGCTGTTGCTGCGTCAGGTTGGAGAAGCCGGACTCCTTATTCTTCAGGAAGGCCGAGAATTCGGCGCGCGCCGTCTGCGGATCCGCCTCCACTTCCTTTGCACGCATCCGCCGCAGCATCTCCTCAGCGACGCTCCAGCGCGTCCAGCCGGGAACGGTTGCCGCAAGATTGACATCCCGCCATTTCGGATGGCGGGGAGGCTCGCGGAATTTATCCCACTTGCTGAAGAACGCTTCAGTGAACCGCTCGACCCGGCGATAGCGCTCATTGCCCTTTTGCCAGTTGAAAACGGCCAGCACCGCGGGAACCGCAATGGTATCGATTGGCTGGGTTTCCGGAACCAAGCCAGGGTATTCCTTGTTGGTCAGCTCGCCCAGCGTGTAGTAGTCGGCAAAGGTCTTGGTGAACGGGATTGGCACAAAGTG
>Ga0182034_10000940_pt1 | contig 14017 bp, 12 predicted proteins | sample flu12Cox44000172_FD_125972 | JGI IMG/M metagenome (GOLD analysis project Ga0182034, IMG submission 125972) | Lab enrichment of tropical soil microbial communities from Luquillo Experimental Forest, Puerto Rico - flux4day.12C.oxic.44.000.172 | ecosystem: Environmental > Terrestrial > Soil >... | reverse complement strand
TTGCGTAGTGGTATTGCTGGGGTTGGCATCGCTGGCGGCTAGTTTTCTGCCGGCCCGGCGCGCAGCATCCGTGAATCCAATGGATGCGTTACGATCTGAGTAGCAATGCGACAGTTTGCTCATTTTCATTTCTAAAGAATAGCCAAGGTAGGGGAAAGCACTCTAGCCGCATCGGCTAGGCTCCGGGCGAGTCACGGGCAACCCTGAAGTTATCCGGCCAGATTCTCAATTTCCTGTTTGCCGACCACTCGCAAAGAACCTAGTTTTGCCCCTCCCGACGCCTTCTAAACGGTTGCCTTTTGGAATTCGTGGCGTTATCCCAGCCTCCGAGCTTAAGCGCCACGGCCATGCATGCATCACGGAGTTCATCTGCAACAGCGCGGTCGACCAAAGACCGAGCGACAACCATTCCGCCTACGCACAAAGCCGCGATCGCCTGAGCCCTTGCATGACTGGGCCCCTTCTTATCGATGAGACTGCGCTCCAAGACGCTGACCATCGCCTTGAACACGCTCTCGAAAGCGCGTTTCACATTCTTGCTGCTACGTGCGACGTAGCTCGGCAGTGCCGCCATAGGACATGAGTTCTCAACATTCTCGAAATGCTGGCGAGATAGATAAGCACGCACAACTTGCGTGCCCACATCCGTGGATGAGAGATCCACATGTACCCCTTTCCAGCAATTCTTCCAGTTGGGGTCGGTGAAGAAGCATCCCAGGACTTCGGAATAGAGATCGCTTTTGGTTTTGAAATAACTGTAGAATCCGCCGTGGGTGAGGTTGGCGCCTCCCATAATCTGGCTAATAGAGACATTGTCGAAGCCATAGCGGTTGAATAACCTGCGCGCGCTGTCAACGATGCGTCTTTTTACTTCCACGCGGTGCCCAGCGGGATAAGGCATAGGGTCTCCTCGGAAGCTAACGCCAGGCAAGTATGACCCGAACTGAGTGCGGCCAGCAAAATATTATCTTGAACATATTTTCTCTTTACGTTTCCATGCAGATGCTGCGTGCAATCAGCAGAGGGTAGCTAAAGGTTGAATCTAGGAGGGGAAGGATGAATGACTCAAGCGATTTGCCTGTGCCGGCCCAACCGCCCACCCGCAGGCAAATGCTCGTTGGTACCACCGCCGTACTTACTGGCCTCGGTTTTGGTCCAGTTAGCGCACTGGCGCACACTGAGGAGGGGGTTTCTCGTACTGCAGAATCCATTCACCAAGAACCGCTCTTCAAAGCGAATCCAAAGCGCGTGTATGAAGCACTCACCGACGAAAAACAATTCGAGAAAGTCACACAGCTCAGTGCAGCCATGCAGTCCGGCGCGGCCTTAGGAAACAAACCCACGCAGATCGCTCGCGAAGCAGGCGGTCCCTTCACGATTTTTCGCGGGCATATCGCAGGACGACACATCGAGCTAGTGCCGAACCAGCGAATTGTCCAAGCTTGGCGTGTGGTCGACTGGGATCCAGGCATCTACTCTATTGTGAAATTCGAGGTCACCGGGCAGGGCTCCGGCACCAAAATTATCTTTGACCACGCTGGTTTTCCGCTAGGCAACGGGCAACATCTCGCTGACGGGTGGAAAGCAAACTACTGGGAGCCATTAGAGAAATATCTGGTTTAGATTGAAGAAAACGATCAATTTTCTTAGACGTTGCTGTCATCATTTGCGCTAAGGAATGCAGTTGCTGACGAGTGACGGACAAGTCGGAAGTAATCCGAGCAGATCCGATTTGCGCCATCACATCCGGTTGGCCGACGACTCGCCAAGTGGCAGCGCGATTTTCGAGTCCTGGGGTGATAGTCAACGATTCGGAGAAACTTTTAGTCCTGTTTAGCGAGTTGGAGTTTTTCTTCTCTTTTTGGACAGGAATTACAGTCGTTTCGCAATCAAGCATATGGCCAGCATAAACAGATACATTCCTGAGAGCCCGCCACCCAGGAGGAAGGCTTGCACTCGCCAAGACCTTCTCCGCAAGTATGCCGTTTGCGCATAGACCATGCTCAGAGCGGGAGCAGCCGCGTAGATCAAAGCCTGCACCGGCGCTGCCTCACGGTAAATTTTCGTGAGCACGATACTGAGGACGGCTATCGCCAGCGCGCTAATTGTGGTGACTCGCGACGCGATCCGCCGATCATCAGGCGAAAGTCTTGCCCCACCGGCAGTGCACCGTTGCAACATTGCTAGTGTCATCGTGTCATCTCCTTTGGTTTGGTTCGCATGGGAATGCAGAATCTGCGGGTGTAGGTGCGCGTCGACGGCTCCGCCTAGCACGTCGAAGAACAGGGCCAGAGAAGCACGCTGGCCCGCCAGCACGGCGCGAAATTCATCGCCGTAGCGCTCACGCCAGCGTGCAGGATACAGATGTAGCAGCCAGTTCACGCGCTTGCCAATCTCCGCTGCCCGGTGCGCGCCACCGCCATCATGGAATCCAAACGTGCACGCAGGGCACGTTCGCCCAGAGCGGTAAGCCGATAGGGGTTGCGGCGGTCTTCGCTTTTTAACGGCTCAATAAGCCCGCGCGACTCAAGTCGGGCCAGGGCTCCATACAGCGTTCCCGGCCCCAGACACACACCGGCAATGGCTTCTATGTCCTCTGTCATGGAATAACCGTGCCTGGGACCCTCTGCCAGACTCACCAGAATCAGCAGGGCCGGCTCCGAGAACCGGCCAAAATCAGCCAGCTCAGCGTCGTCCTTGGTTTTTGGCGCCATAAGTACCACCCGTATGATACGTAATGCGTAGTACGCACAGCGACATACTACGTTCTACGTAGTATGATGTCAAGGGCAGAATCTGCCGAGGTTTTTCCCATACGATTTCCCACAACAATCACTTGTGCTAACGGCTCAACTTGGCTTGTTTCGGATTCTGGGCGAATCACGGGCAACCCTTCCGTAATCGGATTAGGAAAGAGTTGCCGAGTTGCCGACTACTCGGGCAATTCCTCCGCTACAAGCTGGGGCGATAAGGACTACGTGACAAGTTGCTCGTTCCGACTTTTCCGGCGGCGGATTACTCGGAAGAGCGAGTAGGCGGCGAGGACGATAAATACACAGATAAGGGCGATGACCCAAGGATTGCTGAATCTCGACTCATCATCTGCCGGAAATTCAGTCCATCCATATTGTTTGGCGAGAGCGCGGATAACCTCTAGGCCCAAGGCCTTAGTGTTCTGCCCATTGGTCATCAAGGCCAATCCATCTCCCTTCTCATATGCAAAGAAAGCGGCGACGAATCCGGCATTCACCCCGGGGTGCCAGAAATAGCGATTAGAGCCATTTCCATCGATAACAAACCCAAGTGCATAGCCTCCTCGAACCGGCTGTAACATTTCTTGAGCCGTCGAGGGCGACACTATCGCGCCGGGTTTGTCGGCCAAGGCGTCCTGGATGCTCAAACCAAAGAGTGCTAAATCGGAAGACGTCGTCCACAAGCCTGCTACGGCCATCTCGGGGTACGTGTGCGGGCCTCCCTCGATCGCATTCCCATGTTCATCGTAGGGCATTGCTTCTAGCGAGCGTAGTTTCTCAGGAATGGGTTGTTGAAAGGTGCTGTGCATCATATGGAGCGGCTGCAGTACCAGTTCTTGCATCAAGTCGGGGAACGGCTCGCCTGTCACATCTATCAGAATTTGCTGAATGATTGCGTAACCGCCACCGGCGTATCGAAACTGTGTCCCTGGTACAAAGTCAATGGTCACCGGTACAGAGTTTGCGGGCCTCTTGCCGTTAAGCACCTGGACCAGCGTAGGCACCGGTTTTCCAGCAGCATAACCCTCAAAACCGTGGACGGTTGCGCCCGCTGTGTGGCTGAGCAATTCACGGAGCGTGACCTCCTTCTGCTCGGTAAACGTGTTGGTGGGTAGCTTCCAGCTCCTAAGGTATTGGCTCACATCAGCGTCGAGATTAAGTTTTCCCTGCTCCACAAGTCGCAGCACAGCGAGTGCCGTCACCGATTTGCTGATGGAGCCAGCCTGGAACAAGGTCTCAGGCGTCACCGGCTCACCGCCGAGTCTGGCAACGCCGAAAGCCTGAGTCCACTCCACTGTGCCATTGCGAATACAGGCCAGGCTCAAACCTGGAACATGGTAATGAGCCATGCGATCTGGGATAAAACGCAACGACTGCTGGATATCGTGCGCAGGTGGCGAGGCAACACGGTCCATGGCAGTACCTAACGGCGGAATCGTCTGGCTGATCAAGGCGATCGCGGAGAACAGTCCCCATAGGGCAAGGCGCCGATTTACCAGAGTCATGGTCATTTCTCGAATCGAGCGCTGCCTTTCTACCTGAAGCAAAAACGAACATCTTTCTTGGCGACAAAGAAGGACCTATCCCAGAAGCCCGTTTCGGGCCGGTGTCCGTATTGTCGACAATTCGGTCGGAATAACGATCATTCGTAGTGCAAGGCGACCAGGGGATCGCACTGAGAAGCGCGTCGCGCGGGCAGGAAGCAGGCGGCCAAGCCAACGGCGAGAAAGACGAGCGCAACGCCACAGAACGTCAGCGGGTCGGTCGCCGAAACACCCTGGAGTTGACTTGCTAGAAAGCGCGTCAAGCCCAAGCTCGCCAGCACTCCAATGAGGATGCCTGCCGAAATCAAACGCAGCCCCTGCGAAAGAACCATCGCAAGAACGTCGCGGCGCTGGGCCCCAAGCGCCAGGCGAATGCCGAGCTCGTGGGTTTGGAGCGCGACAGTGTAGGCCATTACGCTAAAAATCCCGACAAGCACGAGGGCCAGGCCGATTCCGGCGAACACGCTGGTCGTGATCAAGCCAAATTGCGGTTTGGTGTAAGCGAATTCCGCCAGGAAGTCTTGCATCGATCCGCTTTGCGTAACCGCTGCTGTCGACTCCACTGTCCAAATCTCGCGCTGGACGTCCGCGAGCAGGAACTTCGCATCCACGGCGGTGGCTGCCAGGATGTTGCGGTTTCCAAACCCCGTGATGGAATGCGGAAGGAAAGCTTCGGGCCCAGGGGGTTCCAGCAACCCGCGGTTTTTGAAGTCCGCGATCACGCCGACGATCTCGAAATAGGCGGCATGCGGTGTTTCGGGCAGTTGATCGAAGTCGTTAAACCTGATCTTTTGCCCAAGAGGGTTCTCGCTTCCGAAGTAACCGCGAACAAAGGCCTCGTTGACCACAGCTACCTGCCGAGCTGAATCGATATCGGTCTCGGAAAGCAATCTGCCGAGCACCAGGCGAAGTCCGAGTACTTGAAAATAGGCTTCGCCACACAAGTCGATCCCGGACGACCAGTGCTGAGAGCTGGGCTTACCCAAGATTGTAATTTCGCCGCCATCTCCTCCCAGCGGAGGCATGCTCAGCGATACGGTGGCGTTGATCACCTCGGGTAAAGCTTTGACGCGCTGAAGGACCTGTTCGTAGAAGAGCTTTTTTTTCGCTGCCGTTTCATATGGACCGTGTTCCCCCGTGGATACCCATGCGTACAGCATGCGGGCCGGATTGAAATCCAGCTCAACGTGAGTCAGCGCGAACAAGCTGCGCATCATCAGACCGGAGGCAGTCAACAGGACGATCGAGAGCGCCACTTCCGCGATCACCAAGCCATTGCGAAGCTTTCCATGGCGAAAGCCGCCCCGAGCACCTTTCCCGCTGCCGAACATTCGTAGCTCGAAGTTGCCGCGCACAGCGTAGAGGGCGGGGGCGAGGCCGCAGATGAGCGTCGTCAGACCCGCAATGGCAACCGCAAAGAGGAGAACAGCCGGTTTCAGACTGATCACGGCTTCCTCAGGGATACGACCGTGGAATAGATCGGCATTCGGACCCCGCGGAATGATGGCGACCAAGCCTTTCACCCCCAAATAGGCCAACAGGCAGCCCGTGCAGCAGGCCCCACCCGCAAGCAAGAGACTCTCCATCAGAAGCTGGCGAATCAGTCGTCCTCGGCTCGCGCCAAGGGATGCTCGCACGGCAATCTCCCTTTCGCGGACGGTTGCTCGAGCCAACAGCAAGTTTGCGACGTTACCGCAGGCGATCAGAAGCAGCATGGCGACAGCGGCGAGCAGCGCGTAGAGGGTTTTCGAGAAATCGCCGACCACGAAGTCCAGAAGCGTGCGTAAAACGATCTTAAACCGTTGCGGATAGAGCTCCCCCGGGTTGGCCTGCGCAAGGCGATGCAAAATGGCCTCCACGTCGGTAGCAGCAGTTTGCAAGCTGACACCTTTTTTTAGCCGGGCGCACGCCCATATGACGTCAGGGTCCTTCACGGGAAACGCTGTCCCATCGGCGCCGGGACTCAAATCCGTGGGAAGCCACAGGTCGGAGCCGCACCCGTTAAAGCGTTGCGGCATGATGCCAATCAGCGTGCGGGGCTTGCCGTTTAGAAAAAAAGTCTTGCCGAGTATCGTGGGATCGCCGCCGAATTCGGTTTGCCACAGCCGATAATTCATCATGAATACAAATGGGGCGCCCGGCTTGCCGTCGTTAGGAGCAAAATACCTGCCGAGCAAGGGCGGAACACCAGAGGAGCCGTTGGGGGTGGTGTAGCAACCCAGGAACCGCCGAGTGCCTTTTGCGTCCCTATACAGCACATCCAACTGATAGTCGCCGACGATATCTTCGAAGACGTGGTTTTGCTGTCGTATGGCCAGGAACTCGGGAATAGTGTAGTGATAACGAGCTTCAGCCTCCCGCGGGCCCGTCAAATCCCACATCTCCAAGACGACGGAATGCTGAAAGTCGCGGTAGGGAAAGGGATCGACCACCACACCGTAAAGAACGCTGAACATCACCGTGGTCGCGCCGATGCCAAGCGCGAGAGCAAAAACGGCCACCAGAGCGAAGCGGCGATCCTTGGCCAGGCTACGTAAGGCGTATTGAAAGTCGCGAAGAAAATCCTGCACGTGATTCTCGACGCGGGCCTCGCGGCAATCTTGCTTCACTTGCTCCAGTCCGCCAAATGCAAGATTTGCGCGACGCCGCGCCTCCTCCGGAGCGAAGCCCGCGGCCACGTAATCGCGGACTTTTTGCTCAAGATGAAAACGCAGCTCCGCGTCCAAGCGCTTTTCCGTGAGCCGCTTGTGGAACAGGCGACGGAGCCAGCCGTTCACGGGAACTCCTATTCCGCGGTACTCAAGATCAAAGCGACCGCTTCCGACAGCCGCTCCCAATTGACCAGCTCGGCGCTAAGGCGCTTTTTTCCCGCGCGCGTAAGCGAATAGAACTTGGCCTCGCGCCCGGTTTCCGTTTCTTCCCATTCGGCCTGTAGCCATCCGCCGTCTTCCAGGCGGTGCAGGGCGGGATACAGCGAACCTTCCGGCACCTGGAAGAAATCCTTGGATATCTGCTGGATTCTCTGGGAGATGGCGTAGCCATGGATGGGCCCGAGAGCCACCACCTTGAGAATCAGCATGTCCAGCGTGCCCTTGAGAACTTCCGCTCTTTCTTGTTCCATAGAATCCCTAGATATTCTATGCTTATACCCATAGAGGCTCTATGTGTCAAGAAAAAAATAACATTCTGCGACTGAATTCCGGGCCGGTGCGGGAACTTTTGGCGGCCTGCCGCGTCTTAGGTAGAGAAATCGAAATGCGCGGAGAGAGGAGCCAGGCAAAAACGTGGCCGCAACGCGTCTCAGGCTGAAGTAGACGGAGTCGAGTTGGGGTTAAACAGATCACTTCGCCTTTGGTTTGGCGGCCGGAGCGAGGCGATCCCGAGGAGAAGCGCTAGCCTTGCGGCCCGAGCTTTTCATTTAACCCCTCCTCATCTTAGTTCGCTTTGATTTTCACATGCAACCGCGAACGCACCTCGCCTCTGCGTCACGGCCGGAGGATCCCAATGAGAACAAACGTATGCGTTTTGCTTTTGATTCTAGCTTCCAGCGCTTGCGCGCAGACCGAGCAAACTCCCTCTTCGTTGCTTCCCACCCCATCTCGCCTCCCGCGGCTTGGAGAGACCATTTCGCTCCGCGACCTGCGCATCCCTCCTAAAGCCCTCAAGGAGCTCCAGCGCTCGCAGGACGCCTTGAAGTCGGGGGACGTTCGTTCTTCTGCCCGACACCTGGAAAAGGCTGTCCAGATTTATCCCGATTGTTTGGAAGCGCACAACAATTTGGGAGCCCGCTATATCGAGCTTGAGGAGTATGAGAAAGCCGCGGCCGAGTTTCAGAAAGCCATTACCATCGATCCACGCGTGCTCCAGCCCTTAAACAATCTCAGCGTGGCTTTTTTTCTTCAGCAACGCTACGCAGATGCAGAATCCGCCGCGCGCCGCGCGCTGAGTGTCGCTCCCCAGCATACCACCGCCCGCTACATGCTTGGCGCAACTCTGGCCACCGAGCGACGCAATCCTGAAGAAGCCATGGAATTGCTGCGTGAGACCAAGCTCGATTTCCCTGATGCGCGCCTGCTTCTCGCGCAGATCCTGCTTCGCCGCGGCGCCGTCGCACGGGCGGAAGAAGAGTTGCGCGGCTATCTGGCCCTCTCCGACGCCCCGAAGCGGCAAAATGTCGAGCGCTGGCTCGCTCGGCTCACACAGACACCCGCCGCAAACGCACCGGCCCAGCCCAACACGCCTTAGCAACGGCTGCCTGTGCTGCAGGCCGTCGAGTCCCCTTCGTTCGCGGACGTGCTTTTGCCCAGAAGAGGTTCCGGAAAGTCGTGAGGAAATTGGTTGAGAATCAACTACGCACGATTCTGGGATGGATCACGGGCAATCCGTAAGTTGAGGCCACGTTGCCACGTCAGCGAGGATTAGTCCTCGCTGACGCCGTAGCGTTTACTGAGGAGGGCAACCTGGTTCAAGAGGCAACTGGCTGCAGACACAAAAAGCTGAAGCCGCGCATATCCGGCATCGGGTTCGCCGGCTGCGAGAGCCGAGCTTCCGGTCGTCATTCGAAACTGTCAGTGACACGCAGATTCCTCCGACCAGGCATACGGAAAGCCCGGGATTTCGGTCCTGGGCTTTCGTTTCTCTAATCAAAATGCCGAGCCTTATACCGGCAAGGGTGCGAGCCCAAGCTTCCCGCTGAGACACGCTCTGGTGTAGCAGGGATCGCACGTGAACGCTGGCCACACGAAAAAGCCCTGGATTTAGGTCCAGGGCTTTCGTGTTTTCTCCGGCCTTCGGCAAAGTACCGGGCTTTTGCCTTACATGCCACGCCCGGAGCTGCGGCATCGGCATGTCTTCCGACGGGCCCCGAAACGACAACTACGTTCAGCCGAGGCGCGATCGATCCACCGGCTGCGCGAGGACGAGGCAGCTCCAAGGGGTGCATCAGGGAATCTTGATTTCGGCGTGATCGTGCTCATCGTCGACGATTTGGTAGTCAGGCGGCGCGCGGAACAAGGCTGCGTCGGGTTCCGAGCGCTCGATATTTCGCAGACGCACGATGGACTCGCCCGTGCGCGGATCGGAAGTCTTGGGCAGCACATAAATCTTAAGGTCGGGCGAAAACCAAGTTTCCGTCACGGTAGCCAAAGGTCTGTCATTGCCCATCGTGCCCACAGGGAAGGTTCTCGTTACCCTTTTCCCTTCGGCAGAGACGCCTTCCATGACTTGGGGCCGAGTGACTCGGTGGAAACCTCTGGGGGATTGGTGCGAGCCGTGGGAGGTTTCACAGCCTGCAACGCTGTAGCATTAGCTCCTTGCGCAACCACGTGAGCTTCCTGTGAGTACCGAACTGGCTCATTAGCCTTCTCAGGGGGAGCGAATCGATGGGCGATATGATTGTAGGAGTCAAGGAGATAGCGAAATCCGCTGACGGGATCAATGATCTGCACGATCATCACGCCGTCTGAAGGGTCCCTCGAGCCTACGAACCACTCCCTGCGCGTTCTTCCTTCTGAGTCTCGGTATAACCTAACGATTTGCGTGTTTTGGGTGATGTGTGTCCCATCTGCCAGAGTTTGCGTGCGGTCGGTCATTTCTTCTGCAGAATAAGGTGCTCCTTTGACGACAGCCGTGTGAGCCGGCGGCGCAGACCAATAACCGTTGACCCTTATACCGTTGGGAAGCCGCTCAGACGACGCGGCCGTTCCGGTCTTTTCCTGTGATGAGGCCTGCTGTGCGTAGGCTCCGGAAATGAAAAGGAGTAGCGTTACGGCAGTCAACGTGCTTCGATGGAGAGCGCTCATAGCCTTCCCCTTACCCGGCGGGTCGGCCTCACGAATGGCGAGGCACGAGAATCCTAAAGTGCTGCCATTCTCCCTTCAAGTAGGGTAAACACCTGCACTCCCGGACCACTTCACTATAGGCTTTCGGCTGTCTCACAAGTCGCTACGCGTCCACCAACAGGATGAGTCTTGATGAGTCTTTATGATGCCCTGATGCGCTCCTGAATCAGCGAATACTTATTAATGCAATCACCAGATTACTTTGAGTTGTGTAAACGCTGGGCGACAAGGGAGGATCTATTTCCCAGAAGCCCGTTTCTGGACCGAAGCGGCTCATTCTCTTGACCGCATGCTTTGGATGGGTTAATTTTCGCAGCACTCATGACGCCCCGTCGAATCGGAGTCTTCTTCTACGGGTTGTTCATGGACGCCGACCTTCTGGGCACGAAAGGTGCTGAGCCACCGACTGTGCCTAGCGAAAATATCAGCGCGTTCGAATAGCCACAGAAATCAATAACCTCCCGGACGATCTTTGGCGAGCACGCGAAACTATCTCACGAGAGTCTGAGTGACTTTCTTGTCCCTACTTGACCCCCATTTCCAGTCCCCCGATAATTCGTGGAACTTCATGGGAAAAAGTCAGTGCAGTTTGCTTGGCGGTCTCGTGCAGCTCAAACATGCAGCTCGACCCTCTCATACGGCTCTCCAAAAATGTGGGTAGCACCTGCATTAAATCAGGAACAGAACCTGAGCGGTTTCCTCAGTCTCCACGAAAACAGGGGTAACGACTCGATGATTGGACTTGCCGCTGCCACATCTCGCCGGATCGCTCTGCTTCTTCTCCGGAAAAATCCCTCGCTCCTATCAAACAAACAAATGCGAGAGAATCGGGAGGTAACGCATCCATGAAATCAAAACGCAGTGTGTTGGCAATTAGGTTTGCAGCAAAAGAGAACTGGTCCGGCACTAACAGTTGGGGGGACCTTGCGAGAGCAAGAACTCGCGGTGTCATTCTGTGCCTGCTTGCGTTTTGCGCGTTGCCCTCTGCAAACCGTGCACAGGTTCCGGTCTACGAAGTCACGCCCGTGGAAAGCACCATCAAATTTGGTGTCGAGTCTTCGGTCCCCATCAAAGGTACCTTCGACAAATGGAACGCAAGCCTGAAGCTTTCGTCCACGGATGTGAGGAGCGCCGTTTTAGACATCGACATTCAGGCCGATAGTGTGGACACCGGCAGCCGCATGAAAAACAACAAATTGAAGGGTAAGGATTTCTTTAACGTGAAAGAATCCCCCATCATCACATTCAAATCCACGAAAGTCGTTCAGACCGGTTCAAACACATTCGACTTGGAAGGCGAGTTTACTATTCGTGGCGTTACGAAAACAGAAAAACTCACTGTTACAGATAACGGCAAGGGAACAACCTCCGGGAGCATTGCAGGCGCAATGGCCTTCGATCGTAAAGACTACGGCATGAACAGCAACATTCCCTTCATCAAGATCGCCAACCGCGTCGAAGTAAATATCAACCTGAAATGGAAGCGGGTTAGCGGTCCTCCTCCCGTATTCCAACAATAACTCCTCCTTGCGGTAGTAAATTGCGAATTTTCCCTCCCTGCTCTGGATCATCGAGATTTCTGGAGCGGGCGACGGTGGGAACCATTCGCATCAGGTGTTTACGCACGCGGGGTGCAGCAGGAATTGGACAAATTGCGCGAGGTCGCGGCGATTCGACGCGCTTCACTGTGCCCCGTTGATTTATGGTGGGCCTGGGTGGACTTGAACCAAGACATCGCCCTTATCAGGAATGCGACCTTCACAATATATTCGCCGCGATCATTGGGTCCGTGCTTCCTTCCACTTCAACGAAAAGCCGACAATTCGTCGATGTTAAACGTCAGCTTCCGAATAGTCGACCATTCGCCAACGATCCTCACGAGAGCCCTTATTACTGGCTAGCAGAGCGAACCTGGCTGGGGTCTCACTCCGTAGCGGATCTACCGGTATTTATTTCCCGCTCTCCGCTCTCTAAGAATGGCCACGCGTGACTCGATTCTGGTTTCGCTCTATTCACTTTCTTGCAACCGTTCCAGTATATTGGCCCTTCTACAGCAAATCCGGGAGCGGAATGTGAGCGCTGATAATCGAAGAAGTGGAGACCGACGGAACGATCGCCGCTCAACGCGGCGCGCATTCTTGAAGGGTTTGGCCGGTTCGCTGGGAATAGCAACAGCCACGCGAGGCCGTAGGTTGTTGCTGAATCGCTCCGCCAACTATGACTTTGGCGCCGTGCGCAACGCTATCCTCGCGGCCGTTGGCTCCCACAAGGCGACTGGCCTTGCCGTGGCTGTGGGGCATCATGGGCGAATTATTTGGGAGGAAGGTTTTGGCTTGGCCAACCAGACAGCAGGAAGCCAGGTTGGCGAACACACACCTTTCTGCCTCGCGTCCATAACGAAGCCGTTCACCACCACAACCATGATGACGCTCGTTGCGGCAGGAAAGATCTCCTTGGACGATTCGGCCAACAAGTACCTTAGCGAGGGCTCCCGCCTAAAAGGAAACGCCAAAGGTGCAACCATACGGCTTCTGGGCGCACATGCAGGGGGGCTGCCATCGATGTTTGAAATGTTTCCAAGCGCCGGCTACGCGCGGCAGCCGTCGCCCAGGGTCTTGCTAGAGAATTATGGGACTCTCGCCTACTTGCCAAACGAAGTGTACGAGTACAGCAACATCGGGTTCACGGCGCTGGGTACAATTGCCTCGAATGTAACTGGATTCGAGTTTGGCGAACTCTTGACGCGTCAAGTCCTTGAACCGTTAGGTCTGCATGACACGTTTTTCGATACCGACAAAACTCGCCTTACAAATGGAGCGGTGCTCTACGACGAGTTGCAGCACCCTATCCCGGAATATTTCACCGCAACGCCGCCATCGGGAGAGCTTTACGCCAGTGCCCACGACCTCGTTCGTTTTGCGATGTTCAATTTGAAAAACCATCTGCGAGACCAAGCACCTACATTGAGCGACCAACTCCTTGACGAGCTTCATAAGCCTGTATTCTCGGGACCATCTGGAGCAGCTACGACATTCGGGTGGTTCTCGGGCGAAACAAAGTCGGGCTTGCGCGTGATCTTTAAGGACGGTGGGCAGCCTGGCGTCAGCACAATCCTGTATATGGTTCCCGAGGAAAACCTTGCATGCGTGGCGCTGGCCAATCGTTCCGACAACGGAGAACTTGTTCAAACACTGGTCGACCAAGCGGCCAGCACAGTCATACCGAATTGGGCGACTCCGAACACCTCGGTCAGTTTACCGATGGTCGATTTTCCAAGCAGCACGGTCTATAACGGCAAGTGGAGCGGCAAGCTTCGTGGTGGAGGGACAGAAACTGCAGTTTTCCTTGAAATCACTCCGAGCGGTAGTGCCACTCTTTCCTTGGGGAACAAGGGACCTGAGAAGGTCACAAACCTGCGTTTGCAAGGAAACACTCTGGTAGGAAGGTCGGTTGGAATGATTGAATCGGCAGATGCAATTCGCAATCACGCAACGTCGTTATCGCTCAAGCTCCAGCTGCGCGATAACAAACTCGCGGGACGCATCCTCGCGAGCGCAAGCGGCGCTGGAGAGCTTGCAGTTTTGCCATACGTCATCGAATTAGCGCCTTCCAATTGGCCGCGGATCCTCCCGCCACTCACCTGAGGTATTCATAACAGTTCCGCGGTTAATATTGGTCATCGGCAACTGTGTCGATCATTGCCGGATCGCGGGCAATCCGGAAGCTGAGGCCACGTTGCAATGTCAGCGAGGATTAGTCCTCGTTAACGCCGTTCTATAAAAGGGGAATGTCAAGAGAAAAATTTCCCCGGCGACTGGAAGGAGCGGAAATGTTCGCTGCGCTTTCCAGCCCATGTCATGTTGCGAGGGTTTGGGGGTTT
>Ga0182034_10000934_pt1 | contig 14042 bp, 10 predicted proteins | sample flu12Cox44000172_FD_125972 | JGI IMG/M metagenome (GOLD analysis project Ga0182034, IMG submission 125972) | Lab enrichment of tropical soil microbial communities from Luquillo Experimental Forest, Puerto Rico - flux4day.12C.oxic.44.000.172 | ecosystem: Environmental > Terrestrial > Soil >... | reverse complement strand
GGAATATGTGCGCTTCCAGTCCAGCCAACAACCTCGACCTTCCCCTTCCCTCATTAATGACCGCGTGGCCGTCGCCGATCGCGCCATCCGCAACGAGTTCCCCGAGGCTCCCTGCCAAGTTGCCCGCGGCTTTCATCAAGCGTTTTTGCGGCGAAGGCCCATGGGCCTGGGCCGGCCGCGGATGGCCCTGAGCCGGCTGCGCGTGAAAGTCCCGAAACGCAACATTGTGCCGCTCTCCGTGAATGAAGTGGCGCGCTTCTGGTCCAGTTTCCGCACTTCCCGCGACTTGGCCATCGTGGGCTTGATGCTCCTGCAAGGGTTGCGGACTGCCGAAGTGTTGGCTTTGAATCTGGATGATGCGTTGCTTTCCGAGGCCCAGCTTCGCGTTCGCGGCAAAGGCAACAAATTTCGCTTCCTGCCGCTCGCGCCCGAAACCGTGCAACTGCTCGAACACTACCTGCACCTGGAACGACCCAATCCTTGCTCCGCCGCCCTATTCGTTTCACTCAAAGGGCGCGCACGCGGAGCGCGCATGACCCCGGCGGGGTTGCGTTCCTTATTTCGCCACCATCGTCAGACTACGAACATCAAGCTCGCCAACCCACATCGCTTCCGGCACACCTTTGCTTCCGACATGATCCGCGCCGGCATGAGTCTGCCCGCACTGATGAAGTTGATGGGCCACTCAGATATCCAAACTACTCTGATTTACGTGAACGTCACGCCGCAAGATGTCTACCAGCAGTATGCCCGCGCGGTGGCGCAGCATATTCGCGTCGTCCCGGTCACCTCCACATGAGCCGCGTGCGGCGCCCTCCACTCCAGCATCCCCTGGCTCCTCTCTTCGACCGCGCGATTGATTCCCTCAGCGTTGCGCTCGGCCACGAGTCCATTCGTCAGCATCGCGGCACGGTCCGCAACTTCCTGAGCTATCTCGGCGTTGATCATCCTGGGGTTCAGCGCCTGGACCAATTGCGCCGTGACCCTCACATCCTAGGCTGGATGTCCCGCTTGCACTCGCAAGTGCCGCCGCTCGGGACCGCAACTTACATCAACCGGCTAATCACTCTGCGCCCCGTTTTGAACGAACTGGCTTGGACCGAACAGCTTCCTGAACTCGCTCACCTGATCCGGCGCGAGGACATTCCGCGTCTCCCGCAGAAACTTCCACGCCCACTCACGCCAGAGCAGGACGAACTCCTGCAGCAGGAGTTCCTGCGCCGCAATGATTTGGGTGGCAATGCCTTTCTGCTGATTCGCCACACCGGCATGCGCATCGGTGAATGTGCCGATCTGTCCTTCGATTGCCTTCGCTCTACCGGCCCGGATCAATGGGCGATTCACGTGCCGCTCGGCAAACTCAAAACGGAACGGATGGTCCCTGTAGATCGCTTTGTGTGTCAACTCGTCCAACGCCTCTGTTTCTTTCGTTCGCTGGATCCGCTGCCTGCCGATGGACGGCTCCTGGCTCGCCCCGGCGCCAAAGACACGCTTCTTCGCCACTTTCGTGATTACTTACATCAGGTTTGCCATTCGCTTGGCCTTTCCACCCGCATCGTCCCTCATCAGTTGAGACACAGCTATGCCACAGAAATGCTTCGGGCCGGCGTTAGCTTTCCCGTCCTGATGAAGTTACTCGGGCACACCTCTCCCGAGATGACCATGCAATATCTCGAAGTGGCCTTGACGGACCTCCAGCGCGAATTCGAGCTAGCGCGCTCCAAACCTCGCCATCTGGTTCCACAACCGCCGGTGCACTCTGCCTCACTTCGAGCAGGCCTCGATGGATTGATCGATTCCTTGCTCGCCACTCAACATGTATTCGAGATCTTCCGTCGCACACTGCCAAACGGATCCTCTCGCCGTCCCTTCGATCGACTCTCAAACCGCCTCAGCAAAATTCTCAGCGAAGCACGCAAGCTCAGGACGCCATGAAAACGGGCACAGATTGGCCGGTAATGTCGCGTAACCGGTAAGGTTCGGGCCAGTACTTGACTTTTCCGGTTATGCCTGCCGGGAGTTACCGAGAAAATGAAGCATCGCAGATAGGTTGGCTCTCGTTTGGCCGGTTATTCGTACCTCAGCGCCACCATCGGATCCACACGCATTGCCCGCCGCGCCGGAAGCCAGCCTGCAAACAATGCGACGCCAATCAGCAGAAGTGAAACTCCCGCAAAAGAAACGGCGTCCATGGGATTCAGCCCAAAAAGCATGGCTGAAATCAACCGCGCTATTGCCGCCGACACAGCGATTCCAACTACGGTTCCAAACAACATTGGTCGTGCACTTTCCCTTAGCACGAGCCTGAGAACTTGGGGTGGTTGTGCGCCTAAGGCCATCCGGACACCGATTTCATGCGTTCGCTCAACTACGCTGTAACCTACCGTCCCATAGACCCCGAGGCACGCGAGGAACAGGCCAAGCGTGCCAACAATGCTGGAAAGGATCCCGCCAATGCGCGAGATGACGAAGTACGGGTCAAACGAAACCATCCACTCGAGCGGTGCCGCAACGACGGGAACGTTGGCGTCCACACGCCGAAGAGCGCTTCCGAGCGCAGGCAACAGACCGGATGTGTTTCCGCTGGTGCGCACCAGCAATGTGCTGACCCATTGGCGGCTTTCCGAGAGTGGTACATAAATATACGAGTCGTCTGTCTTGTTCAGAAATAGGCTGCGCACATCCCGGACAACACCGATGACCGTGCTACCCGGAGAATACGGAATGTGCTCACCGGCGAAACGAGCCCGCGCATTTGCTGATCCGATGACTAGGAGCTTGCCGATGGGGTCCTGGCCGGGCCAAAAACGCCGTGCCGTCGCCTCGCTGATGAGCACCACAGGAGCCTGGGCCTCCGCCTCTTCCGTCGTAAAGCTGCGGCCGCGAATGATGGGAATACCGAGCGTCTCGAAATAATTTGGCAGGACGTAGCTGTAGCCAACTGCGGGCCTCTTGTCCTCGCCCTCACGGTTGGCTAGCGGCGCTGCGTCCGCGGAAACCGGTACAAATCGGTTTCCACCCGAAACGGGTGCGCGAGATGCCTGACTCACCGCAGTGACTCCAGGAAGGCCTGCAATCTCCTCTATGAGTTGCCGCTTTAGCTGAAACAATCGCGCTTGGCTATAACTCATCTGCTTTGACGCGTCCTCCAGCAGTTCCAGGGACAGGTGCACGACATGCTTGCTGTCAAACCCCGGGTCGATTTGGAGCGCCCGCTGCGATCCTCGCAGCAGCAGCGCCGAGTTGATTAGCAGCACGAGACATGCGGCAACCTGGACAACGATCAGCAAATCGCGAAGCCGCGACTTGCTCACTTGCTGTCCGAACAGGCTGCCGTTATCTTTGAGCGCCGAATTCACGTCGGTCCTCAGGGCTTGCAACGCTGGGGTCAAACCAAACACTACTCCCGTCAGCAGGGAGATAAGCACGGTGTAGCCGAAAATCCGGATGTCCGGCGTGACTTGCAATGCAATGGAGCCCCAGTACGAAGGAATGGCGGAAGAAATTTCCGCAACCAACTGGTGCAGCGTCCACGACGCCAGAGGCAGCCCCACGACTCCGGCGGAAAGAGCGATCAAGGTGCTCTCGATTAGCAATTGTTGAAGCAAACGCCGCCGGCTGGCGCCCAGCGACAGGCGCACGCCAATTTCACGGCGGCGATTAGCCGCTCGTGCGAGTAGAAGACTGGCCACGTTCGCGCAAGCAATGAGCAAAAGGAGCGCGACGGCGCCCATCGTAGCTGCGACGATGGGCCAGGTTTCCGAGCCGATGTGAGCGAAGGCGCGCTCACTGACCACCTTCACGCCAGCGTTGCGCTCAACCTCTGGGTAAGCAGTTTGCAACTGCCCTGCAAGAACATTCAATTCGGCTTCCGCGTCAAGCAGCGAAAAGCCCGCTTTCAAGTGTCCGTACACAATGCCCGCGCCCACATTGCGGTTCTCGAGGCTCTCGCGCGTACCGTCACCTAGGAGCGGCCGCGCCGCAACCGGCGCCCAGAGAAGGGGGACACTCGTAACTGTGCCGAGGTAGTCCACCGGAGTTACGCCAATAATTGTGAAGGCCACTCGATTGAGGTGGATCGTGGAACCTACTACGCCGGGGTTCGCGTGAAACTGTCTCTCCCAGAAATTGCCGCTCAGAACAACCACCGGCGGCGCGCCTAGTTGATCGTCCTGTGGCAGGATCAATCGTCCGGCCGCAGGTCGCGCCCCAAGCAACCGAAAGTAGTTGCCGGAGACGAAAAAGCACATGAGTGGATGTGCGCCTCCCTGCAGCAATTGCGGGAGACGAAAACCAAATGTGCTTCCCACGCGCGGCACATCTTCGGGGCCAACGGCAGGAATGTCAGGTGTAGTGACTGTAATTCCTCCGCCGAACATCGCTAAGTCGGAAAGGGCTTTGGTATGGTCTCGGTAATAAACGTAGTCCAGGTAAGAGAATGCGCGATCCTGTCCCTTAGCCGTGCGAAAAACGCCCACCAGCCGGTCTGCGTCTTTCGATGGACGTGGCCTCAATACAAGCGCATCAAACGCAGTAAAGACCGTCGTGTTTACACCGATCCCAAGCGCCAAGGCCAGAACCGCCGCCACGGTGAAGCCCGGGCTTTTGCGGATCATGCGCAAGCCGAAGCGCAAATCCTGGATAAGCCTGTCGATCAAGTTGACGCCTCGCGCCTCGCGGCACTCTTCTTTGGCGCGCTCGATGCCGCCAAACTCGATGCACGCACGCCGCAGCGCTTCCTCTCGCGGCACGCCGCTGCGCACCAAATCCTCGGCGAACGCCTCGATATGGAAGCGCAGCTCCGCATCCATTTCGTTCTCCATCCGCGAGCGCTTCAGCATTGCCCGCAACCACAAACGAATTCGGTTCCAGATCGTCATAGTTCCTCACTCATATCTCAGGGCCACTATCGGATCGACCCGCATCGCGCGCCGCGCGGGCACATAGCTCGCCAGTAGCGCAATCAGGAAAAGCACACAAGCAACGGCCGCAAATGTCGTTGGGTCGTGTGCCGTCACACCGAACAACAGGTTCGTCATTAGCCGAGTCAAAACGAGAGCAACGCCGATCCCGATGGCTACTCCAACGAGCGCAGTCTTCGCGCCGTGGCTCAGTACAATGCGCAGCAAGTCCCTGCGCTGTGCCCCAAGGGCAAGGCGAATTCCCATTTCGCGTTGGCGCTGCGACACCGTGTAAGAAATGACGCCATAGATGCCGATAATCCCCAGCACCAGCGCCATCGCTCCGGCAATACCCAGCATCACCAGCGTGAAGGAAGTGCGCGCCACCGATTTGTCATAGACTTCCTGCATGGTTCGCACGGACGCCAGCGGCAGGCTTCCGTTCACCGACCACACCGCTTGGCGGATTTCGTTGAGGAACCCTTCCGTCCCCGTGCGCTCGCTTCGCAACACGAACGTTGCCACGCGCGTCGGTTGTGCCGGACTCCGCCCAAAAAGGTTTTCGACCATGGGGGGCCAATATAGGATCGCCGGCGTTTTTTCCTGCAAAGCTCTTTCCGGCACATCTTGTACCACGCCGATCACCTCGCGCCACGGCAAGCTCGGGTCTTCCGTCAGCCGCTTTCCAATCGCGTTTTCCGCCGTACCCCATGCTTCACGAGCCAGATTCTCAGAAACCATCACTACGGGCCTGAGGCCGTACACGTCATCCCACGTGAAGTCGCGGCCGGAAATTATTCGCGTGCCCGCCGCCGCAAGAAAGCCCGGGGACACGTGTTTGTAGAAATGGAGCGGCGGGATTTCCCCTTTGTGATAAGTCTTGCCTTCGATAAAGACGGTGTCCCAGTCCGAATCGAACCCTTCCATCGGCATTTCGCTAGCGAACGCCGCAGACTTCACGCCAGGAATCGCTGCCAGTTTGTCGCGAATGTTGTTCTGTGTTCGCATGACGCTCTGTGTCTCGTGGATCAGCGAATCCGGAATCCCTATTCGCATGAGTTGCAGATGCCCGGCGTCTGTGAAGCCTGGGTCCACCGTTCGTATCGTCTGGAAAGTGCGAATCATCAATCCGGCACTCACGAGCAGCACCAGAGCCATCGCCACTTGCGCCACGACTAGGACATTTCGCGCACGGTGGCGTTCTCGGCCTGTACTCATCGATCGCCCGGCGCTCCCAAGAACCAACGACGTTCGTGGCCCGGAGTATTTCAACGCGGGAATCAATCCGAACAACAAGCTAGAGAGCAAAGAGAGCAGCACCGTGAATCCGAGAGTCTGCGTATCCACCGAAATCTCGCCTAGGCGGGGCAGGTTCGCCGGCCCCATCGACAAAAGCAGTCGCAGTCCGCTATTAGCAAAGACTATGCCAAGCGTTCCGCCCATCAGCCCTAGCATTAGACTCTCGACAAGAAGTCCTCGCACCATTCGTGCCCGCCTTGCTCCCAGAGCTGCCCGCACGGCCAACTCCTGCTGTCGCGCCTCCACTTTTACCAGCAGCAAGTTCGCTACATTGGCGCAGGCAATCAGCATCACCAGCCCGAGGGTGCCCATCACCACCCAGAGCGCCTCGCTGACGTTGCCGATCACTTGTTGCTTCAGCGGACGAATCATCGGCGTAATCTTCCACTTCTCGTAAGCATGCGGATCCGTCCCGGGCCCGTTCGACCACGAATTCACCCAAATCGGCAGCATGCGCGTTATGTCGGCATTCGCTTCCGCTGGCGTCACGCCCGGCTTGAGCCGTGCAATTCCGTTAAATCCAAATCCCGCCAGAATCAGCTTGCCGCGATCGAACTGCAGTGCCTCGACAAGATCAAAATCCGTGTCAACAAATCGAAATCCTTTGGGCATTACGCCGACAATCTCCGTGGACTTCGAATCAACCATCACGTTCCGGCCAATGACTCCGCGGTCTCCACCGAAGCGCCGTTGCCAGTAGCCGTAGCTGAGCATCACTCGTTGCGGCCCGCGCGGCGCTTGGTCCGCTGCCATAAGCCATCTTCCAACCTGCGGTGCCACGCTTAGCGCTTGAAGCACCCCGTCGCTCACCACGACTGCGCGCACTTGTTCCGGCTCTGCGACCCCGGTGACGTTCGAGATGTCCCTCGTCCAGACCCCCAACGATTGAAACGTCCGGTTGTTTTCCGCATAGGTGAAATACATCGAGGGCGAAAGGAGCAGGCCATTCTCGAAGTCCGCCAACCCGGCTGCGCCCGGTGCGATTTGGTGCAACGCCACCAGTTCCTCCGGCTTGGGATAATTCAGCGGCTTTAGTAGTACGCCGTTCACAACGCTAAATACGGCCGAGTTGGCGCCGGTGCCGAGCGCGAGCGTGAGGATCGCGATGATCGTAAAGCCGGGATTCTTGTGCAGCATGCGCAAGCCGTAGCGCAAGTCTTGCATGAGGCTGTCAACGAAGCTTACCCCGCGAGCTTCGCGCCCTTCTTCTTTGATGCGTTCGATTCCGCCAAACTCAATGCGCGCACGCCGAAGTGCTTCCTCTCGCGGCACGCCGCTGCGCACCAAATCCTCCGCGAACGCCTCGATGTGGAACCGCAACTCTGCATCCATATCGCGTTCCATCCGTGAACGGTGCACGACCCCCCATAGCCACGACCGAAACAGGCGCCACATCGTCAAAACTTCCTCGGGACTACTTTGCAAGATTCGAGCGATAACGCCCAGGCAAACAATCTCTCCTAGACAAGCTAGGAGTATATAATTAAGCTCTCCTAGACTGTCAAGGAGGGCGCCGTGGTCCCAAAAGGGGTGCCGGCCGGAGCGAGAGGGGGATCCAAAAGGGTGGTCAGGGGGGCTAGGGGGTGGTCGTAGCCAAACAAGATAGCTCTGAAAACCCACAGTTGCGAAGCGTGAGTCTCCGGCTGATGGCACCGTTTCCAACTTCCTTAGGTCGTGAGATTGTGCAGCAATGGCGTATCAAAGTCTAATTGGCAAGCTGTAAGTGCCTATTTTTGAGTCTTGTTTTTCGGCTCCTGCGGACCGTACCAAACCAAGTGATTTGGTACAGCCAAGCATCCAAGCTATCGACTCGTGAGAACGCTCAGGAGCACCAGGAGCTGCCGTAGGCTGAGACTTCTTGGCCTTCCTAGAGCTAGAAGCCTTGGCTTTTTTGGGGCCGCTTTCCTTGGCTTTGGCGTTGGTCGCTTGGCGCTTGGCCACGACCGTCTTCAGAAGCTTGAGAATTCCAAGGCGTCCTCTAGTTACGGTCGATGATCGGCCAAGGGAATCCTTATGCCCTTCATTTCGATGGCTGGTTTTGATTCATTAGGATGGTTTCGGGGTTTCTACTAATTTGAACGCCTCTGCCGGAAAGGCCATGCTCCTGACTCTGCCGCCTTCAAACCAGGTAACCACGACGTGATTGTCCTTGCCCTCAGCCTCTACAACCGTAAAGTCAGTCGCAGTGGCCTCGTGTCTAATGGTATCGCCGACTTTGAATTTTGCGGTCATGCTGTCCTTCCCTTTAAGCCATCCAAGAAGTTTCGCTAGGACGTACCCAGGACTGTGGCCGCCATTCCTCGTGCTTGGGCGGCCGCGTACCGAGCCGGACAGCGAAACTCATGGCCAAAGTGTCTCCCCTGTCTGGAGAACGCAAACCACGCCTCTTCATCTCCTCCTTGGATTCGAGAATGATAGAGCCATGGCGCACTTTCAGCCTGGAATAATCGAACGTGATGGCAGTCAGGTCGGCTCCGAGCTCGGGATCGTCTGGAATCGATGCGCCAGCCTCCAGCCATTCCTTTGCTTTGCCCCAAACCTCAGCGCGACGGTTGTAGTACATCTTCTCGCCGATTGGGTTGGCGCCGCCGTTGAAACCGACGACCAGATAGTCGTTGCTCTGATTGAACCCCCGACTACGGACGTGATCGACAACGCCTGCGCCAAGGCCGGTTTCGTCGATGATGATGGCGTCTGGCTTCTCCCGTTGGATCCAGTGAATGACGCGCTCACCGGTAAAGTCGGTCGGTTTCTCGTGGAAGGTTTCGAGGATGTGAAACACGCGGCCGTGGCGCAAGCCGATTACAGATTCATCCTCGCCGAAGCGGGCCGGGTCGCACACGAGAATCTTGGGCAAGGTAGCATCGATGGGATACCCCGCGTGCCGGGCCTGCTCCACCACTGCGCTAGAGATGAATTGCGCGTTGCCTTGAATAGGAAACTCGCCACGCACGCGCACCCTGAAAAAGTCAGAATCCGCGCCGCGTTCGCGCTCCCACCGGGCTATCTCTCCTTTGTTTGTTCCTTCGACGGTGCGGGAGTCGATCTGCTTATGAGTCCAATAGCCAGCTTTGTTCCCGAAGCATTCTGCGAATCGGCCGGTGGGAAGCGTGGGATTGCCGAACGCAAGCCAAATGATGATCGTGCGCTCGTCCGTGAGGGCTCCCTGGGCAGTGTCCCAGATGATGTCGGCGATGCCGCTCGCTTCGTCGAAAATCAAAACGACAATGCGCTCTTTGTTGTGCAAGCCGGCAAGCGCCTCAGCGTTGTTTTCAGACCATGGAATTAAATCCGTGCGCCAGGTTTTCTCGCTGCTTGCGTCTTTCGCTGTCATGGACGTAGCCTTGACCGTCCACATATCGCTGTCGATGGCCAGCCTGTACCACTTGGCCAATTCCGGGGCCGTTTTCGTGAGAAGCTGCGTGTTGGTGTTCGAGGTGATGACCACCTTCGCATCGGGGCAGGTGCCGATGGCCCACTTGTCGATGAACGCCACAAGAGCTGATTTGCCGATACGGTGGCCGCTGGCAATGGCGATTCTCAATGGAACATAGCGCGTCTCGGGATTTTTGAGGTGATCGCGAATCGTGGTCAACACGCTTTTTTGCCACGCCCGTGGGCCAGGGGACGTTTCCAGCTCGCCCTCGCCCCAAGGAAAGCAGGCCAGCGTGTAGCCGTAAGGATTGTAGGTATAACTGGCCAAGAGGCCTAGCATCTCACTCTGTTCCTGCAGCATTGGCTCGTTCCCTTGCTTTCTGGACAACTTCTCGCAAACTGATAGCCCCACTCAATTCCATGGATTCTTTAGGCTTGCCGTAGCGGTATTCGAGCAAGCGGAGAAGCACGCCCGCTTGGACCTTCTCCGACTCGCTGGCCAGCAAGGCCTCCAATTTCTCAACCGGATCAACCTTGCTGAAAATTGCGTCCACAAACGCCTGAACGTCACGGGTCAACTTGTTTTGACCGTCGTAGCCTCCGCTCGGACGGCCGTCAAGGATCGCAGCCCGCTGCGCGGCGCTCCGCGCGTACCTCGCTCCCCGTCCTTGACTGCGTCCTCGCTTCGGCTACGGTCCTTTCATCGGGGAGCTGGCGCTCTCCCCTTTTTTGATTGCGCCGATTCCGATTTTATGAATTTTCCGTAGTCCTGGAGGTCATGCCGGCTCAAAAAAATCGTTCTGCGTGCCTCGTAGCGCGAAATTTTTGGGTCATGAGAGAGGGGCGCCCCTTTGTAGTAAATTTTTTGAGCGGTTTGTCAATTCGCTCAGAAAGGAGCGCCCTCGATGAATAGTAGCAAATACATCGCTATGGATGTGTACAAGGACAGCATTTCGATCGCCGTGAGGAATGCGGCCGGGAAGATCGTGATGGAAAGCCTCATCGAAACGAAAGCCAGCATGATTCTGCAGGTTATCGCCGGCTGCGCGGGGATTTGCACGTCACCTTTGAAGAAGGGACTTCGGCGGCCTGGCTCTACGACCTTCTGAAACCACACGTCACGAGAGTGGTGGTGTGCGATCCGCGGAAAAACAAGTCCATGAGAGAGGGCAACCAGAGCGACAAGATTGACGCCCGGCGATTGGCGGAGCTGCTGCGCCTCAATCATCTCAATCCGGTCTATTACAAGGAGTTTGTGTGCAGTTATCTGACCGTGACCAAAGATCTCGCAAGGGTCATGGCCATGATTAGAACCATCTCGCTGCGGAGCCCTGAAGAGTCGTGGCCCCTTGGTCTCCCAGGGAACCAACCCAAGCGCGGGCGTAAACCTCTTACGGCTGCAGGATGCATTTGTATGCCCAAGAACTGGCTTCGTCGCTGAATCGGCTATCTGCACTATTTTCAACCCAAGACGACCTGCAAGCCACAATCGCGGGAACTACAATGCCAATGGCTTGGCGTTTCTGCCGAAACGTTGCCATTCACTCCACGGAAACGGCAGACTGCGCGAGGCGCTTACGCGAGAAGTGGATTTCAGTTGTCCGGTAACCGGTCCCAGCTTTGGCTCTGCCACCGATCTCGTACCGGGAGAATCGCGCAGAATTTGTCACCGAAGAGAGACCGCAGCAGCTGCGTTGGTGCGCCCAGTGAAGCTTGCAACCGCGTAGGTCATTTGGCGGACCGTTGGGCCCTGACAGAGCAATCCCAATCGCGGGCTGTTCACGCCAGGAATTTGACGGTAACGCGGATGCCATGACTAAGCTGCGACCGCTCGGCGTGGTGCGGGGACGCTGCCATGAGAGGGTTTACTGCGGAAAGCGTGAACTCAGTCCTGCCAATTGTTCGCAGGTGGGGCGATCCCGAGTCGCTTCATCTTGTAAAACAGTGTGGTGCGCTTCAAGCCGAGTCTGGCAGCTGCTCCTCGCAGACCTCCGAGCTTCCAATTGGCGCGTTGGCAGGCAGCGAGAATCTCTTGGCGGACGGTGTCCTCAAGGGTCGGGTTTGAAGTCGGCACGGATATCGGCTCGCAAGTTTCGAGAGGCGCCGGTTCGAACACGCCATCGTTGGAAAGAATTACGCCGCGGGCGATGTAGTTTTGCAGCTCTCGAATGTTGCCGGGCCAGCAATGACGAACCAGGGCGCGCATAGTTTCCTCAGAGATGGTTTCGATTGTTTTTTCCATGGACGCTGCGAACTGTTGAACGAAGTGTTCCACCAGCGCGGGGATATCGGCTTTCCTTTCGCGGAGCGGTGGCAGATAAATCGGAAAAGCATTCAGCCGGTAATACAAATCTTCGCGGAATTCCCGGTCGTGAACCATTTGCTTCAGGTCCTGGTTCGTCGCCGCAACCACGCGAACATCGACTCGCGTTGTGCGCGTGCTGCCCAGCGCCTCAAACTCACGCTCCTGAAGCACGCGGAGCAGCTTGGGCTGCAGCTCCAATGGCATATCTCCAATCTCATCGAGGAACAGAGTGCCGCGATCCGCCAGCGCAAAGCGGCCAACATGGGAATTGATGGCGCCCGTAAAGGCTCCCCGTTCATGTCCGAAGAGCTCGCTTTCGAGAAGACCGGCAGGCATGGCCGCGCAATTCACCTTCACCAGATTTCGGTTTCGGCGGGAGCTAAGCTCGTGAATCGCCCGCGCGATGACTTCCTTGCCGGTGCCAGTCTCTCCAGTAATCAAGACCGTTGTACTCGTGCCCGCTACGGCCTCGACCTGGCTGAGGATTGAGCGCAGGCTGCCGCGGCGCCCTACGATCGTGTCCAGGAACGAGGCTTCCGCGCGTTCTTGTTTGCGTGCCGTCCGTTCCTCATGACTATAGAGACGGCCATTCATCGCCGAGCTTTCGGGATATCGAGTGACCCCCATGACTGACTCTGATGCTGGGCTCATGTTCTGGTCCTTTTTCTGCTCATCTACGCGTGCGCTTCCGCGGTCGTGAGCTGACCGGAATTCCTGCCTGCAAGAGCAACCCTTGGATCGCAAAACCGTCTTTCCGTGTCTCGTGAAAAAGCTAAACCCTTATCGCCCGGATGCCGATCAATGAGCAGCATATCGCCCTGATGCACTTGTGCAGTGGCCAGCAGTCTGGCAATTGGGTAGACTACATACCGCTCTATAGCTCGTTTCAAGTGGCGCGCTCCGTATCGCTGGTCGGTTCCTTCCTGCAGCAGGAACTCCCTGCCTTCCTCGGTGATCCGAAATAGGAACGGCCCCGTCATCGAATCCAACACGCGCTTCTGAACATTGCGCAGTTCGATCTCCAGCACTTCGTCCAGTTCCTCGCGCTTCAGGGGATGGAACACCACCAGTTTGTCCAGGCGATTCATAAACTCAGGCGAGAACCTGCGCCTGGCCGCTTCTACTGCCGCCCTCTCCACCTTTTTCTGTAATCCTGCTCTGGGCTTGTCGTTCGGCTGGATGAATCCCATGCCTCCTTGCATCAAATCCGCGATCTGGCTGCCTCCTAGGTTCGACGTCAGAAAAATCACTGTTTGCGACAAATCCACTCTGCGGTTATCCCCTAGGGTGAGTGTCGCCTTATCCAGCATCCCCAACAGCAATTGCCAGAGCGCGTCGCTTGCTTTTTCGATTTCGTCAAACAGCAAAAAACTCAGTTTTAGCCCTTCGCGATGGCTTGCGACCAGCGCTTCCTGAGTGATGAGCGGATGTGTTTCGCGGTGGCCGAGATACCCTGGCGGCGAACCAATCAATTTCGCGATTTCGTGGGAGTGCTGGAATTCCGAGCAGTCGACCTTGATCACTGCGCGACAGTCTCTGAACAGAATCTCGGCTGCGGCCTCGACCGTGCGCGTTTTGCCTGAACCGGTTGGTCCTAGAAACAGCAGGTTTCCCACTGGGCGCCCCGGAGAATGCAAGCCGGCGCAGAACACTTGGTAAAGATCGACAATTGCTTGAACAGCCTCTTCCTGCCCCACGACCTTTTCCCGCAGCGCACGCTCGAAGTGGCTCGCTCCGGAACTCCGCTTTCTCGCGTCCAATTGTTTTCTTTGGGCCATTTGTATTGCTGCGACCATAACTGCTCCTTCTACTGACCAAGCTCAAGTCACCGGGACCCGTTCGTCTTTCATTTCTCCGAACTTTCGCCAGATTCTCTTCCCAACCGATGTATCCTCATCCACTCTCGGATGTACGGCGGACAGTTTTTGATCTGCACGTCCGCTTCGCACTTAGCGAGAAAGATGATCGCCTCTCGGTCCACCAAGGTGAGGTCCTTCAGGTCCAGGACAATCCGGCGGCCGTTCGTTTCTGCCTTGAACAGCCTTTCCAATTCGGCTACACCTTCTGCGTCCATTCGGCCGCTCAGTCTAAAGACCGTTTCTCCGTTCGCTGCTCTTGTGATCCGTAGCATCCGCCCTCTCTTGGGAATTCTTACATTTTGT
>Ga0182034_10000927_pt1 | contig 14069 bp, 8 predicted proteins | sample flu12Cox44000172_FD_125972 | JGI IMG/M metagenome (GOLD analysis project Ga0182034, IMG submission 125972) | Lab enrichment of tropical soil microbial communities from Luquillo Experimental Forest, Puerto Rico - flux4day.12C.oxic.44.000.172 | ecosystem: Environmental > Terrestrial > Soil >... | reverse complement strand
GCCCTCGGTGCTCATTGGCGTGTCGGGCCAGGGAGGAGTCTTTACCGAGCAGGTGGTGCGGGAAATGGCCAAGCACAGCAGGCGGCCCGTGATCTTCCCGCTTTCGAATCCGACCGACCGCAGCGAAGCGACCCCTCAAGACTTGATGAATTGGACCGAAGGGCGGGCGCTGGTCGGTACGGGAACCGCTTTCCCACCGGTCAAAATCGGCGGACGACAAGAACACATCGCGCAGACCAACAATTCCTACATTTTCCCTGGTCTGGCACTGGGTATCGTTGCATCCAAAGCTAGGCGCGTGACGGACACGATGATCAAAGCCGCGGCACAAGAACTGGTCCGACATTTACCGACGCAGAAAGACAAGCAGGCCAGCTTGCTTCCGCCGCTTTCCGACGCTCGCTCTCTCGCCGCGTTGATCGGCAGAGCCGTTGGAAAGCAAGCCATTCAGGACGGGCAGGCCCAGGTTGGCGGCGAGGCAGCGCTGGAGCGGGAGGTGCAAGTAAATATCTGGGAACCGATCTACGCGCCCTACGAACGGAAACAGGAGGCTTCTCGCAAGAGCGCTTAGTGTTAGCGCAACAAAAGCCGAATCGCTAGGGAGCCTGTTATGCATGGGATTGAAGGACTGCATCACATAACGGCGATTGCCAGTGAACCGCAAACGAACATCAACCTCTATGCAGGTGTCCTTGCCGTTCGCCTGGTGAAGCGGACGGCAAACTTTGATATCCGACCACCTACCACCAGTACTACGATTCCCGACGAATCGCCCAGGGCCTCACACCACGGAGTTCGGTCGAATCGCCAGGAACCTGAACAGCAATATGCCATTCTTTTTCGCAATAAACCTAGCCAAGGCGCAATCTCGACTCTACCAATGTACCTTGAAGCCGAATTGCAAGATCCTCGGGTCGAATGCGCCAGGGACGAACCCAGGCACGCTCGCGCCGCTTTGCCGGGCAGAGTTGGACGAGTTTAGACCCGCGGTTGTGCCCGGTCCCTCCGATGCTTGGATTGAAGTGGTTGATGGCATTAAAAGGCCTCGAAACCGGAATTCAACCTGTTTCTGCTCGTGTATGGGGAAGATCCGGCTGACAGCTACGGTCAAAGTTGAACGTACCAGGGGAACGCAGGAAGGCACGTCCGACATTGCCAAAACCAAACGTCCCGGTTGGGAATGTCGCAAAGGCAGCCTTGTTAAACACTACGTAGCACTGCGTTGTTCCTGTAGTGTTGCAGGGCTGCCATTGGCACACGTAGAGGGGCTGCCCGGGAACGATGTTGGGCCAATCATTGCCTTCCCCTGTGGCCGAGGTATCCGTGCCGGTTCGAACGTCAATCGGTTTCCTAAACAGGCCTAGGACTACGGTATTTACCTGGTATTTTTCCGCGTCGGTCCCTGCTCTTAATCATAGGGGCCAACTGGACGGAGCGGCCAGCCGCATGCCCTGGGCAGCGCATGGCCCGGAGTGAGGCGGCCCACTCCGATCCGGACGCTAAGGATCTCGAGCGATTCTAGTTTCTGGACCTCGAGGGTCAGCAGTTCGAGGCAGAGTTAGTTCTTGGAGCAGAGGGGTTCCTCAGAACAAAGTCTCCTCTCCCGGGCGGGCCCGAGTTTTGCATGCTGAGGGGAAACCTCACGATGAAATGCCGAATGGGGTGGGCCATTACACTCGTCGCTCTCCTGTGGGCAGCGCCGACAAAGGCTGACACCGGAGTCATCGTTCGAACGACGAATCTCGAAGCCCTTCAGACGCTCTGCGCCGTCCCCACAACCTGCACGGTGGTCGGAGGATTGGATGGCACTTTGCGCCAACTCTTCCTGGTAAACACACCGCTTCCCCTGCAAACCCTTCTAGGGCTCCTCAAGCCGGTCACGGGGTTCGTCAGTGCCGAAGTGGATCAGGTGATCAGCCTGGTTGGTCCGCTCCTGCTACCGTCTCCCCTTCCCGCGACACTGATGCAGGACAGGACGCAAGTGCCCTACCCTGCAAATTCCACGACCATGGTGTGGAACAGTTATGCCAATCAGCAGGCGTCAGCCATCGTGGAGGTTCAGACAGCGCAAAGCATATTCAACGTGACCGGGACGGGAATCGTTGCGGACATTGACACCGGAGTGGATCCCAACCACCCAGCTCTCGAAGGCGTTCTGCTACCGGGCTACGACTACACGCGCAACCAGCCTAACGGCTCGGAATTAAACGACATCGGGACCGGGACCTGCCCATTTAGCTCCTGCCCGCCTCCTCCCTGCAGCTCCACCACCTGCCCGGCACCGGCACAAGTGAATCAATCGACCGCGGCGGTGCTCGATCAGTCGACGGCGGCGGTGCTCGACACGAACGCGCAATACGCGGCATTCGGCCACGGGACGATGGTGTTGGGCATTGTCCACTTGGTGGCTCCCACCGCCAAACTTTTGCCCCTGAAAGCATTCAAATCGGATGGGACAGGCCAACTCTCCGACATCCTGCGCGCCATCTATGACGCGGTGCAGAAATACAACGCGAACGTGATCAACATGAGCTTTGATTTCAAGACCGCTTCGCAGGAATTATCCAATGCCCTGACCTATGCCAGTGACCTCGGCACCATCTGCGCCTCATCGGCGGGAAACGACGGGATGCAGGAGACGGTTTTCCCGGCGGCTCTCCAGAGCCTGGTGATGGGTGTGGCGTCGGTGGGTTCGACAACGCCCACCGAGAGTACGCGCTCATCGTTCTCGAATTATGGGAATACGATCGTGTGGGTGGCAGCGCCGGGCGAGGCGATCGTAACCACGTATCCCTACGGCACGTATGCCGCGGGATGGGGAACTTCGTTCAGCGCGCCATTTGTTTCGGGCGGAGGGGCCTTGTTGCGCGGATTGAAGACCAGCATGAACCCGCAGGAGGCAGCCACCGCCGTGGCGCATGCCGCTCCGCTGACCGATTCGGGCATGGGCAACGGGAGGCTCGATCTGGTTCCGGCGTTGCAGTCCGTTTCCGGCGTGGGTGGTTCGCCGGATTACAGTGTTTCCGCGGCACCAAGCACGCAAGCCATCCCAGCCGGAGCAACGGCGAATTACACCGTGTCTGCCGCTCCGGCAAACGGCTTCAATCAAACGGTAAGCTGGAGTTGCACGGGCGCGCCGCAAGGAGCCGCGTGTACGGTGTCCCCCTCTTCGGTGATTTTGGACGGGTCGAACCCGGCAAGCGCAACGGTCACCTTGACAACACTGCCCCGCGCGGCGGCGCCCCCGGTGGCTTTTCCGCAATCCGGGCCTCGAGTGGACCTACGCCTGGTATTGGTCGTGGGCATCGCTTGGCTTCTGCTCGTGTTGATCTTTTCGAACCTCATCCCTGCTTCGCGCCGGCGGCCGAGTCTTGCTCTGGCCACCGCTGTCCTGGTTGTCGCGCTTTCGAACCATTCTTGCGGCGGCGGTTCTGCCACAGTTCCGCCACCACCGGTGCTATCGTCGGTAACGCTCAGTCCAGGCAACGTGAACGGGGGTTCTTCCTCAACCGGGACGGTGACTCTCAGCGGAGCCGCTCCAAGCGGCGGCGCCATGGTAAACCTCTCGAGCAACAGCGCCTCGGCGACCGTCCCGTCGAGCGTGACGGTCGCTGCCGGATCCACGAGCGCCACGTTTCCCGTGAACACGAGCGCGGTGACTGCTTCGACTCCGGTAACCATCTCCGCCTCTTATGCGGGCGCAAGCATGACGGCTTCGCTCACAGTCAGCCCCGCGGGCACTCCAGCCGGCATTTACACGCTGACGATTGTAGGAACGTCAGGCAACCTCAGCCACTCCGCGACGGTCCAAGTCACTGTAAATTAGGAGAAACCTGCGCTTTATTTCCCCGTTCTCAAGAACGGAGCCTTGCGGCGCATTTGGTGAAACGGACAGGCAAACGAGGTTACCACTCGTTGTACGGCGTGTTGTCGAACGGCGAGACGCGCGGAGAATTCGAATGCACGTCCACCATTCCCGTAGTCGTTTGATCAGGGCTCAGGACGACGCTGTCAAACTGGGGCACCCAGTCCTTGGCGTTGGTCATCGGGTCAACCGGCACGGAGCGAAGGTAGCCGGCCTGTTGCAGGTCATCGATCGATTGCGGAGCGGCCTGCTTGTCCAAGGTGAAATTGTCGATGGCGTCGCGCATCGTTCGAAGATCTGTCTTCAGCACCGCTTCTTTGGAATGCTGCACGACTTTGTCGTACCGAATCGCCGCGATCCCAATGAGAATGGCTATGATCGTCATGACGATCATCAGCTCGATGAGAGTAAACCCGAAATTGCGCCATGCGCCTCGGCTTTTCCGCGGCCAGCGCTCAGGAATTTGGTGGTACAAATGCGTCTTCACTTTCGGTTGTTCCTCCCATCACCAGTCTGAGTACTTCGTTCCGTCCATCGCCGTCGCCGTGGATTGGGAATACACATCGAAGACGTCTTTGCCGCCCCACTGTGTCGAGTCCGGATCGTCCTGCACGGCGCGCAGGCCCCAGTCGGGGTGGCCGGTCATCGGATCGATCGGGATTTTTCGCAGGAAGTGAATCTTCTTGTCGCCGTCCGTGCCAAGGGGCACGCCACTTACCAGCGTTTCAAGATCGGGCGGATACCCTTCAGTTTCTAACTCCACCTTAATTTGGTTGTGGTCCGCCGCATCTTTGTAGCGATCGATGGCATCGCGAATTTCGTCCAGATTGTGGCGAAGCGTGGTTTCTTTCTCGCGAATCAAGGCGTACCTGGCGATCGGCAAGGCCAGTGTCGATAAAAGCAGCAAGATAGAGCACGTCAGGATCAACTCGAGAAGAGTCAGCCCGGCTTGCGAGCCGCGCCGCCGGTGAACTCGCATTTGAATTGAAGCGTCACGCAACATCGCACTATTCATTTCTACGGCTGAACTTGCAGAGTTGCCTCGCTGGTGACCAACGGGATGGCCTTCTGCTGCGAATCTTTGGCGTTGACCTGCACGATGGACAACGGTGAGGTTCCGGGCCCGACCGCCTTCACCACGAGTCCCAGAAGGGTGCCGCTCCCGCTTACTCCGGGAGTGCTGGGCGGACGTGTGGCGGAAATGATGTACTGGCCCTTGTCCTTGAACGGCTGCGAAACGATGGAGATCTCCTGCGCTCCTCCGTTCGAGAGGAAGCCGCCATGCTGGACTTCTTCTACGCTGATCACCTTCGGGTCGTATTGCAATAGGAACGGGATGGAATAGAGATCGTTCACGTTTTCAACGACCACGCCCATGGTTGCGGTCTGCCCAGCCTTCAGCGTGAGCGTTTGCGGCTCGAAGCGAATCTTGGCAACTGCGCCCGCGTTGGCGGCAGATGCCCCCGACGTGGGCGTAGTGGGACTCGTGCTCGGCGGTGGCTGCTGCCGCGGCGGTTGCGCAGGCGGCTGAGGCTCAGGCTGCGGCGTGCGAAGTTCATGCTCTCTGGTCACTTGGGGGTTTGCTTCCGAGCCCGAGAGCAGCGGCCGCAAATTTGCTCTCGTCCAGTACGGCATGCGGACGATGTGCGGTGTCAGCACAATCAGGACTTCATCTTCTTGGTGGTCGACTTTCTTATCGGAGAAAAGGCGCCCGAGAATGGGGAGCTTGGCAAAGCCGGGCCAGCCGTTCAGGTTTTGCGTATCCGTGCGCTCAATCAAGCCCCCGAGAATATTCACCTCGCCCTCTTTGAGCCGGATTTCGTGTTCGATCTTGCGGCTGCTGATGATCGGTTGGGTGATGCCGCCGATGTTTGCGTCGCCCGTATGCGAAGAGATTTCGATCATGAGCTTCAGGGTCACGTCATGGTCGGGGTGCACGCGCGGCGTGATGTCTACGTTCACGCCGACATCCAGGTAGGTGAACTGCGTGTTGACCAGTGGGTTCACAAAACCCGCTCCGCCTGCGGCGCCCACGCCGACGCCCGCCTGAAAGCTACCGGTGGCCACGGGAATACGTTGACCGATTTTCAAGTGCGCGATTTGCCCGTCGACAGACCTTATCTCCGGATTCTGAATGATCTGTGTCGCGGTGTCTGACAAAATGGCCGTGGCTACCGCGGTCGGGGTAGTAATGCTGTAATTACCCGCGGTCAGGTGCTTGAGGTTGTTGAACGTGAGCCCGTTGGTTGGCGTGTTGGTGGCGGTGCCGGTGGTTGCGCTGGTCGTCGTGGTGCCGTTATTGATGCTGACGGAAACCTGCTGCGGAGGCAGTATCCCCAGATCGCGGAGGTGGTCCATATTGGTTTGAAGGACCTCAACCTGAATGAGGACTTCCGGCTTGGCCTTGTCGACGTCGTCAATCAATTTTTGGATGAGCATCAATTTGTCAGGAGTCTCGCGCACCATGATGGCGTTTTGCGAGTTGACCTGCTGGATGCGCTTCAGATCAAACAATTGTCTCAACCCGGTCATAATCTCGGTTATGTCCTGGGGCTGGGTGACGTTCGACAGATAGAACGTCTTCACCACTTCTTCTTCATAATCGCGCCGCTTCTGTACCTGGTCCGGATACACGAAAAGAGTGTTCTCGGTCACCGGCTTGATGACCGCCTTGCTTTCCAGGGCGGTGATCTCTAAAGCCTGCTCCAGCGTGATGTTGTTGAAGTCCACGGTGATGCGCCGCGCCGGGAAGTCCGGGTCATAGACCATGGTCAACCCCGCTTCTTTTCCGATCGTGTCGAAGACAATCTTCGCGTCATTCGACATCTTCATGCTAATGGGCGCCCGCGAAAGGGGCTTTATTTCCGGCGGCATGGAAGCCAGCGGCTGCTGGTTGTGATCGGTGGGCGGCGGCGCTTCCGTTGCGCGATTCCTTTCCGCGATGATTTCTGCGGTGCGGTTCAGTTCCTGTTCAGCGATAGAGCTGGAAGGGTCGGCCGCAAGGGCCTTCTGGAATTCAAGGACCGCGCCGTCGAGTTCGCCCCTTTTGCGCATCTCCAAGCCGCGTTTGATGTGCATTTCCCCGGCCTCGAAGCGGGCTTGATTAAGCCGAATGCGGAAGGTGGCGTTGTGGGGATCAACTTTAACCGCTTTTTGGTAATAATCGAGGGCAGCGTCGTAGTCCTGGAGGTTCTCCGCCTTTCTGCCCAGGTCATAGTCTGCGTGACCCTTAGGGCAGCCGGCGGCGAACAGTCCCAAACCTGCACAGAGGATTAATGTTCTCCAGTTCTGCGGCATCACTCTCTCCGAGGCCTGAAAAATGGTGCTCCATCGAGTCTAACATTCGCATTAGACGTACGACAAGGTTGCTCGGGTTTACTGTCTTTCCCTAAGCAATAGGCTGTTTTTCTCCTGGAGTGACAAGCTCTTGCGCTCTAGCTATGATGGACGGTCGTGGCCAAACCTAAGAAAAAAACTGATAAAGCCTCGAGAACCGGCGAGCAAATCGTGGCGCAAAACCGCGCGGCGTCCTATAACTACCATATACTTGAGCGACATGAGGCGGGCCTGGTCTTGCATGGCACGGAGGTGAAGGCTCTTCGCGAAGGCAAGGCCAATATCCGGGACGCCTACGTAGACTTCAATCCCAAAGGCGCCTGGCTCGTTAATGCACACATTGCCCAGTACTTGCCGGGCGGGCCGTGGAACCACGAGCCGCTCGGTTCGCGCAAGCTCCTGCTCCACAAGAGTGAAATCCACAAGCTTTCTGGGCGCGTTGAGGCCAAAGGCCTGACGGTGATTCCCCTGAGGATCTACTTCCGCAACAGCATCGCCAAAGTGGAGATCGCTTTGGTCCAGGGCAAGAAAGCGTGGGACCGACGGCAGGACGAGCGCGCCAAGGAAGCGCGCAGGGAAGTCGAAGAATCCATGTATCGCAATCGGAGGCGATGAAGCATCATGCAAATCACGCTGGAGAGTAGGCCGTCGACGGGCCTCGAGACGGAGGCCCTGGTTTCCTATGTCTTTGAAGCGACCGATCCGGTTCAGGGTCGCGTAGCCGAGATCGATCAGTCGGGTGGGGGCTTGTTGCGCCGGCTGGCCAAGAGCGGCGAGCTTACCGGCAAGATGCTGGAATTCACGCTCGTTCACGCGCCTGCAGGTTTGCAAGCGGCGCGGTTGCTTTTGGTCGGGGCGGGGAAGCGCGAACAATGGGATTCCGCTATCCTGCGGAAAGTGGCTGGCGCGGCGCTGCGCTATTTGAAGTCCCGCTCGGTCAGGAATTTCGCGATGCTCGTGCGCGAAGGCGAGGCTAAGGAGGAATCCGCTCAAGCAATCGTCGAAGGCCTTCTGACGGCGGATTTCGAATCGGACAAGTACAAGACCGACAAGAAGAACGACAAGAGAATCGAAGCGGTCTTGATCGCAGGCTACTCCGAGGCGGAACGTGCCAAGGGCGAAAAAGGCGTGGCCAAGGGCCGCGTCATCGCGGATTCACAGAATTTCGCGCGGGATTTGATCAATGAGCCGTCGAACAAACTTACCCCAAGCATCCTGGCACAAAAAGCCGAAGCCATGGCCAAGGCTGCCGGGCTGACCGTCGAAATCCTCGACGAAAAGAAAATCGCCGATTTGAAGATGGGAGCGGTCCTTAGCGTCGCGCAAGGCAGCACCGAACCACCGCGGATGATCGTCATTACATACAATCCGCCGTCGGCCAAGCCTGGAGCGCCGGTCATCGGGCTGATTGGCAAAGCCGTTACCTTCGACACCGGCGGCATTTCCATCAAACCCTCCGAGGGCATGGAGAAAATGAAATACGACATGGCCGGCGGCGCCACCATGATTGGCGTCATGCGCGCGCTCGCTACGCTCAAGCCCGCTGTCAAAGTGATTTGCGTTGTGCCGGCCACGGAAAACATGCCGGGAGGGCGCGCGCAAAAACCTGGTGACATTCAGACGGCCATGTCCGGCAAAACCATCGAGGTGCTCAACACCGACGCGGAAGGACGGCTCATCCTAGCCGACGGCGTCCATTACGCGAAGCAGCTCGGCGCCACGCATTTGATTGACGCGGCGACGCTCACGGGAGCCATCGTCGTCGCCTTGGCGGGTGTCAACGTCGGCGTTTTTGGTTCCGACCGGGCGTTCACCGACAAGCTGCTCTCGAGCGCGAAAACAGCGGGCGAAAAGATGTGGCCGATGCCGGTCGACGAGGAGTATCGCGAATTCATCAAAGGCACGGTTGCGGACATCCAGAACATCAGCAGCGGCAAGGGCGGCGGCGCGACCATCGGCGCCATGTTCATCAAGGAATTTACTGGCGACTCTCCGTGGATTCACCTCGACATCGCCGGCACGGCTTGGAACGATGACGCGAAGCCCTGGCTCGCCAAAGGCCCCACCGGCGTGGGTCTTCGCACGCTCGTGCACTTGATCATGTCATATTAGGGTTTTCTTGTAAGCGCCGAGCTTTGAGCGAATGCCGGGCCCGCGTTCGAGAATGGCTACATCCTCTCCGGCGCTTCGATTCCGAGCAAACGAAGGGCGCGGACCAGTTGCGTCTCGACGAATTCCGTTAACTCGAGCAGGAAGGTGCGCTTCTCGTCGTTCGCCTCCGACAAGATGTGATGCTGGTGGTAGAAATTGTTGAACGCCTGCGCCAGCTGAAATGCATATTTGGCGACGAAGGCGGGTTCCTGCGTGGCAATCGCCGCATCCACGGCATAATCAAGCGAGCCGGCGGAAAGCAACAATTCCCACAGGTCGGCGCCCTCCTGCCCGCCAAGCCATTGGCCGGCAGCGCCGGGATGCGATTTCGCGGTCGCGAGCGCCGCTTCTGCTCCTTTGCGACGGATGCCGCGAATGCGCACCACCGCATATTGGCAATACGGTCCCGTTTCGCCTTCGAAGCTCGAGGCGTCCTTGAAATCGAAAGCGATAATGGAGTTTCGTGTGAACTTCAGCAGAAAAAAACGCAATGCACTCACGGCAATCGCGTGCGCGGTGCGTTTCTGTTCGTTCTCGACCATTTCCGAGTGGCGTTGCTGGACTTCGCGGAGCGTTGCGGCTTCCAGTTTGTCGATCAGGTCGTCGGCTTTCACGCCAAAGCCTTTGCGCCCGCTAACTTCCACGTACGGCTTCTTCGCCTCGTCGGGCGAAAGCTCATAGCTCAACTCGGCGGCGCACCGCGGCGTCAGCGCCACGATTTCATAGGCAAAGTGGATGGAATTCTTGGCGGCCTCCGGGTGACCCAACCTCCGCAAACCTTCTGCCACGACATCCTGCAAATACGCCTGGCGCGCATCGATCACGTTGTAGACCGTTCGGGCGGGTTCGCCAAAGTGCGGCGCGTCCGGCTCGCTCCTACGGCTCGTCGTAGCCCAGACCGTTCGCCCGGCCGGCGATTCGGGCCATTTGCGATAACAAAAGTCTTTGCCCAACAGGCCGAACTTCCAGAGCTGATACGCAATATCTTTCCCGACGTAGGTTACTGTTCCATTCGAACGGACGATGATCTTGTCTTGTTCGTTCTCGCCCTCGGCCCCTTCGGCAATTTTCTTTTTCTCTGTCTCCTCCTGGTGCTCACTGTCGAGTCCTGTATGTTCTTCCCACGGCAAAACCCAGCATCCCTTCATTTTCCCGCTTGTGGCCAGATGAATGGTTCCGGATTTTTTCAACATCTCGAACGCCGTTTCCCAGAACTTCAGATGCAGAATCTCGCTCTCGCGCGCCAACAGATCGTAGTGAATGTCCAAGCGGGCCATGGTTCGCAAGTGGCAAGTCACAATGGCATCCGCCACCACTTGCGCCACTTCTGCATCTTCCCCGCGATTCTCTTCGATGGCCTTCAGCGTTTCCTGCCGGAGTTTTCCCGCCCGCTCGGGATCTTCGGCAAAAAAGTTCGTAACTTTGGCGTACAAATCCCAGCAGTAGTAATCAAACTTGGGTTCCCTTGCCAGCATCCTCACGTTGGTTGCAGTTCGCTGCTCCATGCGCAGGAATCCGATGACCACGTCCGCCACCTGGACGCCGGTGTTGTCAATGTAGTTCTGAATCTGAACGCGCTTGCCGGCGTGCCGCAGGATTTGAACCATCGTGTCGCCGAGCACGGCATTGCGAACGTGCCCGATGTGCGCTGCTTTGTTGGGGTTGATGCTGGTGTGCTCGACGATGATTTTTCTCTGATCGTCCCGGGGTGCCGGACGCGTAGCGCTCGCCTCTTTTTGCGCGCTTTCCCAAAATGCTCCGTGGTCGAAGTACGCGTTCAAGTACCCGCCGCCGGCAACTTCCAGGCGCGAAATCCCCGGGACGTTGCCGAAATTCGCCGCAATTTCCTGGGCGATCTGCCGCGGCGGCTTTTTGAGTTGTTTTGCCAGCTCAAAGCACACCGGCGACGCCGCTTCGCCCATCTCGAGCTTGGGCGGGCGGCCAAGCACAATCTCCAGTTCCGCTCCATACCTCTCTCGGATGTGCTTGTGGAGCGCTTCGCGCAATCGATTCGTCAGTGTCTGATACACGTGTCCTCGCGCCCGATGCGAATCTCGCCAGTATAGGAGATGCCCGCGGTGAGGGTCAAAGCGAGGGGCGCCGCAGGGAATAGCCGGCATATCCCCGCCCGGGACGGCTCGAAGGCCTAAGCGCCGGCGTGCCAAGGCGAGCGGTCTAATTTAGACTAAGAGGGGGACCGCACGACGGGCATGACGGCATGACGGGAAGGGAGTTTGACACTACCTTTCTCGGCCGATAGTATCAGCTTGAATCCGACGGAGCGACAATTCCGGCTTGAAGTCCTGCCGTTCGGCGGTTTTTTCCATGAAACAGGCTTATTTTGATTGTTTTTCCGGCATCAGCGGCGACATGACACTCGGGGCTCTGGTGGATGCGGGCTGCCCGGTCGAGCATCTGCGGTCGGAACTCCGCGGCCTGGAGGTTCCGGGCTGGGACCTTGCTGCAGAAAAAGTTTGGAAGCAGGGAATGGCCGCGACCTCGGTCAGGGTGACGACGGAGGACCGGCACAGGCATCGATCGCTTGGCACGATTCTCGGGATTTTGAAAAGCTCGAAACTGGCGGGGCCGGTTTCGGATCGCGCCGGCGCGATTTTCACGAAGCTTGGTGAAGCGGAAGCCCGGGTGCATGACGTGCCGCTCGAGAAAATTCATTTTCATGAAGTGGGCGCGATCGACGCGATTGTGGATATCGTTGGCGCTTGTATCGGCTTTCACTTCCTGGGTATCGAAAAGTTCTCGTGCTCGCGACTGAATGTCGGCGGGGGCACGGTGAAGATGGCGCACGGAATTTTGCCGGTGCCGGCGCCGGCTACGGCAAACCTGCTCCAGGGCAAGCCAACGTATTCGAGTGGGGTCGAGAGGGAATTGGTGACGCCGACCGGCGCGGCGATTGTGGCGACGGTTTGCGATTCCTTTGGCCCGCAGCCGGCCATGAGCGTGCGAGCCATTGGGTATGGCGCCGGAACAGCCGACCTCGAAGGCCAGCCCAATGTTCTCCGAATCATGATCGGCGAGGCGGCCGAAAAAACAGTACCGGGGTTCGACGAGGAAATCGCGGTCATTGAAGCGAACCTGGACGACATGAATCCGCAAATTTACGGCTATTTCCTGGAGAAGGCGTTGGCGGCAGGTGCGCTAGACGTGTACACGACGCCGGTGCAAATGAAAAAGAATCGTCCCGGCACACTGCTAACGGTTCTGTGCAAGCCGCAGGAGACGCATACGCTGATGTCGCTGATTTTTGCGGAAACCACCACATTGGGAGCGCGCACCTATCGCGCCGAGCGCCGCACCCTCCCGCGGGAGTTCGTGAGCGTCCCCACGGATTTTGGAGAAGTGCGCATCAAGATTTCAAGGATGAATGGGCGCATCCTGCACGTTCAGCCCGAATACGACGACTGCCGCAGGCTGGCGGTTGAGAAAAACGTGCCACTGCAGCGCGTTATCAGCGAAGCCTTGCGCGCGTATGAAACGGCGAGCAAAACAAACTAAACATGTCACCCCCAAAACCCAAATTCTATTTGACGACGCCGATCTACTACACGAACGGCCTGCCGCACATTGGCCACACCTATACAACCGTCGTGGCGGACACCATCCGGCGCTACAAGCGGATGCGCGGCTACGAAGTAGTGTTGACCACGGGCACGGACGAGCACGGCGTGAACGTGGAGCGCGCAGCGAAGAAAGCTGGCATATCGGAAACCGCATTCGTCGCCGAGATGGCTGCCGAGTGGCGCGCGCTGTGGGATGAGCTCGGACTCACGGCGGACGAGTTTGTTCGAACCACAGACCTGCATCACGTGCGCACGGTCCAATGGCTTTTTCGACTGTGTCGCGAGAACGGTTACGTTTACAAAGGGCATTACACCGGGCAATACTGCATTTACGACAACGCTTTCGTGAACGATGCGAAGCCAGGCGACAACTGCCCGGACTGCGGCCGCCCGACCGAGACCCTCACCGAAGAAAACTATTTCTTTAAGCTCTCCGCGTTTCAGAAGCCACTGCTCGACTTCTACAAGAAGAACCCAGAATTCATCCAGCCGGAATCGCGCCGCAATGAGATCGTGAGTTTCGTGGAAAGCGGGCTGAAAGATCTGAGCATTACGCGAACGACAGTCCGCTGGGGGATTCCCGTTCCCGGCGAAGAGCCGCATGTGTTCTATGTGTGGTTTGACGCGCTGACGGCGTATCTGAGTGCGGTTGGCGGGCCAGAGTTTGAAAAGCGCGGCATGTGGCCGGCGGACTTGCATCTGGTCGGCAAAGATATCATTCGCTTTCACACGGTTTATTGGCCGGCATTTTTGATGGCGGCGATGCAGCCGGTGCCAAAGCAGGTGTGGGCGCACGGCTGGTTCCTGATGGATGCGGCCAAGATGAGCAAGTCGAAGGGCAACGTGGTCTTGCCGCGGCCGATTGCCAACATGCTGGGCATGGACGCGCTACGTTACTTTTTGTTACGCGAAGTGGTCTTTGGGCAGGACGGCAATTTCAGTTATGACGCGTTGGTGACGCGCTACAATAGCGACCTTGCCAACGGTCTCGGCAACCTTGCCAGCCGCACCGCCGCCCTGATCGAGAAAAACTTCAGCGGCAAGATTCCCAAAGCGACGGAACGAAAACCACAAGACGAGGCCCTGGCCAAGGAGGTCCAGGCCGCGATCGGCGAGGCGCTGCAAAGCTTTGAGAATCT
>Ga0182034_10000926_pt1 | contig 14069 bp, 9 predicted proteins | sample flu12Cox44000172_FD_125972 | JGI IMG/M metagenome (GOLD analysis project Ga0182034, IMG submission 125972) | Lab enrichment of tropical soil microbial communities from Luquillo Experimental Forest, Puerto Rico - flux4day.12C.oxic.44.000.172 | ecosystem: Environmental > Terrestrial > Soil >... | reverse complement strand
GGACGCCCGTTGGGAAGACTTGGTTAACAATCCACAGCAGACAATTCGGTAATAAAATCATAAATTTGGTATAGTGGCGTTGAGACCTCCCGGCAAAACCAAGCAATGGGCGAGCAGGTACGCGGCCAGATTAAAAATCTGCTCAAATTGAGCCAGATAACGGCCCTCAGCCCCAAAGCGCAGGCGTGGCCGGGAACACGAGGCCGTCGCGGTAGGCGAGGCCGTCGAACCGGTCGCGGGCGAGGAGCAGCGGACCGTCCAGATCCACATAGAGCGCCGTCTGGGCTACCAGCATGGCCGGCGCCATAGCTAGCGATGTCGCCACCATGCAGCCCGCCATGATGCTGAAACCAAGCCGCTCGGCCTGCGCGGCCGTGGCCAGCGCTTCGGTGAGCCCACCAGTCTTGTCGAGCTTAATGTTGACGGCGTCATACTTGCCGGCAAGCGGCGGTAATGAGGCACGGTCATGCACACTCTCGTCGGCGCAAACGGGGATCAACCGTTTGAGTCCGGCTAGCGCCTGGTCGCGGCCGTCCGGCAAGGGCTGTTCCACCAGCGCCACGCGGGCTTGTGCGCAGGCGGCAAGATTGGTCTCGAGATTGCAATCGTCCCAGCTTTCATTGGCGTCGACGATCAGCGTCGCCTCCGGCGCGGCGGCGCGCACCGAGGCGATGCGGGCGGGGTCGCCGTCTCCTCCGAGCTTGACTTTCAAGAGCGCGTGGCCGGCGGCCCTCATGGCGGCTTCCGCCATGGCGGCCGGTGTACCGAGCGAGACCGTCAAAGCGGTGATGAGGGCATGCGGGGCAGGCAGGCCGGCGAGCTCGTGCACTGGACGACGGCTACGCTTAGCCTCGAAGTCCCAGAAGGCGCAGTCGAGCGCGTTGCGCGCGGCACCGGGTGGCATGGCTTTCTGCAGGCTTGCGCGGTCGAGTCCGTCGGCGAGCGGCACCCGCATCGCCTCGAGTGCGGCGGTGACGCTGTCGACGCTCTCGCCGTAGCGCGCATAGGGCACACATTCGCCGCGCCCGCAGGCCTTGCCATCGCGCAATTCGGCCACCACCACGACGGCCTCGGTCTTGGTGCCGCGGCTGATGGCAAAGGAGCCGGCGATCGGCCAGCGTTCGACGGCGAGCGTTAAGGTCAAAGATGAGGTCAAGGGAATCGGGCCCTATTCCGCCGAACCCTCGGCGGCTTCGCCGCCTGGGGTCAAGTCCGCCCAGCCGTTTATCCGCCTCGCCGCCGATGGTAAGATAATAAAATCAGAGGGTTGCCTAGCATGAGCACAATGTTGCTAGAAGGTTCCGCCCACGGAGAAAGGCTCCAGCTCTCCGGCATCGGCGCCTGGACCGCCGAGAACGCACGACGGCTGGAAGCGGAGATCGACGCCGAGACACAGCGGCGAGAACCGATCAAGCGTGTCGACATCGACATGGCGCGGGTCGATCAGCTCGATACCTTCGGCGCTTGGCTGCTGGAACGGCTATCGCGAACTTTCTCGGCGCGCGGCTGCACGACGCAAGTGTTCGGCTTGCGCGAAAACTACCGCGCCCTGGTGGACGAACTGCACGGTGTCAAAGAGGAGCCGGAACCGGCGCCACGCGGCAACCAGATCGCCTATGCGCTGGCCTCGATTGGCGAGAACATTACGCTGGTTGGCCATTCCATCGCGGCGATGGTCAACATGTTGGGCGCGCTGGTGATGGCGCTGGGGCGCGTGGTTAGTCACCCGCGCAGCTTTCGCTTTACCTCGATGGTGCACCAGCTCGACAATGTCGGTTGGCGCGCGGTACCGATCATCCTGCTGATCACATTCCTGATCGGCTGCATCATCGCGCAGCAGGGCATTTTTCATTTCCGCAAATTCGGCGCCGACATCTACGTCGTCGACATGGTCGGCATCCTGGTGCTTCGCGAAATCGGCGTGCTCATTGTGTCGATCATGGTGGCCGGCCGTTCGGGCAGCGCTTACACCGCCGAGCTTGGCTCGATGAAGATGCGCGAGGAGATCGACGCGCTGCGCACAATGGGTTTCGATCCGGTCGAAGTGCTGGTCCTGCCGCGTATCGTCGCGCTGTTGATTGGCGTGCCGATCCTCACCTTCCTTGGCTCGATGGCGGCGCTATATGGCGGCGGTTTGGTGTGCTGGCTCTACGGCGGCATCAGCCCAGATATCTTTGTGCACCGCCTGAAGGAAGCCATTTCGCTCGACACGTTCGAGGTCGGCATATTGAAGGCGCCGTTCATGGCGCTAGTGATCGGCGTGATAGCTTGCGTGGAGGGGCTGGCGGTCAAGGGCTCATCGGAGTCGCTCGGCCTTCAGACCACCGCCTCGGTTGTCGAATCGATCTTCCTGGTGATCGTGCTCGACGGCTTCTTCGCCATCTTCTTCGCTTCCATCGGGATGTGAACGATGGAGAAGGGCAACGGCGGCCGCGAGATGATCATTGAAGTGCGCGACCTTGTGGTCGGCTTCGGCGACCACGTCGTCCTCGACCATGTCAATCTTGACGTCTATCGCGGCGAGATCCTCGGCTTTGTCGGCGGCTCGGGAGCCGGCAAATCGGTGCTAATGCGCACCATCATTGGTCTCCTGCCGAAGCGCGCGGGCACAATTAAGGTTTTCGACGTCGATCTCATCTCCGCGTCGGAGTCGCAGCGCCAGTCGGTGGAGCGGCGTTGGGGCGTGCTGTTCCAGCAAGGCGCGCTGTTTTCCTCGCTCACGGTGCGCGAAAACCTGCAATTCCCGATCCGCGAAAATCTTGAGCTGTCGGAGCGGTTGCTCGACGAACTGGTTGTCGCCAAACTCGAGATGGTCGGTCTCGACGCCAGCGTCTGCGAGAAGTTTCCCTCCGAACTGTCCGGCGGCATGACCAAGCGCGTGGCCCTTGCGCGCGCGCTCGCGCTCGATCCGGAAATCGTGTTTCTCGACGAGCCGACTTCCGGCCTCGACCCGATCGGGGCAGGCGATTTCGACACGCTGATAGCCACTTTGCAGCGTACCTTGGGCCTCACGGTATTCATGGTGACCCACGACCTCGATAGCCTGCACACGGTTTGCGACCGCATCGCGGTCCTGGCCGATGGAAGGGTGATCGCAGCGGGCACAATGGACACCATGCTTGCCTCAACTCACCCGTGGCTGCGGGCCTACTTCCAGGGGAAGCGGTCGCGGGCGGGCCAGCTCGAACATGCAAGACCGAACGCCTAGCCGGAGCCGTCGATAGAAACCAAGGCGAACTACATGATCGCGGTGCGCAAAAACACCGAAGCTAGCGCAGTTCAGTCAAAACGACCGGCGGCGTGCGCCAGCATAGTGTAGACCTTGCCGGTCTCCGAGGTGAGATAGGTGCGCGCCACCACCTGGCCACGGTCGTCGTGTGCCACTTCGTCGAGCAACCGTTCGAACTCGTTGATGTAACAGTCGACCGTCTGCTTGAACTCGGGGTCGCTTCGGTACTTCTTGCGGATCTCGTCAAATGCCTGCTGACCCTGCAGCGTGTAAAGCCGCCGGGTGAAGACGTTGCGCTCGCCGCGCTTGTAACGGTCCCACAAGTCGGCCGCGGCGTCGTGGTCGATCATACGAGCGATGTCGATCGAAAGCGAATCGAGCGACTCGATGCTGCGTCGGGGCGCGCGTTCTTCGCCGACGCGCAACGTATCGCGGTTGGACTCACGGGCGTTTTCTTGCGGCTTCTCGCGTTGAGGCTCGCCGTCCTCGCGCGAGGCGCGGCTGAGCAGATCGGTGAGCCAGCCGCTGCCGGTGCGCGTGTTGTCGGCTGGTTCCGGATTGGGTGTCACCGTGCCGCCGCGGCGCGCGGGGGGCGCGAAGCCGCCAACGTCGGCGCGCGTCGGCGAGCGCGGCGGCTCGCTGCGACTGACGATGGTAGCGACCGGAATGTCCTCGCGCGACGGACGGCGCGGTTCGACCGCGTCGAGACTGCGGCCGTGGCGGGCGACGATGCGGTTGAGTTCGGCCAGCGCCTCGATCTGATCGACGATGACGCGGCGCATCTGCGCGGTGCTCTCCGCGGTCTCCTGCGGCAGCTTGAAGATGCCACGGTGAAGCTCGGTGCGAGTGGCTTCAAGCTCGCGTTGCATCTCGGCGGCCATTTCCTTCATCCCCTGCACCACCTCAGCAAAGCGTTGATTAGCGTCGCGGAACAGCGCATGGGTATCCGCAGTGGTCTGGTCGTGGATCGTGCGCATCGCCTCGGTGGTGCGGTGGCGTTCTTCCTCGGCGTTCTCGCGCACGTGCTCGTATTGCTCACTGATCGCACGCAGGCCTTCGGCGGTCGATTCCGACACCGTGCGGGCAATCTCGCGCGCGCGGCCAGAGGCCGACTCGAGCGATTCGTCGAGCAGGCTTGAGAAGCGCTTGAGTCGCTGATCGAGGTCCTCGGTGCGCGTGTCGAGCGCGGCGACCAGCGAGTCGAGCGTAACGCGCCGCTCATTGATGGCATTCTCGCGCACGCGCTCGTATTGCTCACTGATCGCGCGCACGCCTTCGGCTGTCGATTCTGACACCGTGCGGGCAATCTCGTGCGCGCGGCCAGAAGCCGACTCGAGCGATTCGTCGAGCAGGCTGGAGAAGCGCTTGAATCGCTGATCGAGGTCGTCGGTGCGCGTATCGAGCCCGGCGACCAGCGAGTCGAGCGTAACGCGCCGCTCGTTGATGGCATTCTCGCGCACGCGCTCGTATTGCTCACTGATCGCGCGCACGCCTTCGGCTGTCGATTCCGACACCGTGCGGGCAATCTCGTGCGCGCGGCCAGAAGCCGACTCGAGCGTTTCGTCGAGCAGGCTGGAGAAGCGCTTGAGTCGCTGATCGAGGTCGTCGGTGCGCGTGTCGAGCGCGGCGACCAGCGAATCGAGCGTAACGCGTCGCTCGTTGACGGCGTTCTCGGTGCGTTGGTTGCTACGGTTGAGGTCCTCAGCTGCGCTGGCGAGGCCACGGGCGTAGGCGTCGAACCGGCTGGCGAGCTGACCAAGATCGCCGATGACGCGGCCAGTGACTTCGCGGAAGTCGGCGATGTTGCATTCCACCCGCGCGTTGACGTCGCCAGTTGCGCCGGCGACTTCATTCATGGCGCTGACAAATTCGGAGACGCGCAGCACCAACGTATTCTCCAGCGCCGCCATGTTGGCATGCGAACCGGAGAGTACCTCCTGCAGCATGATGTTGGCTTCGCGCAGCCGCTCGAACAGCGCGGTTGTGTCGGCGCGCAGCATCTTGTGCGTCTCCAGCATCGCGGTGACGGTGCCGGAAACGGTCGAGTTCGACTGCTCGATCGCTTTCTGCGCGGTCTCGTTGAGCTCGTTAAGCGTGCGGTCGACAGTGTTGGAGGCAGTTTCGCCCGCGCTGCTGATCATGCGGGAGATTTCCGTGCTGTTGGCCAGCAACGCCCGCGTGAAGGCCAAGCCCTTGTCCTCGATCGACTTCATCGCTTCGTCGGTCGCCTTCTGCGCGGTCTCGTTGAGCTCGTTAAGCGTGCGGTTGACAGTGTTGGAGGCAGTTTCGCCCGCGCTGCTGATCATGCGGGAGATTTCCGTGCTATTGGCCAGCAACGTCCGCGTAAAGGCCAAGCCTTTGTCCTCGATCGACTTCATCGCTTCGTTGGTCGCCTTGCTGATGTCGGCGGCGAATTGCTGTCCCTTGGCGGAGAGCGTTGCGAGCACTCCGCCGCTCTTGTCGGACAACAGCGTGGTCATTTCGGCGGTGCGCTGGTTGACCGTATCGGCGATCTCGTCGGTCTTGCCGGTGAAGTTCTTTGTGACCTCGGCGCTGACACTTAGCAGAACGCGCTCGACGTCGCTCGCGGTGGTGCGCATCGCCTCGGCGGTGGTCGCCCCGGCCTGGGTGAGCGAACGCTCGGCCTCCGCCGAGTTGCTCTTGATCGACTGGCCGAGCTGCTCAAGGCGCTCATGCAGCGCTTCGGCGGCGGCCCTGGTGCGGGATTCGAGCTGGTTGGTGGCGGTTTCCGCGCGGCCGACCAAAAGGTCTTCGAAACGGCTGACCCGGCTGTCCAGCGTGTCGGCGATCTCGAGGGCGCGCGCGCTCAAGGTCCGGTCAATCTGACTCATCTTGGCGCTGATCGCGTCGGCGACTTCGGTGCCGCGCGAATTGATAGTGCCAGTCACCGCGCTGATGCGGCCGTCGAGCGCCTCGATCACTTCCTTGCCGCCCTTGATCATAGAGGCAGTCAGATCGGAGACACGAGTGGCCAGCGTCGTCTCGAATTGCGAAGAGCGGGCGTCAATAGCGCCGACCAGTTCGCCGGCGCGGCCGGAGACACGTTGGTCGAAGGTGTCGACGTAATTGCGCATTGCTTCCGAGACCTCATGCGTGCGCTGGCCAAGGCGCTCGACCAGTTCGGCGCCGTAAGTCTTCACAGTGTGGTCAAATTCGGCGAGGTGGCGCGTGATCAGGCTGCCGATCGTAGTGGTGTCACGGGAGACCTTTTCAGTGAGCGCGGTACCGCCCTGCTGCAACATATCCTCGAATGCCTGTAGACGCGCGGCCAGCATCTCTTTGACGGCCTCGCCGCGGCTGTTGAGCATCTGCACCAACGATTCTGTGTTCTGCCGAAAACTGTCGGCCACCGCGTCGCTGCGGTTGACCAGGCTGGCGGTAACGCGGGCGCCAGTCTGCTCGAGCTGGGAGATCACATCGCCGCCGCGCAGGCCGAGGTCGTTCACTAGTTTGTCGCCGGCCGCGCGTACGGCGGCGTTCACTTCCTCGGCCCGCGCCGTAATGGTCTGAGCCATCAGACCGCTGGTGACTGCAAGACTGTCGTTGAACTGCTGCGAGTGGCTCCCCATCCTCTCGATGGTGGCAGTTGCCTTCTGGGCAAAGTCCTGCGCGACCTGGTCGAGTCGGGTGCTCAACATCTGCTGTAATTTGGCAGTGAGATCGGCGTACTCGTCGTGCACGTGGTCGGTCTTAAAATTCAGGCTGGCGGTCAGCCGGTCGCTCGCCGAGGAGATTGCAGTGGTGGCGCGGTCGCCGGTCGTCTCCAGTCGGTCGAGCAGGGTCGAGCCGCGCTCTGTCAGCGTGTCGATCATGGAATCGCCGGCGTGGCCGAGCGCCAACGTGATGTGCTCGCCCTTTTCGGTGAGCGATCGAGTGACGCGCTGCGCTACCTCGCTGACCTTGTCGGAGACCAGATCGCCAACCGACGTGATGTCGTGCGAGAGATCGAGGTGTACACTGGCAATCGCGTTGCGTACGTGCTCGGCCTGGCTGACCAACGTTTCGCGCTGGTTGCTGAGCTCATTTAGCAGGTCGCGGATGCGCACTTCGTTGTCATTGTAGGCGCGCTCGAGCGCGGAGACTTCGTTGTGCACCAGCGCCTCGAGCTCGGCAGCGCGCGCGAGCGCCCGCTCGACGCCGTCGCCCATGGCGGCGACCTCACGGCGGATGGCTTGGCCAACGGTGACGATCTCTTCGTTCGCGGCGGCTTCCGGCTGCGCGAGCCGCAGCGCCGCCTCGGCCATGGTCTCAGTGACCAGACGCAGATCCTGCGTGCGGCGGAACATGTGCGCGAGTACGTAGAAGAAGACCACCGGTACAACGACGGCACAAATGAGGCCGACCGCGGCGGCAATGCCGGTGCGCGGGCTTGCCAATATGGCGTGTAGTTCTTCGCCGAAGAGATAAGCGGTGGTGAAACTACCGGCGACCCACAAAAAAGCGGCGACGCTGGCGATTGCGTAGGGCAGGGGGGTCGGACGGCGGTGGATTGCCTGCAGTACCTGTCCGACGTTGGCGCGGTCGTCGTTGGCGGCGCGGCGCGACGGCGCCTCATCGGCATCCCAGCTTGACTGCTTTTCATTGAACAAATCAGGGACAACAGGCGGCTGGCTCGGCGCGCGCTCGGCCTCAGCGGGGGTAGGGGTTGGCGTCGGGCCGACCTCTGGCTGGCTCGCGTTGAGCGCTTCCTGGATGGTCGAAAGGACCTGTTCGGTCGGATCCGGGGATTTCTGCGGGATATTCGCCATTGCGTGGTCGCCTCGTCGTTAAGCCGGACGTGGGCGGCCCCCAAGGCGGGCGCGCCACGAGCATGTTGATCCTTCGCTGGCTGGCCGCTCCAATTATGGTTTATGGCGGCCGGCGACCCATCCTATCGGCTTGGCATCGCAAAGGAAACCGCCCCCGGCGTGGGACTTTTCCATCATCGTTAACTTTTCATTCACCACGAATTTGGCGGCTGTTTCGCGCTATAGAGCGCATTAACCCCGCTTGCGGAACCCGCCCCCCGAAGGCCTACGCATTTACCTGGTTTTGGGCCAGGGCAAGGAAACTTGCGGGACAGGGAAGGCTAACGGCCTGGAGGCCGACATGGGGCAACCCGCAAGCAAGTTCATCAAGCAGCCACAGGCTGCAGCGATCGACCGCAGTCAGCTTGCGCGCATGACTTTTGGTGATCGATCTCTTGAGCGCGAGGTGCTGCAGCTGTTCAACCGGCAGGCCGAATTGCTGCTCGCGCGCATGCGTGACGGCGAAGCTTCGGCGGTGTCGACGCTCGCGCACACATTGAAAAGCTCAGCTGCCAGCATTGGCGCAGCAAACGTGGCGCAGGCTGCTGCGATAGTCGAACAGTCCATAGGTGCCGGCGAACGCAATATGGCGGTTTGCTCCCTCGCGGCCGCAATCGACCTGGCGCGCGCGGAGATTGCCGAGTTGCTCCAGGAATAATTGGCTGCTGCGCCGCTCTGGTGCGTTTGCCTGAATGACTATATAGGGAGCGTCCCCGCGCCAATTTAGGCACACTTCCCGCTCCCTAAGCGATGCCGAAAATCACCTATATCGACTACGGCGGCACCGCCCGCACGGTGACCGGCGAGGTCAGTGCGACCGTGATGGAGACGGCAATCCGTAACAACATACCTGGCATCGAGGCGGAATGCGGCGGCGCCTGTGCTTGCGCGACCTGCCACGTTTACGTGGACGAGGCCTGGCGGGCCAAGGTCGGTGAGCCCACTCCAATGGAGGAAGATATGCTCGATTTCGGCTATGACGTGCGGCCGAATTCGCGCCTCTCGTGTCAGATCAAGATCACCGAACAGCTCGATGGGCTGGTGGTGCGCACGCCCGAGAAGCAGGCCTAAGACGGACGGACCGTCACCGTCGGACTCCCCTGACCGCGCAGCAAGAACGTTGATGAGCCCAATACAGCGCAAACCAACCCATGTAAGGCCGACGGCGGCCCAGCTAGCATGATGTCAAAATTCGCACTGATAAACTCCGCACGCATTTAGGCGCCGAGGCTCGCCAGCTGGCAGCAGCCGAAGATGCTGTTGCGCAAAACAGTCGAACTGGGTTGCGGCGCTGGGCCGGCTGCGGGGGTGGCTGGCGGCGGCGCGCCCTGAGGCCGCTTAAGGCGTCGTTCCGGCCGGCGCGACCTGCGACGAGGTGAGGCCCATCTCGTCGAACGCCTTGCGCACCAGGCCGGATGCCTTCGCTTCCTCGATGAAGTCTGTGACGTAGGCAAGCGCCCCCGGGCGTCCCTTCGGCACAGCCACTGAGGTGGTGGAATTCAGAAATTCGCCGTCGAGGATGCGTGAGCCTGGCACCTTCGGCTGCAGGCCGGTGAGCGACTCACGCGAGAAGCCGAGCGCATCGACGTCGCCCTTACGGAGCGCTTCCAGGGCGGCGTCGGCCTTATCGAAGCTCACATGGGTCGCTTTGGGCGCGGTCTTGTTGGAGGTGCGGAAGGTCGCTGTCCCGGCGACGCCTCCGATGCGGATCCCTTCGGCATTGGCGGCCTCGACGGTCGCGAACTTCGCGGAAGGCCCGACCAGGTAGGTGCTTTGCAACAGATGATATGCATTGCCGAAGTCGACGAATTTCTTGCGCTCCTCGTCGACCGGCAAGAAGGCCACGTCCCACTTGTTGTCGGCCGCCGAATTCTGGATTTCGCCGGAGCCGTTGTGGGCGACGTATTCGACTGGCACGCCGAGCTTCTTGGCGAGTGCGGCGCCGAGAATGACGGCAACGCCGCGGTAGTTTCCTCCAGCGTCCTTGATGGCGAACTGCGCGGAAGGTGAGGGCGCAATCGCAATGGCGACGCGCAATTTTCCGGTAGGGGCGAGTTGATGCATGAGGGCGTCGGCTCTGGTTGGCAAAACGACACCGCACGCTAGCATGAGCGTGGCAAGCGGTCGCGGGAAAAAGCCCGGCAGCGCCAACGTCGCTGCCAAGGGCGCGATCCAGGGTTGCTGTTACCGGCTTGACGGCGCAGCGGCTAGGGCGAATTGTTAGAAGATGTTCGTCACTTTCTTTCAAGAACTCAAAGCCGCCGGCGTGCCGGTGACGCTTCGCGAGTACCTGACATTGATGGATGCAATGCAGGTTGATCTCGCCTCGCGACGGGTGGAGGACTTCTACTATTTGTCACGCACTGCACTGGTGAAGGACGAGCGCAACCTCGACAAATTTGACCGCGTGTTCGGCCACGTCTTCAAGGGCCTGGAATTGCTCTCCGATGCGATCGAGGCTGATATCCCGGCCGAATGGCTGAAGAAGCTCGCCGAGAAATATCTCACTGAGGAAGAGAAGAAGCAGATCGAAGCCATGGGAGGGCTCGATAAGCTTTTGGAGACCTTGCGCAAGCGGCTGGCCGAACAGAAAGGCCGCCATCAGGGCGGCTCAAAATGGATCGGGACCGCAGGCACGTCTCCTTTCGGCGCCTATGGCTACAACCCGGAAGGCGTGCGCATTGGCCAAGAGTCAAACCGCAATTTCCGCGCCGTGAAGGTTTGGGATAAGCGCGAGTTTAAGGATCTCGACGACGAGGTCGAGCTCGGCACCCGTAACATCAAGATCGCGTTGCGGCGCTTACGCAAATTTGCGCGCACCGGTGCGCCAGAGGAGCTCGACCTCGACGGTACCATTAAGGGCACCGCGCACAAGGGCTATCTCGATATATTAATGCGGCCGGAGCGCCACAACGCGGTAAAGGTGCTGCTGTTCTTCGACATCGGCGGCTCGATGGACTGGCACATCAAGGCGACTGAGGAATTGTTCTCGGCGGCGCGCTCAGAGTTCAAGCACATGGAATATTTCTACTTCCACAACTGCCTCTACGAGAAGGTGTGGAAAGAGAACCGCCGCCGCTTCCAGGCACACACCGCAACTTGGGACGTGCTGCACACCTATCCGCACGACTACAAGGTGATTTTCGTCAGCGACGCCTCAATGAGTCCTTACGAGATCACCGCGCAGGGCGGCTCGGTCGAGCATTACAACGACGAGCCCGGCGGGCTGTGGCTCGAACGCGTCACGCGCACCTATCCGTCCTGCGTATGGCTCAACCCGGTGCCGGAGAAGGAATGGGACTTCACCTATTCGATCCAGATGGTGCGTCAGCTCATGGGCGGGCGGATGTTTCCGCTAACGCTGGACGGGCTCGACCGCGCGATGCGAGAGCTGGTGCGCTAAGTGATCAGCCGGCGCATCGCACGCTCCGGCTGATAACAAGATATTTTTGTTAGCAGCTGGAATGCATGCGGTATGGACCGCCGGCCTCCGACTGTTATCGAATAATTTGAGCCGCCTCGCGCGGCACCCACATGTTGCCGACTTTAACGCAAGAGCGTTTAACGGCTGCCAACACGATCATGTGGACATCTTGATCTTGGGCACGTTCGGCCAGGAGGCTTCGCACCGACAGCGGCAGGTCGCTATTCACACCATAGGGCGTAGCATGATCTCGGCTCCCCGCCGGGATGGTAATACCGAGGGAGTGGTAAATGAGTTATTAATTTCTACGCAATGGGTTGCAAAGGCTTTCGCTCTTCACCTGAGCCGGCGGCCTACGCTCGCTTCGCGATGAACAGTGTCTCGCACAGGCGGAAGGTCAGGTCGGTGTCTGAGCCATTCGGCTCTATCACCGCTTTCACCTCGGGCGTGGCTTGAGTCAGCATGGCGCGCAGGAAATTCTGCATGTTGGTGTCGTGGCGGGCGGCCCAGTCCTTGAATTCCATCCGCTTGTAGATCTGCTCTTCGTGCGTGATCTTGAGCCCTGCCTTGGCGAGCGCCGCGCGCCACTCGTCGATGGCCCAAGCGCGCAGGTGGCTGGGGTCGCGGAAGCGTTCGAAGGCGTTGATGTAATCCCCAACGCTGCCTGGCGGCACCACGTTGTCGACCACAGCGAAGATTCCGTTCGGCTTGAGCACTCGATGCACCTCGGCGAGGAAGTCAGGGATCGAATCGAAGTGATGCGGCGCGATGCGACAGGTGACGAGTTCGAAACTTACGTCCTCGAACGGCAGTGCCTCCGCTTTGGCATAGGCGGTGCGCACATTCGCGAGGCCACGCTTTTGCGCCTCGCCCTTCACAATGTCGAGCATTTCCTGGGTGATGTCTGTCGCCCACATGCGCTCAACATGCGGCGCGAAGGTATAGGCGACGTGGCCGCCGCCAGTGGCGACGTCAAGCGCGCGCCAGGTCTTCTGCGGGTCAGTGAGCTCGACCAGCCGCTCCAAGCTCGCGCCTTTGGCATGCGGGGTGGAGGTGAGATAGCTCACGGCGGTCTTCCCGAATTGCTCCTGGACGAGGGTCTTGGACATCGCGATTTTCCTGACGGCAGCGTGAAAGCGTGCCTGTATAGCAAAAAGCCCTGCATCTTGCGATGCAGGGCTGCGTTGCAGCAGTAGGTGACGCTCTAGGGCCCAGCCACGATCATGCCAGTAAAGACGTAGGCCTGCAGCATCACTAGGATGCCGACCAGGCAGGCCAGCGAGATTGAGTGGAAGAAGACAAAGCGCAAGATCGAGCCCTCGTGGCCGAACCAGTTGGTGGCAGTGGAGGCCACCACGATCGATTGCGCATCGATCATCTTGCCCATGACTCCGCCAGAGGAGTTGGCAGCGCCCATCAGGATCGGCGACAGGCCGAGCTGCTGCGAGGTGATCTTCTGCAGGTTGCCGAATAGGATGTTCGAAGCGGTGTCCGAACCGGTAAGCGCCACGCCCAACCAGCCGAGCAGCGTGCCGAAGAAAGGATAGAACACACCTGCCCCGGCGAAAGCGAGGCCAAGAGTGGCGTCGATGCCGGACAGGCGGGTGAGGGTGCCGATCGCCAGCATCGCCGAGATGGTGATGAGCGAATAGGCGCAGACCTTGATGGTCTTACCGTACTCAGTCGCGAGCTTCGCTGGCGAGAAGCCGAGCAAGAGACCGGAGATTATGGCTGCGATCAACATACCGGAGCCGGTGTAGGACAGCCAGGTAAAGGAGAATACCGCGCCTTCCGGCGTCGGTTTCGGCACTACCGGCGCGACCTTGTTGATCATGTTGTGTAGGTCCGGCACCGGATAATTCCAGGTGGCGTAGGCGTTCAAGACGTTCTTGACCGCATTTGTGCCCCAAGCCAGTAGCACGACGCAAACGATGATCCACGGCAACAACGCGAACCAAACTTGCGCGGTCGTCGGCTTGGATGCAGCTTTCGCGGGTTTCGCCGCCATCGCGGCGGCGGAGTCGTCATGACTGCGCAGCGCTGGCGAAGTCCAGATCACCTTCGGGTGCCAAACCCTGAGGAAAGCGATCAGGCAAGCCATCGAGACCAGTGAGGCGCCGATGTCGACGATCCACGGATTGACAAAATTGGAGATCAGGAACTGCGGGATCGCGAAGGACACACCAGTGACCAGGATGGCCGGCCATACATCCTTCATACCCTTGAAGCCGGCGAACGCCCAGATCAGCCAGAACGGCACTATCAGCGAGAAGAACGGCAGTTGCCGGCCGACCATGGCGCCGAGCAGAAACGGATCGATGCCGGTGACGCTGGCGAGGCCGGCGATTGGCGTGCCGAGCGCGCCATAGGCGACCGGAGCGGTGTTGGCGATCAGCGACAGGCCGGAGGCGGCGAGCGGCGAAAAGCCGAGGCCAATTAGAATCGCTCCGGTAACGGCGACCGGGGTGCCGAAGCCCGAGGCGCCCTCAAAAAACGCGCCGAACGAGAAGGCGATCAGCAGCAGTTGCAGCCGGCGGTCCTCGGTAACGCCGCCGATCGTCGTCTGCAGCGTCTCAAACACGCCTTTCTCCACCGTCAGCCGGTAGAG
>Ga0182034_10000925_pt1 | contig 14069 bp, 11 predicted proteins | sample flu12Cox44000172_FD_125972 | JGI IMG/M metagenome (GOLD analysis project Ga0182034, IMG submission 125972) | Lab enrichment of tropical soil microbial communities from Luquillo Experimental Forest, Puerto Rico - flux4day.12C.oxic.44.000.172 | ecosystem: Environmental > Terrestrial > Soil >... | reverse complement strand
CATCTGATCATGGCGCTTGATCTTTCCGACGAGGAGCTGCGCCACAACCGGCAGCTCGATCACAAGATCGTTGCCGATGCGGCGGCGCACGAGTTTCCGTTTCGGGACGGCTCGGCCGATCTCGTCGTCTCCCGCGCCGTCGTCGAGCATATTCGCGATAATGCGGCGTTCTTTCGGAATTGCGCTCGTGTGCTCGGCCCCGGCGGCATCATGGTCCACGCTTTTTCGGGCAGGTTCGCACCCTTCGCATTGATGAATCAGCTCCTGCCAAATCGGCTGACGCGTCGCATGATCGATTACCTTCATCCGGAATGGCACGAGGAAGGCAATTATGGTTTTCTGGCATTTTATGATCGCTGTTATTTTTCGGCTATCAAGGATCTACTTGATCGCAATGACTTCATAAACGTGAGATTTAAGTTTCTATATTATCAAAGCATTTACTTTAATTTTTTCTATCCTTTATTTATGATGATGCTAGCGTACGATTTGATTGCATCGATGCTCGGGATCCGCAATCTTGCGTCCGGGATCATCGTCACGGCGGAGACACCAGTGCTCGGGTCATCTCGGCTACCGCGGTTGCGGAACTCCTCGACATAGCCTCGCACAGAGCGACCCAGCCACGACGACCCGCCCTGGGATAAACGACGAACGTCTTCGAGCTTGTGGGCAACCCAATCGCCAGTCGTGTGTCAACGATGCAGCAACGGGTCCGTTATGCCGGGTCGTTGGCGCGACTTCTCTGCCGTACATTCGCAGAAATAGGTGGCGCTATCGAAGCTGTATTTATCGCTCTTCGGAAGTCATTGCACCTGGTTCCGCGAAGAGGTTCGAAGACAGCAAAACAGGGAGGTGCGATCGTGCCCGTCTCCTGATAGGGCACTTCCAGGCGAATTACACTATTCCTACTCACGCAGTGGCAAGCGATACAGAGAGCAGTGGTGCAGCGGCGGATCCAATTTTTGCACCACACCCTCCGGCAAAACGACCTCCAGCCCGGTTGCGTGCAAGATACGAGCGCTGAGCTTTGGTTCCTCGTTAAAGCTCCGCAGCAACGTCCAAGTGGCGCGCGGTTCGAACCTCCCTACGCTGTCACCGTAAAATTCGAGGCGGGCTGGCGAAGAATTATAAAAAAATAGCCCGCCAGCCGGCGCCAAACCCGCTATGACGTTATGCCCCCTTGCAATGTGTTCGAGAAGGAACTTGGCTCCGCTGAGCGTGGCAGGGTCAGTATAGATCGCCTCGTCAGAGGCATGGGCAACAGCTACCAGGGTCTTCTCACCGAACATCAGGTTTTTGTTGTCAAGATAGATCATCAACAGATCGCCCGCCGACAACAACGCAATCAGACCAAACGAGATGCGTCGTAAGCTCGGGGTCTGCAGCCAGAGGCCCACCACCAATACCGAGCTGTAAACCACGACGGTGAAGTATCGTGGTTCCAGCCACAGCATAATCAACAGATAAGATAGCGCCACGAACCATGTAAGGCTCAGCAGGCCCAATAGACGAGCGACGGCAAATTGCCGCTCGCCCCTGCTACGATTTTTCCAGAGCCAGAGTCCGGCAGGGACCGCGAAGTAGAAGAGAGGAAAGAGTTGATGCGCGGTGAACAGCATCAGGACCGGCTGGATCGCCCGCGGCGCTGCAATCAGCCCGATTCGATCGAGACCGTACCGAACGAGAAACTCGGATTGAAGCGGATTATCGCCCGACACGCCGCGCATGCTTATATGGAACCGATAATACGGATCGCCAGTCATGCTTCCCAGGTAAACGGTGTCAATTGCCAACAGGAGCAGGAATCCTCCCGTAATAAAGAGGAAATAAAAACGCGGTATTCGCCAGCCGAGCAAAAAGAGAATACCATAGAACAGCACGATGATCGCGCCCGTCTCCCGCGTGACGAACGCCAGCCCCGCACATATCCCCGACAGCAGTAGCAAGGTCGGCGTGGGGCGGTTCTCCGAGCCAAAATAAAAGGCCCAGAACGATGCCGCGACAAAGACGCATTCCGCCAGGTCATCCGATTCTCCCGAAAGGGCGAATATCGGCGTCAGCGCGACCAGTGCCGAGGCCAGCAGAGCGGTTTTCCGCTCCAGCAATCTCGTCAGGCAACCATATGTCAACAATACCAAGAGGACGAGATAGACCCTCGTCGGCAGTATCATGGACACTTCATTGATTCCACTGAGCAAAAAGCTTAGAGCGACCGGCAGCACTACAGCATGGCGCAAACCCCAATGGTTGGTCCCGACATAAGGAAAATGATCGAGCCAACCGATCGCCGCTTCACTATAGGACCAATCGTCGCTCGCGATAAAGCCAGTATAGCCGAGCCAGCTGGTAATCCTACGAGCGCAACGAGCAGCGTCACGTGGAGCGCCGTCCTCCCCCATAAGCGCACAACTCTCTGGTCGACTGCTGCATCAGAAGTCATTCTGGGCGTACCTGTTAACTTTCCATGACCTGCTCGTAAATATCGGTTCGGTTTGAGTAATTATCTTCACCGTCATACAGAGCACCGAGCCGATCGATTGACAGAGGCGAACTAACACTAGGTGTCCGTTCCACGCAACATCCAACACACTAAAAACCGCGGTTTTCTCGAATTTTGTTGCGGACCGCTTACCAAATGGTCTATAACTAAGGGAAATTTACGTCCAAAGATGCCAGCGAAGACGTCCAGGAGCGGCACCCAGAAACGTCGAGATTCGGCGAGGCACTCTTATAATTCCATTGGAGGGTCTTGGGATCGATCAAGCGAGCTTCCATCCACATCACGAGAAATTACATGACAGATATTCAGAATACTGTTTTTTGACAACTCTGCCATTAAGGTTTCTTATATCGGATGCTTATCGGTTCTACATAAAACCCGAAATTGAACTCCGGATTGGGCCGATGCAGTCCACCTTTGAAGGGCACGTGGTGGCTGTCCCAAAGGACCCCCTGAGGCCGACGCGGAAAACGTCGGCTACGAGGGAGGGGGGTGCAGTCGAAGTTGCAATTCTCATCCCCTGTTTCAATGAGGAAGGCGGGATAGGCACCGTGGTGGGGGCGTTTCGCGAAGCCCTGCCAAATGCGCGCATCTACCTCTACGACAACAACTCAGAAGATCGCACTGTCGCGGTCGGAGGGGCCGCGGGCGCGATCGTCCGCCATGAGAAGATGCAAGGCAAGGGCAACGTCGTGAGGCGGATGTTTGCCGATGTTGAAGCAGATGTCTACGTCCTGGTAGACGGCGATGGCACCTATGACGCTAGCGACGCGCTCCGCTTGATCAGCTATTTGCTCGAACATCACGTCGACTTGGTGAACGGTTTGCGGACGGGGGTCCATGTCCGGCGTGGGCACCAGCTCGGCAACGAGATTTTCAACCGCATCGTTGGTTGGCTCTTCGGCAGCCGGTTCACCGACATGCTCTCCGGCTATAAGGTGTTGTCCCGGCGCTTCGTCAAATCTTTTCCCGCTCTCGCAACCGGGTTTGAGATCAAAACCGAGCTAACGGTCCACGCGCTCCAACTTCGAATGCCAGTGGCTGAGTTGCCTACACGCTATGGCCCGCGGATCGATGGCTCGGCCAGCAAGCTGCGGACGGTGCGTGACGGCTTCAAGATCCTGTGGGCCATCATCACTCTTATAAAAAGAGAGCGACCCCTCGCTTTCTTTACGGCTGGGTGCTTGGGCCTCATCGCGTTGTCGCTCAGCCTGGCTGCGCCCCTCGCGGTGACCTTCATCGAGACGGGCCTCGTGCCGCGACTGCCCACGGCGGTCTTGGCGATGGGACTGATGGTGCTGGCCTTTCTCAGCCTCGCTTGCGGGCTCGTGCTTGATACCGTGACTCGAGGCCGCATCGAGATGAAGCGGCTGCATTATCTGAACCTTCCCGCCGCCGGTGAGTCCTACGTCGGATGACCGAACCGCCGATCTGTGCCTATTCCGGCGTCGACAATTTGGAGATCATGGATGACGCTGTGAATTACAACGCCTTCCTGTTGGATCTCGTCACCTCACGGGTTCGCCCGGACGACGCTATCCTCGATTTCGGCGCGGGGACGGGGGTGCTTGCACGGCCCTTAGCCGCCAACGGGTATCGGGTAAGCTGCGTGGAGCCAGATCCAGACTTGCGGGCGCGGCTCACGCAGGCCGGGCTCGGCGTGCACGCCGGGCTGCACGAGATCCCGCCGGAAAGTTTCGACTTCATCTACACGATAAACGTCCTCGAGCACATCCGCGACGATGACATCATCGTCGGGGCGCTTCGGACGCGGCTCAAACCCGGGGGCGTCTTGTTGGTTTACGTCCCAGCCTTTCCACTGCTCTACAGCAGCATGGATCGTAAGGTCGGGCATGTGCGGCGGTATCGCCATGGTCGATTGGTAGGGGTGTTGCGCGCCGCGGGGCTGCAGGTTGAATTCATCTCACACCAAGATTGCCTAGGCTTTTTCGCAGGGGTGCTCTTCAAGCTGATCAGCAACGACACCGGCACGTTCGATCGCCGCGCTCTGGTTGCTTACGATCGTTATGTCTTTCCATTGAGCCGCCGTCTCGACCGATTGGCAGGGATGTTCTTCGGGAAGAACCTTCTCGCCGTCGGACGCCGGCATGCTCAAAGGAGCTGTACTCTCAAAACGACCGGGTTGACGTGGTCGTCGATCTCCTCCGGCAATGCGTGGGTCTCAGCACTCTGCTCCCCGCAAAGCTATCGGCATCCCTGGAGCATTGTCATCCCGCGGGACCGCTTTTCTTTGTTCGACTGACAAGCGTATTCCGTGATCATTATTCCCGCAAGATGAGCACAACCTCGAGCCAAAACAGCGGCCCCACCCGCTCGCCGAACACGTACCAGCCTATCTGGAGCCCCGCGATATCCACCGGTCCCTGCCACCTGCGCTAGACGCACGGCTGCGCAAAGTCAGTCGACTCCCGCTGAGTAGAAATTGCCGCGAGAACTGGCTCGCGACAATTTATGTTCTCACAACGCGTCCGTTATTGCCGCGCACGAGAGAACCGTGTCCCGCTTGACACCTTCATATAAATCATTTTCGACCTTCGCTGGCCGCGAGGTGCTTGCGTAAGAGGCTGTCGGAAACTACGCGGCAGGGATGATCGCCGCACCGAGACCCATTTCGGGAAGCATGCCGACTGGAATCGGTCTAAAAGCCGGCGAACGCCATCACGCCGTGTTCGGAGGACACCAGGATGCGTATGACCAACAAAGTATTGGCAAATAAAACATTTGTGCGGACACCCACGATTATAGGCTCCGGTCGTCGGAATCTACCACGGGCTCTTCGCATAACCAGCGCGTTCGTCGATTCCCATGGCCGCGCCGATAGCTGGGCGCGGCATGGGTAGTCTCGTCGAGGACGCAGCGGCTAAAGCGCCGGCCGAGGCCGTACCGTCTCCGGCAACCACTCGGCGCGCCGCTTCAAATATGAAGACAATGCACCAATATTCGTCGAAATAGGCCAGCAATTGAAATGCGCCCGAAGTCCAATAGCCGACGAGCACGGCTTGGCCCATGCGGCCAAGCAAGTTCGCCCAAGCCAAATCCGGTCGGTCTCGCGAATTTCGGATCAACGAGGTGCAAGCGCGCCACGCATACACGGCAATCATCAGAAAGATTGCAAAACCGACCCAGCCGTGCTCAGAGAGAACGTCGAAATAGATGCTGTGTGCGGCGCGTCCCACGGTCAGCCTAGGTATCGTCGTGCCGGCCAGCATGCGATTTGTAATGTCTGCGTAGTGTGTTACACTGAAGCCGCCGCCCGTTATCGGGTACGCCTCGGCGATCCGCAGCGAAGCCCGCCAAACAACGATCCGCCCGGTGGCGGAGGAATCACTTTCGTAGGTTTCTATCGTCCCCATACGATTGAACCAGGATTGTGGTGCAAACGCATAAACCGCGCCACCGAAGATCAGAATCGCAAGGCCCATCGACATTTTAGCAGGTGATCTGAGCCAGAGAACAGCTGCCATCGCGCACACGCCCAATAGCGCCCCGCGCGAATAGGTGAAGATCGTCGCGAAGGTGATCAGGAACCCCATGACCATCAGGCCGCGGCGAATCCGACGGTCTACCGCCGTGTGCCACAGGTAGAATAGCAACGGCAGGATCATGATCAGGGCAACGCCGAATTCGTTATTGCTCGCTGTTATCCCGCCGTCCGGCCCGTGAATACCCTCGCCGCCGCCGTGGAGAGGGAAGGAGATCGCGCCTTTCACCCCCCAGAAGCCAATCGATAGGACGACCACCCAGATGAGCTGGTTCACACGCTCGCGCGTCGTCGTCAGCGCAAATCCGATGAGGCACATGAGCAGGACCTTCTGGAAGAAGGTCCATTTGGACCAGACGTCTTCCCCGGGCGCCAGTGCAAAATACGAGGTGATCGTTATCCACAACGAAAAGAGTATCGTCAATATCACTTGCGGCGTAACAGGCAGTTTTTTCTTTTCCGTACCAGAGAACAGCCACGAGATACCGGTCAGGATCGCGATGACGTAAGCGTAGGGGAGAGTAGCGAGAGAGGGGTCCCAGATGAGCGTATGAAAATTGCCAAAAGAAAAGGCGTACCAAACCAACACGCCATTGAATGGTGTTTTGAGAATCAACGTCAGGGAGCAGAGGTACACCAGAAGGAACGCGTAGCCGCGCATTGCCCGCTAGCCCCGCAGGTTCAGGCGCGGAGAACGTAACCCGAGAACGGCGATCGACTCTCCAGGAGTTCGCTCGGCTGTATCTCGGTCAAGATAACCCATATCCGGTCCTCCCGGTAGCGGGTACTTGCTGTCTTTTGGTTCCGTAGAAGAGAAACCAGCCGCCTAGCCGATCAAAAGTCTGAATGCCCAAGAAGCCCAGAAACCGGCTGGGATCATCGCGACTCCATCGCAAATTGCGCAAATAGGTTGTGATCCGTCCATCCGGCATGATCGGCCGTGCGACCCTAATGACCGCTATGATGTCGATGAGCTCACCATACCTTGCCACCACTTCGTCGGGAGTGCGAAAGAAGCGGACGTGACCCTCATAATCAAAATTCGGGACGGTACAGACGCACCACTCCATCACGCCAAAGTCGGATAACGTCGAGATCAGCATCGATATGTTCCAATACTTCGGTACATACGATCGTATCGTAGTCGGAAGTATAGGATCCAGCGTCGAGAGCATCGCCGAGGAAAAACAACTCCGGACATCCGCTCCGACCCGATGCGTTTTGAACAGCTATCTGGCTGAAGTCGAACCCGCGATACGCGCATGCATGCTCCAGCAGGATCATTTCCGCCAAGAAGCCGTTGCCGCAACCGACTTCGAGGATTGAACGGCTGCCGTGACCTTGACAGTTCTCCACGACCTTTCGCAGGAGAGGATAATAAAGGCTCCGCGTTGCGGGGATATTACTCTCCGAATGAAGGCGATCGTAAAATTCGACCCCTTCCTGCTGGCTCATTAGTTCCATCCCGAGGCGCGCATCCCTCGGTCATGCTTGCTGTCCTGCAAGCTGCCCCCGCCGGAGCCACGATAAGAGCGACGCCAGCGTCGTAGCATCCGGAAGAAGCGTCGTTCCCGCAAGGCGCGTACGATCTCCATAAAGCCCGTCATCTCAGCCTCAAATTCGATATCTGAGACGGGATGGCCGTCCATCAGCCGTCGCAGGGCGAACCGGGGAGTATCCGAATAATTCAGCCCGGGCTCGATCGTCGTGGCGCTTTTCACACCCAACGCCGCCAGCCACTCTCCCTGATTCAGTTCGGAGGCAAACAGCAACCGACCATCAGGCAGAGCGTAAGCGCCGCTCGGATAGCAAAAATGTTCGAGTGGACGTGAAACAAGCCGCTCGAGGACTGCGCGATTTTTGGCGATCTCCCACTCGACCTTTTCTCGGTCATCGAGCGCCACCGCCGCCGCCCAGTGGACCATGGTTCACTGTGAACGGGAGCCTTACGCCGCCGCCTGGCGTGACTGGCAGCAACATCGTCATCGCGGTGATGAACGATCCCGGTGGCGATTTCGTCCGTATCCTGGCCCCCAACGGGAGCGAGATTCAAAGAAGCGGCCGCACGCCGGCCGGCGATTCTCAGTTTACATTGCCGCTGACCGAGCAGAATCAATTCCAGCAACAGTCGCCTGTGCCGCCCGGCGTATATACGGTTGAATATGATCAGGGCGGCGCTAACGTTCCGATACCAATACAGCAGATCAGTCTCACGGTGACCGCCGCAGCACCGCCACCGCCACCGCCACCGCCGCCGCCACCGCCACCGCCGGCACCACCGCCATCCTTCCCTGCCGTCTCTTCGGTCGGGTCTGCGCCCAGCCGAGATTATCCGGACATCCCGACGTGGCTGGCGGCCGCCATATCGGCGCTGAGTGGGGTGATTTCGAGATCGCAATATCCGAACGGGATCACCGCCCAGCTTTACGCCGACAGCGAGTTCGTCGTTACCTCGCAGGAAATCTACATCCAGGGCCTGGATACTTCGCAGTTCGCGGGCACCGGCATCTACGCCATCACGATCACGACCGGGCCGGGGCAGTCGTTTCGGGACAACATCAACGCTCGCACCGTGCCGCTGGCGTACAACGAGAACAATATCACCTACAATCCGAGCAACGGCGTCGGTATCAACTTCGAGTTTACCCCAGCGGCTTGCTCCGTCAGTTGCAGGGGATTGAGGGTCGGGGTCAACAATGTCCTGATCAAGGGGCTCCAGCTCAAGCTGTCGAGCGGCAACGCCGCCCTCTACACCGACAACGACAGCTTCGCCACCGCTGGGCCGATCACCGTCGAAGACATAATCATCGACAACTTCGCCAACGCTTCGGGCGTCTACACCGGGACGGCGACGGTGATGAGAAATTTCGTGGTGATCAACCGCGGTGGGCAGGACACCCAATTTGTCCCCCACGGGGCGGTCTTCGACGGGCCCTCCGGGGTTGGCGCGCACTTCTACGGTGGGCTCGTCGTCGCGAATTCCGACAACACCAGTGGGCTGCCGACCGGGAGCCCGCCGCAGAACGCCTGGACCAGCTCGTTCGGCGAGGGTGGTGGGACAACGACCTGGCACAATTGCGGTTTCTTCGGTTTCCAGCAGGTGTCGGACGTAACGGGCGCAGGGGCCACTTACGCCAATTGCGTGACCGACAACACGATCTCGGCAACCGGGATTACCGGCGGGCTGACTTACGCCAACCAGTTCGTCGGCACGACCAGCGCAGGCGCCGATTTCCGGACCAAGACGGGCGCCAACCTGATCGGGGCGGGGGCGGCCGATGCGACCAATCTGCCGGATGACATCTCCGGCTACTCCAGGCCATTGACCGGCGCTATCGATGTCGGCTGCTGGGAGATCACCCCGCCATCATTGACGATGACGGTCAACGGCAGCACGACCCCGGCCGCGGTCATTTCCGGCGACTCCATTCACGCGGCGGTGAGCGGCATCCCGAGCGCAACTGGTATTAGAGTAACGCTCGAGGACAGCTCGAACACCGTCTGGAACGCGGTGCCGGGCTCCGGGTATATCACCTATGCGGGGTCGAGCGCCGATCTGGTGATCGCCCTGTCGGCAGAGAGCATATTTGACACGCGCTACGCGCTCGGCACAGGATCCGGCCTGGGAACGACGCCTGGCACGTATCACGCACGGCTTTATTTCGACAGTGCGCCAGGGACAATTCAACTAGACGTGCCGTTCACTGTAGATAACTTTGTCCCTTATCCATTTCCGCTTCTGAGCGGCACCATCAACCCCAACGGAATGGGTTTGATGATTATCGGCGTAGGGGCGGCGGCGGGCGGCACGATCCTAGCAGGTGGCACCGGCTTCTGCCCGGCGATCAGAGGAAATCTGGCGGTCGGCCTTGACATCGCCGGACCGGACAGCGACATCACCCAACCCACTAATATCACTATGCAATTCTACGCCGTCGATGGCAGCAACACCTATCACGCGATGGGCGCACCCGTCTTCGGAAGCCCGCCAGGCATTGCGTCGTTCGACACGACGACGTTGACGGACGGCTCTTATTTGATTTTCGGCAAGATCGTCGACATGCACGACACTGGGGGCGGCAACTGGGTCGCGGCGCTCTTCGCGGTGGTGCCGCACCCGATCATCATCCAGAACGGCGCGACGCCGATGAACCCGGCCAGCAATTACATGATTCCAGTCTGTTATTACGGCAACAATAACCGCTTTGGTTCGACGACCCCGGACGCCATCCCTTACAACGGCGTCCCGGTCGCGGCAGCGTCTTCGCCCTATCCGAGCGACGCCGCGGCCGGCAATTACTTGCTGGCCGTTACCAATGCGTCGTCCCCGTTCAATAGCAATCCCGCATCGGCGCGCAATCCGCCGCTCGGGTTCTGGTGGGAGGAGGTCGACGGTGCGCGGACGGACGAGTCAAATCACCAGTACGGTTCAGCCAGACCAATGCTGGCGGCATCTTCTCCCAATCATGGTACGGCAAAACCACCGGCAACGACAGCATCGAGGGCGCCTATCCAGCCGTCGCTGCCGGCTCATATCCGGACGGCGGGCGGAATAGCAATCAAACCACCAATTTCACGACCGTCGTAGCGACACCATCGACCGGCCCGTGGTCAGCCTATCATTGGACGTTCATTCAAGAAGACGGCAGGCTCGGCGTCATGGACCTCGCCGGCAACAAAGTCACGATTGCCGGCCCAAAACGCGACACGACGCAGTTACCAGTCGACTGGCTCGACACAGCAAATGCCGAGTTTCCCAACAGCGTTCAGGTCGGCACGATCGACACTAATCCGATCTACACCTTTAGCGATTTTGGGGGAGCGCCGGCCGATTGCTGTTGGGACCCGCGTGACCCCTATATCTGCTACGTCTCGCAGACTGTCGACCAGTGCATCATCAAGGTCAATTTTCACACGCAGACTCTCGGCGGCATCAACTACAGCGCCACCAATCCGCTCTGCCAGCGCTACGCCGGCTATAAGGGCGGCATGAACGCCGACGGCGTCGGCGGCTACGCAGATGGCGTGGCACTCTCGACCGGGACGAATGGGGCGCAATTCAACGGTGTCTACTCGATCACCATGCAGCACCGGACCCCCAATTCGACCTATCCACAGGGGACGATGTTCGTCGCCGACAACTACAACGGGTTGATCCGGATCGTCTCGGCCGGAACGCTCGACAGCAATGGCAACCAGGCCACGCCCTCGACGGTCTCCACCCTCGTGGGCACGCATGGCGGCGCGGTCCCGGTGTCGACCGCGTTTTCGAGTCCTTTTGCCTGGAATCTCAATGTACTGGCGGCGCTGACGACGATCTCGGTCACGTCGAATGACTGACAACGGAGACGGCACCGCCGCCGTCGTGCTGGCGAGCTCGCCCGCCTCCCCGGTCACGAGCGTCGGCTGGAAGATGTACGTCGAGGTCAACGGCTCGCTCTATGAGGGCGCCGGGGGCACCTACGAGAACAGTCTCGGCGAGTACACTGTCTCGGCTTTCACCAACAGCACGCACTTCTCGCTGACGTTGCATCCGGTGCCGAGCAGCGGGACGATAACGGTCGTCATCTGCGCCGCCGATACCTATTCATCGCCGCTGCCGGTCTCCTTCGCCAACGCCTATACCGCCTATCCCAACACCGTGCGGATGACTTCACTAGGCGACATCGTGTTGGGTGAGGCTTGGTACAACATGATGTGCCGGCGGATCTGGCTCAGCGGCAACCCGAACACGTCAAGCTCGAATTGGAATACGATCACCCGGCTCTTGCCCTTCGGCAACAACGCTTTCGCGGCGGGGCCAACCGGCACGACGAGTTCTACCAGCTTCGGCTGGCTCGAGATCGACATCACGGGGGCGTGCGGCCCGGTCGACGACATAGTGATGTTCAAGACCGACAGCAATCCCGGCTCGGCGGCCAACTGCTTCCGGTTCTCGCTCGATCTCTCTTACAACTCGGGCGGCTCGTCGTCTTCAGGCGGCGATTGGTTTGGCGACGGCGGACCAGACTTCCCGTGCGAAGGCATCGGCGGTGCCGGACACTATCCGTGGAGCTTTTGTTTCTCGCGGACGCAATTCCGCATGCTGTCGATCGGGCTCGATCCCAGCGGATGGTTCCAGTGGCGTCCCGCAACTCCAAGCGATCCCAATCAATACAACGTTGACGCTATCGGCGGCACCGGGGGCTCCTCCACCGAATTATCAGCCATTTCTCTGGCTCGATACCGGCTGGACGGTGTAGGGCTCTCGCGGCATTCTGCCCTATGGCTTCCGGCCGGCGATCGCTGCGATGATGGGTTCTTCGGGGCTGCACTTTTACGGCGCCAACACCGGGCCGACAATCGACGACCTGCCTGGGCTCTACACGACCAACGCGACGCTCGCGGCATACATCCAAGGCGGGTTCTTTGGCAGCGTGCATCGACCTGAATTCTCGTTCGATGACGACGGCGTGACACCCGGCCGAGCCTTGGCGGCCTTGATGTATTTCATCCGCCGGCAAGCCCTGTCGGGCTCGTGGCCGACGCAGCAACCGGCATTGTTCGCTTATCAGGACTTTCTGGACGGCTCGGGACAGCTGGTCGCCTCTGGGCAATGGAGCCTAAATTACGTCCGCCCGAAGATCACGGTCCAGGCGGGCGATCCGACGCGGGTCAGCGCCACCTCAATCCGGGTTCGCTGGGCGACCGACAAAAACACGCTGGGCATCGTGATCGCCGGCACGCCTAACTCGAACGTGACCAGCGTGCTCGGATATTATCCGTACAATTTCTGGACGACGCTGGAGATGGACAATTCCGCAGCTTGGGGCACGATCCACGACGTAACAATCACGGGCTTGCCAGCAAACAACGTCACCCCGCCTGCCGGCAGCAATGCGCCAAACAACGTCGCCGTGCTGGTCATCGATCGGGCGGGCAACTGGAACGTGTCGAGTAATTTTTCGGTGGCATGATTAGTTGAGGAGGGCCCCTGTAATGCTCCTAGGCATTTGCGGGCCTTCGGGAAGCCATAAATCCAGTCTGACGCGCTATCTGAAGAGCGCCTACGGGTTCAAGCGCATCCATTTCCAGGAAGCCGATTAAGAAAGCCGCCCGCCAGGGCTTCGGACTGCCGAAGCCGCTCGTTGCCGGCAAAGCAAAGGACATGCCGACGGATCGGCTCGGGGGTGCCACTCCGCGGGCCTTAATGGAGGCGATGAGTTTGGCGGCCGAGGCCGGGGCGCCAAAGGCCATGTTGGCCAAGATAAGGCCAGTAACTGGGGGGCAGTACCGGACGCGGTGGTATTGTGACATAAACATTGAAGGTAGACACTTTAACTCCGACACCAGCCGCGTTCTCGGCAGAGAGTCGACCGCCAATTAGAAGCAGGGTGGTCGGCTCGCTGCAATTTCACTCATCGCCATGGGCGACGCCACTCCGCTCGCTTATTGGTGGATGGCGACGGAGGACGTCGGAGAAGATCTGTTCCAGCTTGCGGAACTGGTCGTCGCGGCTAAGGCCCCAACTGACCGACGGGTCGAGCGCTTTCAGACTGCCGGCCGATTTGTCCTCAATCCATCCCTTCAATTGATCTCGAATCAGCTCAGGGGTGTTGGAGACCAAGCCCGCGCCCCGCTTCTTGATCATGTCGGCGGCAGCGCCGTGCTCGTAGCCGATGAACAGGATCGGGCGACGCGCATATAAATATTCGAAGATTTTGCCGGGGAGGTTCCCCGCGTCGCGCTTGTCACTCCACTGAAGCAAAAGCAGAATATCTGCTTCCATCTGCAGCTTTAGAGCGCACCTATAAGCCACAGGTAACCGGACGGCGACACGGTCGCGAACGCCATGCTGCTCTGCCAAGGCGAGAACCTCATCACCCGCGTCGCCGAAAAACTCCACGATTACGCGCTCACGAAGCGTCTCACCCAGCAGTCCAATAGCGGCGAACAGCGCCGAGGGGTCGCGGAACCCTTGATACATCGAGCCCGTATAACGAATCCTCAGCACATCTCCCTGATCATCAGTTATCGGAGATTGCGGGAAATCCTCCTCGGCATAACCATTATAGACGACATATG
>Ga0182034_10000922_pt1 | contig 14084 bp, 11 predicted proteins | sample flu12Cox44000172_FD_125972 | JGI IMG/M metagenome (GOLD analysis project Ga0182034, IMG submission 125972) | Lab enrichment of tropical soil microbial communities from Luquillo Experimental Forest, Puerto Rico - flux4day.12C.oxic.44.000.172 | ecosystem: Environmental > Terrestrial > Soil >... | reverse complement strand
AGGATTTGTGATTAATTAATGCAGGCTCTTAAATGCACGCGTAGCGTCTGTTTAAGAGCTCTCTAGCCCGCAATGAACGCGTCGCTTTCTACAGCGCGTGATTTTTGCGGGCTAGGAGCCTGTAATCAGGAAATTGTGACTGCCTTGCTTCGGAACCGGCTGACTGTTTCGGGTTGTGCAACCTTGCAGCAGACCGGTGGCAAACCGCGACTCAGCAACTCCAGGTCGGCAAGCACCATCCGTCCGATTTCGTAAAAGGCCTCCTGGATGCCGCCGGATCGGTGGGAGGAAAGCACCACGTTTGGCAGGTCTCGGATCGGATGGCCTTTCGCGAAGGGTTCCTCGGGAAACACGTCGGTCGCCACCTTTAAGCGGCCGGATTGCGCGGCCTCTGTCAACGCCTCGAAATCGACGACCCCCGCCCGGCTCATCAGCACAAAAAGGCCCCCCGGCCGGATCAGGCCCAATTCCCTTTTCCCCAAAAAGCCCTGGTTTTCGGAAGTGACGCTTGCAAACACAAACAGGGCATCCGAGGAGGACAGCACCTCGTCCAGGCTAGCCGGTGTGCAGTCCTGCAGCAGGATATCCCGTTCCGGCAGCCACGGGTCATAGACTTTTAGCGGGCATCGGAAAGGCCGAACCAACGGACGGAATGCCCTGGCCAGATCTCCAAACCCGATGATCCCCACCCTGCAGCCGGTAAACAGAAAAGACTCCCGATTGCTTTGCAAGCCGTACTGCTCGCTGCCCTGGCGAAAGGCGCGGTCGTTTTGGCTGACGCCCCGCGCCAGATCCAGTCCCAGCGCCAGCGCCATTTCGGCCACGGCAACGGCGAACGCCGGGCTGGCGATGAGCACTCGAATGCCGCGTGAGAAACAATAGTCGTAATCGATGTTAGGCAAAAAATTGCCTTCCACGTTGAAGACGGCGCGCAGCCGGGGAGCTCGTTCCAATCGCTCGCGAGGCAAATCGGTTTGGCCGATCAGGAAATCCGTGTCAGGGAAGGTCTTTTCGAACATCTCTACGGGCATGGGGCCGGCGTCGAAGACGGTGAGTTCGGCGAGCGCGGACAGCTTGCGCCGAGCCTCCGCATCGAAGATGAGGTCCACGGTGCGGGGCTGGGGGTCGATGAGGATTTTGGGCTTGCTCATAAGGGCGCGAAGCAGGCGTACAGATAGGCGAGTTGAGGCGTCAACGCGCCAACGGATTTTGTCGTTCTGCCTCTAAAGCCACGGGCAATCACGCTTGGCTGGTGGTTAAGTTTCTTTGATCGCCTTGGGTACTTCGCCAGTCTGAGATGCGGCCTCGTTAAAAGTAGGGGCTGGCATCAGTCGCGGCATCCCAGAGCGAGTGCGGCATTGGCGCGAGGATCAGCACTAAGATCAGGATGGCGATATAACCCACCACCATGCGGCCCCCATCCAGAGGCGTTATATCGTCCAACGGCGGAGCACCCCGGCCGGCTATGAGGAAAACGATGAGCGCCCACATCATCAGCCCTGGCCAGACGAACAAAGCCAGCAAAAACAAAGACCACATCGCCAGACTGCTGATCGTCTGGCCAATCCTGCTCCCGAACATTGCGCGCGTAATATGACCGCCATCAAGCTGGCCCACGGGTAATAAATTGAGCGCCGTAACAAACAATCCCAACCAACCCGCGAATCCCAATGGACTAAGCTGCACAAGCGCTCCATACTGAGCGGCATCCCCAAGCGAAAGCTTCGCAAGTACCGTAAACAAAATCGATGAGCCAATCGTTGCTCCGTGCAGAAACCCGTGCGACAGCGTCTCTTCAGCCGCCCCGCTCACGCTTGAAAACCGAAGCCCGAGAAGAAGCGCCGGAACCGCTATCACGAACCCGGCAAGCGGTCCGGCAACCGCCACATCGAAGAGGGCTTTTCTGTTGGCGGAAGGCGATCGCATCTGAATGAAGGCGCCAAAAGTCCCAAGCCCGAATGGCACTGGAATGAAGTACGGCGGAGTGACATCCATCGCATATCGACGCGCCATAAAGAAGTGCCCCAGTTCATGCACCCCGAGAATCAAAAGCAGCCCAATGGAGTACGGTAAACCGACCGCAAATCGGCCCGGGTCCTGAGCTAAATCCACCCCCTGATGACTGGCTCCTGCCCAGGTGGTGGAAATTACTGTGAGACCAAAAAGAAGCCAATTCAACCACGGCCGCACAGGCCGTCGTGAAGCATCCTCGCCTGACGGCTTCGGAATCAGTACTATTTTTGCCCCGAGTTGTTCATCTTGCTGAACCAATGGCATGAAGCCTTTGGGGAGAGCTTGATTCAGCTTTTCAAAGGACGCCGAGGCCGACTCGCGTAATGGACCTCGAAACAATTGCACGCCGTTTTCTTTGATTGCAATTCTAACGTCCATCACCTGGCGCACGGCTTCCGGCTGCTCAGCCTCGGTCAACATCCGCGGACCGAGGTCGGGGCCCGCCAATGCCGCCAGGCGCCTTTGCGCAGCGCTCATCACCCACAACAGCAGCAAGCAAAAAAACAATGCCAACCAAAATAAGGCATGCCCGATAACGGTGCCCCCCGGCCGGAAAAAGAAGATCAGCCAGGGCAGCAGCAACGCTATGATGAACAAAAACGCCAGCAGCGGATTTCTCGGTCTTCGCATCTTATTCTTTCCTTCCGGACCTACGATAACAACAGACCGGGCCAACGCCACGATAATTCGCCAGACTGCAAGACAAACGGCAAGCCTCAGTCTCGGCTGGCTCGGCAAATCAGAAATTATTTTGAGCACCCTCGCCTCATGGTGCGTGCTCTGTGTTAAGATCGGGCAATGCGCGATGAGTTGCTGAATCAACAAAGGCCGGATGTCCGCCATCTACCACAAACGGTAAACTTCTTTCTTAAGAAAGCCTTACCAGGATTTACCGTCGACACGTGCTCCGAAGCCTTCATCCTGGGGTTGAGAAAATTCATTTCATTTGACCATCTGCACGGGTTTCTATGGCGCCCGGCCCAGCACGCCACTAACCGGGTCCGATTGGCGTTAGCGCGCGACCTCGTTTGCTTCACGGAAGAGATCTCTTCGGGCGCGGAATTTCGTCAAAGTGAGGCTTCCACAGAATCTAGAGATGATCTGAGAGTTACCCTGCACCGATCGGTAAAGTCATTGGAATTTGAGCCTGCAATCGGCCGAGTACTTGAGAATGAAGGATGCAAAGCGGCAATCGAAGTTTATTTTGCCTACTACGGGCGACCGGCCCTATGGGTTGCTCTGGGCGTGCCGACACCAAAACAGCTTCCTGCCGAGGAAACGCAGGAATTGCTGCTCGTTTTCTGCCGATGCGTTCTGGTCTCGTTGCATGGCGCTTACCTTGCAGAGCTCGGCGAACGAGAGGGGAAGCGAGAAAAACCTGATCTCGATGAACACTTCGAGCTTGCCTTCAGATGGTTTCATACTGTCGTACGCCATTTGCACGTCTGCCTGGTAAGATTGCGAAACAACAAAACGGATGACGCCGAGGATGCTCTTCAACGCGCCTCGATCGTGGCAGGGGTATGCCTGGCCGAACTCCTATCCCTGATGAAGTTAACGAAAGCCGGCACACAAAGAGCTAGCGAGGCCGCGCCTCCGACCGGCGAGGTCTAGCGAGGCCGCGCCTAGACTGGCGAGGTCTAGCGCTTAGCAAGGCCACGTGGGAGTAGCATCGCTTGGGTGAAGCGGCCTCGCTTATGCGGGACCGAAATTTGTTAAGGTAAAAGTCCGGGCAATTCCTCGAGTGAAGCGGGCAGCGCTTGGTTTTTGGATCTGTCCGTGCATTTACAATTGGTGTGGGAATTCAGTAATTTTACCCGTTCCTCGGTCCCGCCCATAGAATCCTTGAAAAGCAACGCCCATGTGATCATCGATGCACGAAACGGAAAAAACTTGACTCATTTGCAATCGATTTTGCTTTTCAAGAATTCTAGCGATTAGCAGGGCCACACGGCAGCCACGCCTCGGACGAGCGACATCTAGCCCGCAAAAATCACGCGCTGTAAAAAGCGGCGCGCTCATTGCGGGCTAGCTGCTTTCGATCTTCAGGATACGGGCGCGGATTTCCGCGTTGCGTTTCTCCAGATCGCTCGAGACCGATAAAAATTCTTTATCCGACTTGAATACGTCTAAAGCGGGATCTCGCGGTCCAAGGACGGGATCGGGAAACCCGCCGGCAGCCAGCAGCTCACTCAAACGCGCGTAGGCCTCTTGCTTGTGGTCGAGAAGTCTCGAAGCCATCGAAATATCCCAGAGTAGCCATCGAATCTTGTTTCCCGCTGGAAGTCTTTGTTGCGCCAGAGTGACCACTTGCCTTGCGCCAGCTGCGGCCTGAGCGTCTCGCCCGACGGCATGAAGGGCTAACGAAAGGCGAAGCAAAGCGAGCAGATTGGCTTTGTCCGTACGCAATTTTCCTTCGAGCATCCGGATAGCCGATGGCCAGTCTCCGGTTCTCATGGTGCAAAAGAGCACCAGGTCCGCAGCGGAAGCGTAGAACGTTTTCAAATCGAGCGGCAACTGCCGCAACTCGGGCAAGGCCGCGGCGTATTCACCCCGATACACCAGGCGCTCGGCCTGCATCATCCGTTTCAATTGCGCATCGGATTCAAGTTTGATTGCAACTTGAATCCAATGCTCCGCCAAATCCTTTTCTCCGGCCCTTACACAGACAAGAGCAAGCTGATAAGGCGCCCACGGGTCATTCGGACTGGTTTGGTAGCACTTCCGAGCAAACTCATAGATCCGATCATCAAGAACGGAATCGCTCAATCGGGCAGCCGCCATGCGGTTCGCATCCCAATCGTTCGGCGCAATCTCCAATGCTTTCCTGACTGGAACCTCCATATGATCGAATGCACCCTTTGCGTTAAAAGCCCGGGCGAGTCCGGTATAGCCCCGAAGTTGAGCAGGATCGATCGCTATCGCCCGCTCGCAGAGACCGATTGCCACGTCGAGCAAGTGCTCTTCGCCATGATACTTTTTAACTCGTTCGAGGTACGCTTCAGCCAAGCCGATTTGCGCCGGTGCAAAATTTGGATCGCGATTCAGGGCTTCCTGAAAAGACTCGATAGCATTCGCGTTGTCCTGATCGGAAAGCTGGTAGGAAGCGCGAGCGCGAAGATAGAGATCGTAGGCAGCTGGACTGGCCGTCGGTTGCCGCTGCAGATTGGCACGTTCTCCGCCGGACAACTTTGCTTGGAGAGCAAAAACAATCTGCTGAGCTAACTCCTCTTCAATCCCAATAACATCTTTCATTTGGCGCTCGTACGAACCGGCCCAGAGCTTTTTGTTAGTGCCCGGTTCATAAAGCATCGAAACAACTTTGACCCGATCGTCGGCGCGCTGAACACTGCTTTCGAGAATGGCGCTTACCCCCAGTTCTTCGCCAATTTCCTTCAGCGATTTGCGGGGGGCGGCAGCCGCGTTCTTGTAGCGCAGTACTGAACTGCGCGCAATGACCATTAAATCGGCTACGCTAGACAACTGATAGATGACCTCCGACGTTAACCCTTGGCTGAGGTATTCGTTTTCCGCGCTCTCGCTTAGGTTGTCAAAGGGGAGAACCGCAATGGACTTTACCTTTTGAGAAGAACTCCTCCAGAACCCCGGTGCGAATAACCAGGCCAGCGCCACCAGAATCGCAGCGGCTCCTGAAGTCGCCACGAGCAGAACAAGCCTCGGAAAGGGTCGCCCTCCGCGCCGCGGTTCGGGAACCAGCATGCTTTCGGTGCTCGCCGAGGCGCGACAGGTAAACGCAGTCCTGACAGCGCGCAAGGCGGACTGCAGCTCCAATGGGTTTTGAGGGCGGTCGACTGGATTTTTCTCCAGCATGAACTGCAGCAAACGGACGACCGGCGCAGGAAAGTTTTCGAGCTGATCCACCGGAAGGGGTGCAAGCAGATGTTTGCTCATGACCTCCTGACGGTTTCCTTCGAACGGCACTCTCGCCGTAAGCATGTCCCAGAGAGTAATTCCAAGAGAATAGATATCAGAACGAATGTCCGCTTCATTTCCGTCGCATTGTTCCGGGCTCGCAAAATGTGCAGTCCCAAAAAACATGCCCGGTGTCGAGAGAGCTGGATCGGACTTCGGACTCGAAACGGTTTTCGCCAGACCAAAATCAATCACCTTGACTGAGACATTCCCACCGTCACCGAAATGAATCATCAGATTCGACGGTTTGATATCCCGATGAACAATTTGTTCTTTTTGAGCGGCAGCAAGAGCCGCAGTCACCTGTTCGACAATGTCGAGGGCCAGTCCCAGTTCGAGTGGACCACATCGGCGGATATAGCTCTCCAGTGATTCCCCTGCGACAAATTCCATCGCATAGAAGTAATCGTGAGCCCTTTTCCCGAGATGAAAGACCGTCGCAACGTTCGGATGACGTAACCTGGCCGCAGCGCGGGCTTCCCGCAAAAAACGCAAACGTGCCGATCCATCGTCAAGATAGCGTTTGCCGATGACCTTCAGAGCGACAGGACAATTAAGATTGCGGTCAAACGCCTTGTAAGTAATGCCCATCGCCCCGCGACCTAGCTCGAGCGGCTTGCCGTCTTCGTCGGTCTCTACTTCGTAGTGCTCAAATGTGTAACTGGCCTCACCGACAGGTGTAGCGCCGGCGATCTCTGAATCTACGCTCGCATCGGATTCAAGGGCCCCGCGCAGCAAGCAGACCGGACAACCGCCCGAGAAAAACTTTCTCGTCGTTCCACAGGTTGGACATTTTTCGTTCGCCTGTTCCACAGCCGGCGCCGGCACCTCGGCATCACCTTCTCCGAAGTCGTCGTTGACCCTCTCATTCATGTACGCCCTTCGGCCGCAATGAGCGCGTCACAGAGGGCGCGGATTTCGGTGTCGACATCCGATTGATCGGAAACCGTACGCGAAACTGCCTCACGCAGCAGAACCGAGTAGCGCTTACGTAATCGATGGATGAGCGTCTTCACGGCGCCAAGACTCACCCCCAGCTTTTGGGCTGCTTCACTGTATGATTGTGAACTACTGACCGCGTCGGTCCCCAGATAACCCTTCAGAGCTTCAAAAGTAGAGGATTTGTTCTGGATGGAGTACTCCTCCTCCAAACGCTCCATCGCTTCTTTCAGAATAGTGAGCGCCCACCGAGCATCAAAAATTTTCTCAGGCGTCAAGTCTTCAAAAGGCTCCAGGCGATAACTTTTCTCGGCATTTTCGCCGTCAATAAAAACAAATTCCTGAGCGCCGCCTCTTTTCAGGGTGCGCGCGCGCTCACATTCGGAGGCTAAATAGTTCTGAAATGACGCCAGAAGGAACGATCGAAATCTTCCCTTCACGGGATGGACGTGATGAAGCGCCCTGTTTTCCAATAAATGCAGAAAAAAACCCTGCGTAACGTCCTCGGCATCATGGGATGCATATCCACGCCGCCGTGCAAAGGCGTATAAAGGGTACCAGTACCTGGCGCAAAGATCGCTTAGAGCCGCGCGGCTCCCTGGCATCTGACTTTGCGCAGCAACAACAATGACGCTCCATCGCGTAGTGTCGAAACGCGCCGGATCGCCTGCCAACGAGTTATCTTTTCCGCGCACCTGAGCGTCCTTCACTAACATAGAGCACCACAAAATTGGACTGTCCATGGTGAACTTGGGCCGTCTAGCTGGGAAAGGTCACCCGTTCGGATAATACCCGATGCGTTTGTTGATTTGTTGTCACCGGCTCAAATTGGGAAATCTCATCCGGCACGCCGGATGAGATTTCCGATCTTTAGAGGCCGCTCAAGAGGCCGACCTGGATGTCAGTTGTGCATTAGGCTCCGAGGTAGCATGAGCGCTTCATCCCTGTCTGAATCTGCCTGCGGCCGTAGGCGAATCAATTACCGCTTGTCTTTACTCGGTTCAGCGGCCCGTCCGTGTCCTTGAACTCGCCGGTATTAAGAACCTGGACGCCCGCGTCGTGTTCCCCGTTAAAAGGAGTAACCGTCGGAGGACCGCCCGCTTTCACAACATCCTGCGGATTGTTGAACCATAAACCCAAATGATAGGTCTGGACCGGGTTAGTGGCCGGATTCTGAGTCGCATCTGGAATCCGTTTCGGATCGTGGAACGGATCGGCCGGAGCCGCAGCGACGCCAGGAGCCACGATAAAGGTTTCGATGCTGAATCGGCCGATGAACTCGCCGTAGCCGACACCATCTTTGTTAGTCTCGATATCGCCTTGGTACCAGGACAGGCCAAACGGCGCATTCGGCACCTGGATGACGAACAGGTCAAAGTCGGTGTTCGGAGGCAATCCCCACACTTTTACCTTCATGATTTCAACGGGGCCAACAGATTCTATTTTTGCCTGGCCCTGCGCATTCGGCGCAACCTTGGGAAAATTTGCCAACCCCTTCGACCGGATGAGGTCGAATTTGAAGTCATCGCCATCGTTGTCGTTGTCTCCGGCCAGCACCGGAGTAGAAAGCAGCGCCGTAGCTGCCACCGCAGCAAGTGCGGCCGTTCTTATATGAACAAATCGGCTAAGAATTGTGATTGCAGTTTTCATCTGAGTTTGTTGAGAGATTTTTTTGTTTAGGTGCAGACGGGCAGCAGCGAACAAGACAGTTCACTGCATGGAGCCTGCGCTTTTTTGTTTTGGATTTACTCCCCCGTACAACGGGATCTCGTTCGCAAAGTTTCAAGAGTTCCGACGGCTCGCAGCGGCTGAGCGCGCTCGGCCCGATCCCGCAGCGCTGGACTGGCGTTAGTTAGGGCGCGCTTCTGCGGCATCATTTGGCCCGCTTTACGGCGAAACTCTCTACCATCGACTCCAACCGTGTCCCTCCTGCGCGTAAGCCGTCACATCGCGTGAGAAGCGGGCTAGTTGCGCCTCGACATCGTCGTTTGTTATCCTTAGAGCTTCTACATGCGTAAGGTGCTGAAATCACCCCAGGGGCCTCTTGAAATCACTCCGCAAGAAAAGTCTGTCTGGATCTGTATGTGCGGTCTGTCGAAGAACCAACCGTTCTGCGACGGCTCACACAAAAAGACCAGAGACGAAGAAGAAGGTAAAGTCTATGAGTATGATGATGAAGGGCACCGGCGGGAAATCGGGTGAGGAATGCTACCTACACGCACCTTGAGGATTTTCAATTCGTCCTGGTGCTCGTCGTCCCAGATTTGGCTTTCCGGTTAGCCGCTTATGCTAATTCTGACGGGAATTTCGTTCTCGTTGTTCCGCTGACTTGGGCGCCGCGGAATCGTCCTCGTACTCGATTGCCCCACAGATTTCCAGTCACGGCTCCCCGGCGAATCTTGAACATTGAAACATGACGCCGCCGAAATATCGATCGGCGCCCGACAGGACGCTGACAACGATGCCCCCGGGGATCCCTTACATCATAGGAAACGAGGCCGCCGAGCGATTCAGTTTTTACGGGATGCGCTCGATTTTGGCTATCTTCATGACGACCTATCTGATGAACGAACACGGCCAACTTGCCGTAATGGACGCGCAGGAAGCGGCAGGCTGGTTTCACGAATTTGTTTTCGGTGTTTATTTTCTGCCGATTCTCGGCGCGATCGTATCCGACGGATTTCTCGGAAAATATCGCACGATTCTCTCACTTTCGATCGTGTACTGTCTGGGGCACGTTGCCTTGGCATTAGACGACACTCGAGTGGGGTTGTTTATCGGGCTATTGCTCATTGCGTTAGGCGCGGGCGGAATCAAGCCATGCGTTTCGGCGCATGTCGGAGATCAATTCGGCTTCAGCAACAAACATTTGATATCCCGTGCATTCGGGTGGTTCTACCTGTCGATTAACCTTGGTTCTTCGATTGCCACTTATGTTTGCCCCATCCTGCTCAACAACAGAAGCTTCGGATCCCGCTATGCATTCGGCCTTCCAGGATTGTTCATGTTGATTGCGACGATCGTCTTCTGGATGGGGCGACAAAGGTTTGTGCACATCCCGCCGGGCGGAGCCCAATTTGTTCGTGAATTTTTCAGCACCGAAGGCCTTGGCGCCCTTGGACGCCTTTTCGTCGTTTATCTTTTTGTTGCTGTGTTCTGGTCGCTTTGGGACCAGAGTTCTGGCGGAGAATGGACCTTACAAGCACGAAATCTCGACTTGAATATTCTTGGGCTGCAACTCTTGCCTGAGCAGGTGCAGGTGGTAAATCCAATCCTGATTCTTTTGCTCGTGCCCCTATTCAACTATGTCATTTACCCCGCGACAAATCGCTTCTTTCCGCTTACCCCATTACGGAAAATCGGAATTGGTCTTTTTGTGATGGCCGCGTCGTTTGTTGTGATCTGGTGGCTGCAGCTACGGATTGATGTGGGCGAGAAGCCGAATGTAATCTGGCAGTTGCTTGCTTACGTCCTGCTTACCGCAAGTGAAGTACTGGTTTCGATAACAGGTCTAGAGTTTTCTTACACGCAAGCCCCAAAGAGGATGAAAAGCGCCGTGATGGCCGCGTGGCTTTTCACTGTTGCGCTAGGCAACCAATTCACGGCCATCTTGAATTTTCTGATTCCTACCCTCAGCAATCTTGGAATCGATCTGAAACACGCAGCTTATTTCCGTTTTTTCACGTTTCTGATGCTCTTCACGGCTATAATTTTTGTCTTTGTCGCCCGATGTTATCGCGGACGGACCTACATTCAGGGAGAAAAAGTTGCAGAAACAGCGGCGACTGCGCTCTAGCCCGCAAAAAATCACGCCGCCGTTCTTGCGACTTGAGCCGCGAACTTGAGCCGATCATTGATAACGAGCTGTCCGGAGGGGAGTTGCTTATATCTCTTTAGCCTGATCTTCTCTGAGTCGTCGCCGAAATTACAGATTGGCGTAATGCTGGATCGCTCATAGTCCCCGATGATGTCGGTTGTTGGTAGGGCCGGATCTCCGAGCCGGCCGGTTCGCGGGCTTGGACACCCACTCCCCGGGCGGCTCGGAGATCCGCCCCTACCAACAACCTTCCAGCCATATACGTCTCGCTAAACACACAGTTGCTTGCAACTCCCGCGAAATCGCTTATACCAACCCGCCCATTCCTTACCAGGCATCCGGCCGTTGCGAGCACCGCCCCTCCACCACCACCCGTTCCTCAGAAGCGGGCTGGTTTCAAGTTCGGGTTCGGAGTTTGGGGTTCTGATTTCTGATTGTCTTCTGAATTCTTTCTTCTCGCGGTCCATCATCCGCTAACGCCGTGCGGCCAGAATGGCCAGAGCGAAAAGATCGTGATCAACGACCGGCGTCCCAGCGCATGTTCCGCCGCATGAAAGGCTTTAGTGTCCAGACGGGCCGCACCAGCATTCACCGCCTCCGCTTTCATCATCTCCGCAAATGTTTTCAAGTTGTTCTTTGCCGTCTCAATGTCCTCAGGCTTCAAGCGGCGCTCATCCTCCATCCGTTGAATGCCGTTTGAAATCCAGGCCTGAAGGAAAAGCTGGCAGCTCGGTTCAATCTTCATAGACCCGCAAGTACTAACAACAGTTTGCCACAGAGTTTCGTTTAGAGATGCGCCTGACATGGTCAATTCTTTCGTTACTAAGACCGATCATTCTAACCCAAAAAAGCCCCAGGGGATCGCGAATCAAATGTTAATCATGCCTGATCAAAGGCGTCGATAGACTTTTTTTTGGCCCGGCTCGGACTCTTCGCTCTACGAGCATACACCCTGCCTTTCCATTGGGATCGTGTCCCTTGCCAGAAGCGAAATGCTGACGACCACGTCATCAAAAGGTAGAGACCGCCGATCAAGGGTAGCGCCAACGCCCAAAAAATTGATCTTCGGTAATACCTGAGCGTAGGCCAGTACGAGATCATCATCGCTATCACACCGATGACAGCAAATCCCTTAGCCGGCACAGGCATTACCAAAAGACCGATCAGCGGTATCCAGAAGCCGAGGAACATAAGAAATGTCGTGCCAAGAAGGAGCCATACGGAATAACGAAGTTGCGTGAACGCCGTCCGCGCGACCATCTCCCAGAAATCGGAAAGTCGTTCATAGGGTCGGTGGCTTCGAACTGAGCGGCTCAACCCTATCCAAGTCCGCCCTCCGGCTTCTTTTATCTTCTTCGCCAGGCTGCAATCGTCGATTATGGCCATTCGAAGAGGCTCAAAACCGCCGACATTTTGAAGCGCGGCACAACGTAGCAGGATGCAGCCGCCCGCCGCTACGCCAACGCGCGAGCGCGGGTCATTCCCTAGACGAAAGGGATAAATAAGCTTAAAGAAATAGACGAATGCGGGAGCAAGCATTCGTTCCCAGAACGTCTGCATACGCAAGTGGGCCATAACGGATACGAGATCGTGCTCCTCAATTTTTTGACGCAACGCCGGCAACAGCCCCGGCTCCAGTTCGATATCGGCATCAAGCAACAGAACAAATTTCGATTTTACCTGGCGCCATCCTTGTTCCAATGCCCAAAGCTTACCCGTCCATCCGGCTGGGAGCTGACTCCCGTTTAGTATCGTCAGCCCAGGAATCAGCGAAGATTGCGCAAGTGCCGCAGTTCCATCTGACGATTGATCGTCGATCAGGATCGTGAGAAACCCGTTCCCCTGGGAGCGAAGTGCCGCCAGGGTGCGTCCAATGAAGGCGGCTTCGTTTCTGGCTGGAATTAAAACGGTGATATCACGAAGATTTTTCTTGAACGAGTCGCCAACGGCTTCCAGGCCTTCTCCAGTGTCCCAAGGCCGCCAAGGCGCAAGCAACACTGCCACCCAACCTAAAGAAGCCGCGACCACAAGGAATTCCATCACGCGACAGCCACCGTACAAACGATAATCCCTATTGGAACCGGAGGATCTTGCATTAGGTTTGGGGGTTAGTGCTGCATTTTCTTCCCGAGTACGGTTCCGTTATACTATTTCGATTTGCGTCGCAGCCGAAAACAAAGCGATTGTATTAGGAATCCTTCACCAATGCAATAAGATCGCTCAATCAAATAAACACAAACTCCTGCAGAAATGAAGCGCATCGGGATCTTAACTGCCGGGGGCGATACACCGGCGATGAACGCGACGATCCACGGAGCGGTCGTGCGCGCGAACCAGCTGCGAGTCGAAATTTTTGGACTCATCAAGGGCTTCAACAGCCTGTTCAATCCGCGGGTTCCACACGTTCACCTCAACCCGCTTTATCAGGAAATACCGGAACTTGACCCCACCAAGGGAGGTACAATCATCGGATCTTCCCGCGATTTTGTGGATCCCGAAAAAAAGGATGAACTTGATACCATTGCCTCGCGATTGGAGAAACTGCACATCGATGGGCTGATCTGCGTAGGAGGCGATGGCACGCTTAATGGATTGCAGCCCCTCGCCGAACGGCTTCCAACAGTGCTTGCCCCGAAGACCATCGACAACGACCTGGGAATGAATTACCCCGGCGAACCGGATGAATGGGTCCGGGTAAATCAACCGTCAGCAAAAGGAGGATTTCGCTATGAGAAACGCGATTCTCAGGCGGTGTTCGATCTGAACTACATCGTTAATTACGTAACACCCGGCTATGCAACAGCCGTCTTCGTGTCAGCCAGCGGCGTCGAAAGGATTCGGACCACGGCCGAAAGCCACCGAAGGATCGCCATTATTGAGGTTATGGGGCGGCACTCCGGGTACATCGCGCTCGGATCGGCATACGGGCGACCCGATATCATCCTGGTGCCGGAGCATGCTCTCGACATTGAACACATCGTCGAACGCGTGAAGCATATTTACGATCTACAGAAAAACGTCGTGATCGTTTGCGGCGAAGGGATTGTCGATGAACAAGGCAGGGAATTGGGTGCCGAAACGAAGTCCACGGATCCAGCCGGAAACATTGCCTTAAGTGGAGCGGCGGAAGCCCTGCGTCATAAGCTTATTGCGATGATAGGGGATAAATATTTTCAGCTTTATCGTCGAGGCAACTCCGCGCGCGAAGCTATCTTCACAAGAAAAGTCGGGCATACTCAAAGAGGAGGAAGGCCGATTCTGTTCGATCGTTTTTATGCTGCGCAACTGGGTGCCAAGGCGGTCGATCTCTTGCTCGAGGCACGCAACAATGCGGTGGCCACCTTGCAATATAACTCAGCAAAAGGCTTTGAGGTAGACGGCT
>Ga0182034_10000919_pt1 | contig 14097 bp, 15 predicted proteins | sample flu12Cox44000172_FD_125972 | JGI IMG/M metagenome (GOLD analysis project Ga0182034, IMG submission 125972) | Lab enrichment of tropical soil microbial communities from Luquillo Experimental Forest, Puerto Rico - flux4day.12C.oxic.44.000.172 | ecosystem: Environmental > Terrestrial > Soil >... | reverse complement strand
CGCTTTTCGACACGCGTGCAACAACTCTCATGATGAGCAGGCGGCCCGCGACCGGCCCCGGCGATTAAATACTGACCACGCCGAGATACTGCCCTCCGACCGGTCCCGCCTAAGGCACCCGCGTGCGATGCCGCTTGTCGTGCGGCGGAACGCCGTTGACGCCCCCGATCGACTCCGCATAGGTGCCCACAGCGAACGCCGCGGCAGCACCCATGACCCCCAAGGCATCCCGGTTGACGTTGTCGACCGTGTCCCGGGGGCCCTGGTAGTTGGGGTCGAACGGGAGGCCCGCCTGACCACCCCAAAGCCGTGCCTGCACAACGGTTTTTATCTGTGAGGCACCGGCGGTCACTCCCCCGATCGGCACGTCCGCGACCATGAACGGGTGGTAGTCGCTCCTGGTCGTCAACGGCATGTCGGCGGGCCGCTTCCCGGCAAGGTACAAATAGCCGGCCAGGGTGCGCTCAATGCCGGCCGAACCCTCGGGCACATCGCCGAACGCGATTCCGGGCGACGGCGGCCCGGACTGGTCGCCGTCGTGGGTGAAGAAACCGGCGTTCGCTGAACCCAGCACGGTGAAGTCCAGGTACATGGCGATGTCGTTGAGTTGATCGCGACCCAAGCCGAAGACGTAATCGATGGCGCCGTTGAACCCGTCCTCGTCGGCTCCCCAGAACACGAACCGCACCGCGTTGGTCACCGGAGCCAGCGGGCCCAGTTGCAGCGCCGTTTCCAGCACCGCGGCCACGCCGGTCCCGTTGTCGTTGATGCCCGGACCGCCACGCGGGCTGTCGAGATGCGCGCCGACCATGATCACGTCATTCGGTGAGCCGGTTTCGGTCTGCGCCAGCACGTTTCGCGACGTTATCGTGACGTTCTCGGCGTCCAGCACCAAACGCATCGGCGCGTTATTGCTTGCGAGCGCGCTCGCGCCGTAGGCACTCACGACCGCCACCGGCACGGTCAGCTGCTTGAAGTAACCGGGGCTGAACAACGTGGGCGGAGCTCCCCGCGGGCTGGGCGCGCTGATCACGATCAGCGCCGCCGCGCCCCTGGCCACCGCGGTGTTCTGCTTGTCGACCACCGAGCAGTGAGTGTCGTCGACGACGGCGATCGCGCCTTTAGGTATCGGGGCCGGGTAGTCGGTGGGTGCGCAGCCCGACGGATGGGTCGGCCGGACCGGCTGCCCGGTTAGGCCGCCGGGCGGTGTCCGGACGAGAAGCGACGCCTGGTCGACCTGATAGGTTCTGCCGGCCACCGTCAGCGCCGGCTTACCCGGAGAAACGGCAAAAACCCGGTCAAACTGCGGCGTAGATACCTTAAATCCCTTATCCCGCAAGGTCTTCGCCACGTAATCGACGCTGGCATCATAGCCCGGCGTGCCCTCTGCCCGATTCCCGCGGTTGGCGTTGGCGATATCTTGCAGCGCGCGCAGGTGGGTGAACATTCGTTCCGCGGTGACCTTTCCGGCCAATCCCCGACCCAAATCAGGCGCCGCGGCCGGCGCCACCGGGCGCGACGACGAGCACCCCGCCACCAGGCCGGTCAGCACCAGCACTGAACCCAGCCGACGGATCAGCGCCCCGATCATGGCTTGGAGAGCACGTGCCGCGTGCGGTCGGCCATGACCGGGACCCCGTTTCGGCCGCTGAGGTCCTGCGCGTACAACGCCAGCGCGTAGGCGACGCCGGCGCCGTTGATGCCCAGTGAGGTGCGGTCGATGTGGTCGAGGGTGTCGGTCTTCTGGTGATAGTTGGGATCGAACGGCTCGTTGGCGGTGCCGCCCCACAGCTTGGCCTGTTCGGGAGACTTCTTGTCCTCGGCGCCGGAGAACAGCCCGCCCGCCGGGATGCCGGCCAGGGTAAATCCGTCGTAGTCGGAACGACCGTCGAACGAGGTGTCCTGTGCGGTCTTGCCGGCCGACTTCAAGTAGGCGACCAACGTGCGCTCAATGCCGGCCGAGCCTTCCGGTACCACCGGCCGGCCGCGGGCGTCCATTGGCAGCGATTGGTCTCCGTCATAGGTGAAGTAGCCGGGGTTCGGCGATGCCAGCATGTCGAAGTTCAAATACAGCGCAAGGTCTTTGAGCCCGTCGAGGTCAAGTGACTCCACATAGTTGCGCGACCCGATCAGTCCGAGTTCCTCTGCGCCCCAGAAGGCGAACCGTACCGCGTTGTGCACCGCCGGCGAATTCCCGAGCTGGACTGCGGTTTCCAGGACCGCGGCCACGCCCGAGCCGTTGTCGTTGATGCCCGGCCCCTCGGGCACGCTATCCAGATGCGCACCCGCCATCACCACATCGGTGGGCGAACCGGTCTTGGTCTGCGCGATGACATTGCGGGCCTTGAAACTCTGGACACTCGCGTTGAGCTTGATGGTGGTCGGTCCCGGCAGCGCGCGCAGCTGCATTCCGATGGACCTGGTCACGCCCACCACCGGGATCTTCACGTCGGTGTTCGCCCCGAGGGTGCCGCCCATCTGCTGCTCGTCGACGTTGTCAGCGACGATCATCGCTACGGCACCGCGCTGCGCCGCGGCATCTTCCTTCTGAGCGAACGGGCAAGTGCCGCGTTCCACCAGCACCACCGCGCCTCGCACCGGCAACCCGTCAAGGTCGGAGGCGTTACAGGCAGAGCCGTCCCCGGTCGGCGCGGCCACCAGCGGACCGCTCACCCCGTCCGGCGGGGTGCCGATACTGAAGTCCAGGGCGCGCGCCTCGACGGACTTGTCGCCGACGGTCACCGCCGGCTTGTCGGTGTGCGACACCCGCGCCGAGAACTCGGGCGTCTGGACGTCAAAACCGCTGTTGCGCAACGTATTCACCACATAGTCGACGCTGGCGTCATAGCCGGAGGTGCCCACCGCACGAGTGCCGTTGTTGGCGTTGGCGATGTCCTGAAGCTTCGCCAGGTGGGCCATCATCGCGTCGGCCGTGACCTTGTTGTGTATTGCATTCGCGAACTCGGCCGCGGCGGGGTTGCCGGTCGCCTGTTGCGAGTCAACGCACCGATGGGAGCAGCCGGTCACGAGCGCGGTCAGGGCGACCACGGCGAGCACCGCCGGGATCGTCCTTGGTTTGCACACCACGCGCCCAAGGTTAGAGGATCAGGGGCCGCTGGGATCAGACATACAGCGCGTTGAATGGCGCAAACGGGATGTTGCGCACCACAAACCAAACCGTCACCAACGCCAGCGCAACCATCGCCGACCACCGGTGGTGCTGCCAGCCTCTTATCCTTCGGCCCGTCAGGCGGCCGTAGGTCCACGTCACGTACGTCCACACCAACAGCACCAGCGCCACCAGGCCGAGTGCGTTGAACCGGGCGGCCGCCATCACGTTGCCGTGCATGAGCGAATACAGCATCCGCGCGCTGCCACACCCGGGACAGTCGATGCCCAACAGAGCCTTGGTCGGGCAGACCGGCATCGGGCCGCCGGGCGTGGTCGGATCACTCGCCCAGGTAGCGGCGCACGCCAATGTCGTGGCCGCGGCCACCAGCAGCGGCGCGCCGAGAGCGAACGGTACCGACCGTTGGCGCGTTACCAAGAGCGCGACCCCCGGTTACCACGTCGAGGAAAGCATTGCCGCATTCGTTTCCGGAGTGTTGTAGGCACCCGACGCGTACGCGATCAGGTTGATGGCTATAACGATAAGGCCAAGAACGGCCGCGATGATCACCCACGTTCTTCGCACGGCTCGACATCTTGTGCGTCGGCGTAACGCCCTTGCGCCCATAACCCGTTGACCTGCGCGGAAAAGACGATCGCGACAATCCCGGGGACCACCCCAGATGATTTTTCGGCGCCTCCCCGACGGGCTGCTGCGGCGGGTAACGGGGCGGAGGGGGGCTGTGTCATGGGTTCTCCAGTCAGAAGAACTAGCTGGCGTGAGGCGGGGCTTGCCCCTGCCCGAGCGGCGCCGCGGCGGCGATGTCCCCGCGAAATTCATTGTTTTCGGCCAGTGCGCGATCGAAGCCGTGCCCGTGACCGTCGTGTTGCCCGGGCAGGCGCGGCACCGGCCTCAAAGTCCTTGGGATTCAGCCGTTTTGCGGACCGGGCATCCCTCGCCGTATCGCAGCAACAATATGCAATTACGTCTCGAATGATGCCAAGACAGATAATTTCCAGCGGAATGTGTTGCATCGTCAGGGCATAGCCCTACGATCCGTATTTAGTAGATGCACTGTTTCCGGTGAGCTACGCAAAGTCAGGAGTCAAGGATGCCTCAAATCAGCAAAGCGCTGCGAGCCGCGACAGCCGCCGTGCTCACGGGCGGTTTCGCCGTTGCCGGTGCCGCCAACGCGATCGCGGACCCGACCAACGGCGGTAGCTCGGCAGACCTCAACACGCTGGCCGGTTCGCTGTCGAAGGGCTACGGCCTCAACAACTGCACCCCGCAGAACCTCACCACCGGCGAACTGGCCGCACTCTCTTGCGGCCAAAGCCCCGACCCCAGCGGCCCCGTCCAGGCGAAGTACATCCTCTTCAGCAACGGCAACGACCTGGCCGGCTCCTTCAAAGCCAGCATCAAAGACGACACTTTGACGGCTTGCGGGGACGCCGGCCAGTCGCCTACCACCTGGCACCAGGGCAGTAACGCCAACGCGGGATCGGTGGCATGCGGGACCTACCAGAACGGCGCCGAGATCATCTGGACCACTGACGCCAAGAACATACTGAGCCTCATCCACGGATCCAACAACGACGTCGCGGCGCTCTACCAGTGGTGGCGGGCCAACGGCTGACCTGCAACAACCCGAAGGAGTCACCCGATGTCTCGCCTCACCTCAGCGTTGCGAGCCGCGTCGGCGTCGGCGCTTGTGGCCGGTTTCGCCGTCGCCGGTGCCGCCACGTCGTCCGCCGACCCCAATTCGGCGGACGTCAACACCCTCGCCGGCGCCCTGTCGAAGGGCTATAGCCTCAACAATTGCGCACCCCAGCCGCCGGCAAGCGATGTGATAGCCCAGATCGCTTGCAACCAAAACCCGGACCCCAACGGGCCGGCCGGGGGCCAGTACTTCCTGTTCCCCAGCGGCGACGCGCTGGCTAGCACCTTCAAGCGCAGCATCCACCAAGACGGCATAAACCTGACCAACTGCGGGGACTCCCAGTCGCCCGCTTCCTGGTCGCAACAGGGCAATACGGCGGGGCAGGTGGCCTGCGCAACCGTGCAGCAGCAGGGCGGTGTCGCCCAGATCATGTGGACCACGGACGCCAAGAATGTGATGAGCTTTATCCGCGCATCCAACAGTGACGTCCCATCGCTCTACAAGTGGTGGCTGACCAACGGCTGAGATTTAATAGTTGGGCCGCAACGAGTTCGGCCACCGCGGATATTCACGCCCGCAAATCCGGATACCAGCGAGCATTTTTCCGCAAAAGCACTGTTTTTCAGCGAACGGCGCAAATACACTCCTGGTCGTCAGGGCGACCATATCCAGGTCCGACAACCATAGGGAGTCGTAGATGTCTCATCTCAGCAAGGCGCTGCGAGCCGCGTCGGCCGCAGCACTCATAGGCGGTTTCGCGTTCGCGGGTACGGCCCCGGCGACCGCGGACCCCAACACCGGCAGCTCATCAGATATCAACACACTCGCCGGATTGCTTGCGAAGGGCTACGGCCTCAACAATTGCAAATCGGCAGACGTGAGCAACACCAAGGAACTCGCCGAGTTCAATTGCGGGCAAAACCCCGACCCCAACGGACCGGCCGCCGCCGTCTACATGCTCTTCGCCAACAGCACCGATTTGGCTGCCGCGTTCAGCTCCAACCTCAAGGACATGACCCAGAATGCCTGCGGAGGCAACGTTCAATCACCGGGGACGTGGTCGCAAAACGGGCAAACTGGTGGGCAACTGGCGTGCGGAACCTACCAAGGCGCCGCGGTAATACTCTGGACGACCGACAGCAAAAACGTGCTGGGCCACCTGCGCTCGTCGGGGACCGATATGGGCGCGCTCTACAAATGGTGGCAGACCAACACCTGACCGTCACTGCGCTAACAGCAGTTCGGCCACCGCGCGCATCCCGGCAGCGTTGGGGTGCAGCGGGGCCGGCCGACCCGGTAGCGGCACACCGGGTTTCGTGGTCCATGGGCTAGTCGACCAAGCGTGATGTTCCCGGCTGGCCGCCGCGGCGCCGACGACCTCGCATCCGCTCGCCGCTGCCGCCTTGGCCGTGAGTCGTTCGAGGGTCGCGGCCACACGCCGGCCCAGATCGGCGTCCGCTCGCGACAGCCGCGGAGCCGGCGCACCGTCCGGCGGCAGGATCGTCAGGTAGTCGACGAAGAAAATCCGGGCGTCCGTGGCGCGCTCGCGCACCGCATTCCCGACCGCGCACAAGGAATCGAACACGTCGGCCAGGGCACGATCGCGCGCATCACGGTCCAGTAGTTCGGATATGCGCCCACCCAGCAACGGCAGGCGCCGCGCGGCGTGCGGCAGCGAGGCGGCCATCAAAAGCGGAACGTAGCCGACGTCGTTGCCGCCGATGGTGATCGTGACCAGGCTTTCGGAGCCGTCCAGTGCGTTGATCTGGGGTGGCTGGCCGTGCTGGCGATCGGCGAGCACATGGGCGGTGGTGGCGCCGGAAAAGGTGACGTCAACAAACTCCCGGCCCAGGTGCAGGTTCAGCCGGTCGGCGACCAGGTGCGCGTAGTTGCGGGCCGATCGGCCCGCCCACCGGGGAGCGCCCGCGGCAGGCGGCCGGATGCCGGGACCGGCGGCCATCGAACTGCCCAGTGCGACATAACGTTTCATCGAGCCGGGCTGGAAGCCTGCGCCCAGAACCGCTTCGGGATCCGACCGGCCCGCCGCGCGAGATAGCCGGCGGTGACGGCGGCGGCCATCGCGGCGGCCATCGCCGGCGGGTCGGCGGCCCGGGTCACCGCGCTGGCCAACAGGACCGCGTCGCAACCCAACTCCATCGCCAGGGCGGCGTCGCTGGCAGTACCGACGCCGGCGTCGAGCACCACGGGAACGCCGGCCCCGGCGACGATCATCTCGATGTTGTGCGGGTTGGTGATGCCCAGGCCGGTGCCGATCGGCGAGCCCAGCGGCATCACCGCCGCGCAGCCGGTGTCCTCGAGCCGCCGGGCCAGCACCGGATCGTCGTTGGTGTAGGGCAGAACGACAAAGCCGTCGTCCACCAATTGTTCTGCCGCCCGGACCAACTCGACCCCATCGGGCAGCAGCGTGCGTTCGTCGGCGATCACCTCGAGCTTGACCCAGTTGGTGTTGAGCGCCTCGCGGGCCAGCTGCGCGGTGAGCACGGCCTCGGCCGCGCTGCGGCACCCCGCGGTATTGGGCAGCGGCGTGATGCCGAGGCGGTTGAGCAGGTCCAGCAATCCGGTCCCGCCTTCGGCGTCGACCCGGCGCATCGCGACGGTGGTCAGCTCCGTGCCCGACGCGATGAGCGCCTCTTCCAGCACCGCCAGGTTGGTCGCTCCCCCGGTACCCATGATGAGCCGCGAGGCAAAGCGGCGGTCCGCAATCGTCAGCTTCGTATCAACCACCCTGCACCGCCGTCACCACCTCGAGTCGAACCGGCTCGGTGAGCTCGGAAAGTCTTGTGGCCCAGTCCGAACGCGGCAATACCGCGAAATCGATCGCCACCGCGATGCCCCGGTCCGGGTAGCCCAGCGACTCCAGCAACCCGCCGACGGTGGTCTGCTCGTCGACCTCGACCTTTTGTTGGTTGACCACGACGATCATCGGCGGGCTCCGACCGGGGCAAGTTCAGAGACGATCCGTTCGGCGGTCCAGGGCGCCAGCAGAAATCCCGATCGGCCGTGGCCGGCGGCGACCAGGGTTCGGGCGTCCAGGCGGTGCACAAGTGGCAGATTATCGGGTGTCGTCGGGCGCAGCCCGGCGGCGCACTCGGCCAGCTCGTACTCTCCCAGCGCCGGCAGGACCGCGCACGCGTCGTCAAGCAGATCGCGCACTCCCGACACGACCGGGGCCGTGTCGCGTCCGTGTTCGTATTGGGTGGCACCGACGACCACGCCGTCCGCGCGTGGAACCACATACACCTGCCGTCCGTGCACGCGGGCGCGAATTACCCTCCGCAGCAACGGCATACAGCCCTTCCGCCAACGCAGGCGCAGCACCTCGCCCTTCACCGGGCGCACCGGCAGGCCGGGCCACAGCGCGGGTGCGTCAATGCCGTTGGCTATCACCACCGCATCGCCCTCGACACCGGCCAGGTCGTGCACCGGGGCCGCCCACCGAACTCCCAGGCGTTCGCACTCCACGCTCAGCGCCTCGAGCAGCGCGCGATTGTCCACCGCCAATTCGGTGGGCGCCCGGAAACCGTGCCGGATCCCTTGCGCCAGCAGGGGTTCGACGTCGCGGGCGGCCGACTCCCAAACCACCGGATGCCCCTGCGCGGACAACCAGTCCGCAACGGTGCGCAGGTCCGCGACGTCGGCCCGGTCGACGGCCACCACCAGCGACTCGCGGGCGGTGATCACCCGCGGCGGCAGCCCGTCCAAAAAGCCGCCGTCGCGCCACAGCCGCAGGGACTCCAGGCCCAGCCGCAGCAATCGCTCTTCACCGGGCCAGCCTTCGCTGTGCGGCGCCAGCATGCCGCCGGCGACCCAGGATGCACCGGTGTCTGCGCCGCGATGCACACGCACCGACCACCCGGCCCGCGCCGCCCCGCGCGCGACCGACAGCCCGATGACGCCGCCGCCGATCACGGCCAAAGACTGCATCCTCTGCTCCCTTCGCCGGCATGACCCGGATCAGGTTCGACGGTAAGGGCAGGCGCGCCCACTCTCAGTCCCGCTCGCTGGGACTCCCGTGCTCTTCGGGGTCCACGCTAGCGCGATAACGTCGCGCTGTGCACGAACGTCTTGCCATGGCCAGGCTGTACCTGTGCACCGACGCGCGCCGCGAGCGCGGCGACTTGGCCCAGTTCGTGGACGCCGCCCTGGCCGGTGGGGTCGACATCGTGCAGCTGCGCGACAAGGGGTCGGCCGGTGAACGGCGGTTCGGCCCGCTCGAGGCGCGCGACGAGCTGGCCGCCTGCGAGATCCTCGCCGACGCGGCCCGCCGGTACGGCGCCCTGTTCGCGGTGAACGACCGAGCCGACATCGCCCGCGCGACAGGCGCCGATGTGCTGCATCTCGGCCAGGGCGACCTGCCGCTGGGCCTGGCCCGGGAGATCGTCGGCCCGGACACACTGATCGGCCTGTCCACGCATGACCGGGACCAGGTTGCGGCGGCCGGGGACTCCGACGCCGACTACTTCTGCGTCGGCCCGTGCTGGCCCACCCCGACCAAACCCGGTCGCCAGGCGCCGGGCCTACAGCTGGTGCGAGAAGCCGCCGAGCTCGGCGGCGACAAGCCGTGGTTCGCGATCGGGGGCATCGATGCCCGGCGACTGCCCGAAGTGCTCAATGCCGGTGCGCGACGAATAGTGGTGGTGCGCGCGATCACCGCGGCCGAGGACCCGCGAGCCGCGGCCGAACAGCTCAGGTCGGCGCTTGCAGCAGCGAGCTGATCAGGCGACTCAGCTCCGACGGCGCCTGAGCGGCCTGAAGTGGATCGCCCGGCATGCACCACACGAATTCGCCGGCCCCCACCTGGATCGTCCGCGGCAGGTGCTGCCGTCGTTCGTCGCCGTGGTCGAGCGGCAACAACTCCGGACGGGTGCGCAGCCGGCGCCAGCTCTTTGCGAACCCCGGATGCAACGGCAGGTGTGCCACCTCGTCCTCGGCAACCCAGCGCATCTCGGCGCTCTCCCGGTTGGGCACGGTGGGCAGCAACTCGGCGGCGTCGGCGACGACGGTGGTGTAGGTCCAGTGAGTGCCGCCGATCCCGGCGACCTCGGCGGTGACGACCGCGCCCCGGACGGTGAGCAGCTCGGCCATCAGGCCGGCCTCTTCGTGCGCTTCGCGGACGGCGGTGTCCGCCGGGGTCTCGTGGCTGTCCCGGGCACCGCCCGGCAAGCCCCAGGTGCCGCCCTGATGGCTCCACACCGCCCGATGCTGCAGGAGCACCGCCGGGGTGCCGTCAGGCCGAGGGGCGCGCAACAGCAGGCCGGCAGCCCCATGCAGGCCCCAGTGATGGGTGCCGCTGTCGGATATCACCCATCCGTCACCGTCGCCCTGCACGGGTTAAGGATATGCAGGCGATCTCTCGGGTCAATCGCGTCGGCCTCCCACCATCGGTCGGAACATTCTCTTAGAATTTGCTTATCCGGGTTGGTGCAGCGAAGTGCATAGGTGTTCAGAGGCCGAAAAGATGAGGGCTGATAAGACGTGACGGTTGAGCTGGCGCACCCGTCGACCGAGCCGAAGGGGTCGAGGTCGCCCGCTGAGCCCGCGCACCCCCGCTGGTGGTTCATCTCGACGACGCCGGGCCGAATCTTGACCATCGGGATCGTGCTGGCGGCCCTTGGCGTCTCCAGCGCCTTCGCCACCTCGACGACCATCAACCACCGACAACAGGTGCTGACGACGGTGGTCAATCACACCGAGCCGCTGTCGTTCGCCGCCGGACGCCTCTACACCACGCTGTCGGTGGCCGACGCCGCCGCGGCGACCGCGTTCATCGCCCAGGCCGAACCGCGGCCGGTCCGGCAGCGCTACGAGCAGGCCATCACCGATGCCGCGGTAGCCGTGACCAGAGCGTCGAGCGGGCTCACGGACGAACCGCTGGTGCAGTTGCTGGGCCGGATCAACGCCGAACTGGCCGTCTACACCGGGCTGATCGAAATCGCGCGAACCAATAACCGGGAGGGCAACCCGGTTGGCTCGTCGTACCTGTCGGAGGCGTCGGGCCTGATGCAGTCGACGATCCTGCCCGAGGCGGCGCAGCTGTATCAGGCGACGTCAGAACGGGTGGACATCGAGACCACCGCATCCACTCACTTCCCGGCTCCGGTCATCCTCGTCGTCGCCGGCACGCTGGTCTTCGGCGCCTTCTCGCATCGCTGGCTGGCACGGCGCACCAGGCGCCGGATTAACCCGGGCCTGGTAGTGGGCGCACTCGGTATTCTCGTCATGGTGGTATGGGTCGGAACCGCTTTAACAATCTCCACGACGGCCAGTCGTAGCGCGAAACTCACCGCCGCGGAGTCACTGAAGACAGTGACAAACGTCGCCATCACCGCCCAGCAGGCGCGAGCCGACGAAACGCTGTCACTGATCCGGCGCGGCGACGAAGATATTCGCAAGCAGTCGTTTTACGAGCGCATCGACTCCATGCACCAGCAGCTCGGCCAGTACATGTCCCGCCGCGACGCCGTCGACAAGCCCGACCTGGAAGGCGCCGACCAGCTGCTACTCCGCTGGCGCCAGGCCAACGACCGGATCAACTCCTACATCTCGGTCGGCAACTACCGGGCCGCCACCCAGGTCGCTCTGGGCAGCGGCGAGGACGACTCCACCCCAGCGTTCGACAAGCTCGAAGACGAGTTGGGCAAGGCCATGGACCAAAGCCGCACCGAACTCCGCAACGACATCCTCAACGCGCGCAACGGGCTGTCCGGCGCCCAGGTCGGCGGCGTGGTGCTCAGCCTCGGCGCCGCGATCGCGGTCGCGCTGGGCCTGTGGCCCCGGCTGAAGGAGTATCGATGACGGCCCGCCTGCCCAGGATCCGGCGGCCGGGCCGCTATCTCGGGGTGCTCGCCACGGCGATCGTGCTGGCGGGTTGCAGCCACACGGAATCGCTGACGGTGGCCACCGCGCCGACGCTGCCGCCGCCCACGCCGATCGGCATGGAGCAGATCCCGCCGGAGCCGCCGCTGCCGCCCGACAACCCCAGTCAGGGCTGTGATGCGACCGCCAGCCTGCGGCCGTTCCCCAACAAGGCGGACGCCGACGCCGCGGTCGCCGACATCCGGGCCCGCGGCAGGCTGATCGTCGGGCTCGACATCGGCAGCAACCTGTTCAGCTTCCGCGATCCCATCACCGGCGAAATCACCGGCTTCGACGTGGACATCGCCGGCGAGATCGCACGCGACATCTTCGGCGCCCCATCGCATGTCGAGTACCGGATCCTGTCGTCCGACGAGCGCGTCACCGCGCTGCAACAGTCGGAAGTCGACGTCGTCGTCAAGACCATGACCATCACCTGCGAGCGGCGCAAGCTGGTGAACTTCTCGACCGTCTATCTCGACACCAACCAGCGCATCCTCGTTCCGCGCGACTCACCGATCGCCAAGGTGAGCGACCTGTCCACCAAGCGCGTGTGTGTGGCCAGGGGCACCACCTCGCTGCACCGGATCCAACAGATCGACCCGCCACCCGTCATCGTGTCCGTAGTGAACTGGGCCGACTGCCTCGTGGCCATGCAACAGCGGGAGATCGATGCGGTCAGTACCGACGACTCGATCCTGGCCGGGCTGGTCGAGGAAGACCCGTACTTGCACATCGTCGGGCCGAACATGGCCGCCCAGCCCTACGGCATCGGGATCAACCTGAACAACGCAGGACTGGTCCGGTTCGTCAACGGCACGCTGGAGCGCATTCGCCGAGACGGCACGTGGAACACGTTGTACCGCAAGTGGTTGACGGTGCTGGGCCCGGCACCCGCCCCCCCGACGCCAAGGTACGTGGACTGATGGCCGATTCCGACGACGTGCGCCCGGTCACCCAGCCGGCCGACGCGCAATCGGGCCCCGTATCGGAGTCGCGGGCGCAGGCCACCCAGGCGCTGTTCCGCCCCGATTTCGACGACGATGACGACGACTTGCCGCTGATCTCCGGCGGCCTAGACACCGAACCGCAGGACCGGATGACGGCGGCCACGCGGGTGCTACAGCCGGTCAGACAGCTCGGCGGCGGGCTGGTCGAGATCCCCCGGGGGCGGGACATCGATCCGCTCGAGGCCCTGATGACCAACCCCGTGGTGCCGGAGTCCAAGCGCTTCTGCTGGAACTGCGGCAAGCCGGTCGGCCGGTCCAGCGAAGACAACAAGGGCACGTCGGAGGGCTGGTGCCCGTTCTGCGGCAGTCCGTATTCGTTTCTGCCCCAGCTGAATCCCGGAGACACCGTCGCGGGTCAGTACGAGGTCAAGGGCTGCATCGCGCACGGCGGCCTGGGTTGGGTCTACCTGGCCGTCGACCACAACGTCAACGACCGTCCGGTGGTGCTCAAAGGCCTGGTGCACTCCGGCGACGCGGAGGCACAGGCGATCGCGATGGCCGAACGTCAGTTCCTCGCCGAGGTGGTTCACCCGCAGATCGTGCAGATCTTCAACTTCGTCGAGCACACGGATCGGCACGGGGACCCGGTCGGCTACATCGTGATGGAGTACATCGGCGGGCAGTCGCTCAAGCGGGGCCTCAAGGACGGGAAAGCCGAGAAGCTGCCGGTGGCCGAGGCCATCGCCTACCTGCTGGAAATCCTTCCCGCGCTGAGCTATCTGCATTCGATCGGCCTGGTCTACAACGACCTGAAGCCGGAGAACATCATGCTCACCGAAGAGCAACTCAAGCTGATCGACCTGGGCGCGGTGTCGCGGATCAACTCGTTCGGCTACCTCTACGGCACGCCGGGCTTCCAGGCTCCGGAGATCGTGCGGACGGGCCCGACGATAGCCACCGACATCTACACGGTGGGACGCACGCTCGCGGCCCTCACGTTGAACCTGCGCACACGCAACGGCCGCTACGTCGACGGGCTGCCCGAAGACGACCCCGTATTGGCCGACTACGACTCGTTCGGCCGCTTGCTCCGGCGCGCCATCGACCCCGACCCGCGGCGCCGGTTCTCCACCGCCGACGAGATGTCGAGCCAGTTGATGGGCGTGTTGCGTGAGGTGGTCGCCCAGGACACCGGGGAGCCGCGGCCCGGGCTGTCGACGATCTTCAGCCCCAGCCGCTCGACGTTCGGGGTAGACCTGCTGGTCGCGCACACCGACGTCTACCTGGACGGCCAGGTCCATTCGGAGAAGCTGACCGCCAGGGAAATCGTGACCGCAATACCTGTGCCACTGGTCGATCCGGCCGGCGTCGCCGCTCCTGTTCTGCAGGCTACGGTGCTTTCCCAGCCCGTGCAGACGCTGGACTCGTTGCGCGCGGCCCGCCATGGATCTCTGGACTCCGACGGCGTCGAGGTGGCCGAGTCGATAGAGCTGCCGCTGATG
>Ga0182034_10000917_pt1 | contig 14105 bp, 9 predicted proteins | sample flu12Cox44000172_FD_125972 | JGI IMG/M metagenome (GOLD analysis project Ga0182034, IMG submission 125972) | Lab enrichment of tropical soil microbial communities from Luquillo Experimental Forest, Puerto Rico - flux4day.12C.oxic.44.000.172 | ecosystem: Environmental > Terrestrial > Soil >... | reverse complement strand
TCCATCAGGACTTCGGGTTCGACAACCGGCACCAGATCCTGCTCCTGGCACAGGGCGGCATATCGGGCCAATGCATGCGCGTTGGCCGTCACGCACGCCGAGCTCGGCAGGTCGTCGGTCACGGTAATCACGGCCCGCCACTTCGCGAAGCGGGCACCCAGCTCGCGGTACTCCTTCAACCGATCACGCAGCCCATCGAGTCCTTCCGTCACGAGCTCTTGAGGCGAGCCAGCGAGCGCGTGGGCGCCGGTATCGACCTTGATCCCGGGGATAATGTTCTGCTGCCTCAGCAGCTCGACGAGAGGCGCGCCGCTCGAGCTTCTCTGGCGGATCGTTTCGTCCTGCAGAATGACGCCGCTGATGAATTCGGCAATTCCGGGCGTCGAAAAGAACATCTCACGGTAGGCGCGACGGCTGTCGGCTGTGGATTCGATTCCGGCCCCCGCGAGCCGCTTGGTGATCGTGGGGACCGTCTCGTCGGCGGCGAGAAGGCCTTTGCCGCGGGCCACAAGTGCCTGGGCTGTTGTTGTTAAATCCGCCATGTTGCCTCCCGTTGGTTGTTTCCTTACGGCTCGACCGAAGCATTCCACTGCTTCACAGCCGGGGTGCCCCGGTAGTAACTGAGGATGTTCAACGTCGACGTATCGAGAAGAAAGTGACACCCCCCACCAGGGGGAAGTCCGAGCCATCGCGCAACCAGTACGCGGAAAACGTGACCGTGCGCGAACAGGGCCACGTTTCCTTTCTCCGAGCGGATCCTGGCAATCACTCGATCCACACGAAGGCCGACCTGCTCGGGGCTTTCGCCGCCGGGACACCCGTCTCTGAAAATGTTCCACTCCGGCGTTTTCGCGTGGATCTCGTTCGGCGTCAACCCCTCGTACTCTCCATAGTCCCACTCCAGGAGATTGCGATCGATCTCGGCGGGCTCACCCAGGCCGGCCAGCTCACAGGTCCTGGTGGCGCGCCTGAGCGGACTGGTCAACACGAGCGCGAATCGGGCGCCTGCCAGCACCGGTTCCAGCCGCCTGGCCGCCTTCTCGCCGTTCTCGGTGAGCTCGAGGTCCGTCACGCCGGTGTGTTGGCCACTGAGGCTCCACGCGGTTTCGCCGTGCCTGACGAGATACACTTCCTGCGTCGGCGCGTGCGTCTCGCTCTTCGGCCGGCTCTCGGAGAAACGGGCGCGATCGATGGGAGCCGTGCTCGTCACCGTCTCGCTCTTCATGGCGTGACCCCGGCGAATACCCGGCTGATGAGGGTTTGCGCCTCCTCTTGAATCCGCCGCAGGTGGTCGCGCCCTCGAAAGCTCTCCGCGTAAAGCTTGTAGACTGCTTCGGTGCCGGATGGACGCGCCGCAAACCACCCCTCGCTCGTGACAACCTTCAGCCCGCCGATCTCGGCGCCGTTGCTGGGCGCTCTCGTCAGGAGCGCGCGAATCGGGTCGCCCGCGAGCTCCCTGGCGGTGACGTCTGCCGGCGACAAGCTCAGGAGCGTGCTCTTTTCCTCAGCGGTGGCTGGCGCATCGATGCGCTCGTAGACGGGAGCGCCGAGCTCCCGCGTCAGGTCGTTGTACAGCTGGGACGGATCGCAGCCCGTGCGTGCCATCAGCTCCACAGCCAGCAGGTCGAGGATGATCCCATCCTTGTCGGTCGTCCACACCGTGCCGTCGCGGCGCAGAAACGAGGCGCCTGCGCTCTCCTCGCCTCCAAAGCCGAGTGATCCGTCGAGCAGGCCCGGCACGAACCATTTGAATCCGACCGGCACCTCGACGAGCGGGCGCCCGACCTTGGCCGCCACGCGGTCGATGACGCTGCTGCTGACGACGGTCTTGCCGACCGCCGCATCCGGGAACCAATCCGGACGATGAGTGAAGAGATAGAGAATCGCCGCAGCCAGGTAGTGGTTCGGGTTCATCAGGCCTGCGCCGCGCGTCACGATGCCGTGACGGTCGCTGTCGGGATCGTTGCCGAAGGCGACGTCGAAGCGGCCCGCGAGGGCGATGAGCTTGGCCATCGCGTGCGGCGATGAGCAATCCATGCGAATCTTGCCGTCCCGGTCGAGCGGCATGAAACTGAACGTCGGGTCGACCGCGTCGTTCACGACCGTCACATCGAATCCCCACCGCTCGACAATCGGCCCCCAGTAGCCCACGCTCGCGCCGCCGAGCGGATCAGCGCCGATTCTGAGCTTGGCGCCGCGAATGGCCTCCATGTCCACGACCGACGCCAGGTCGCCCACATACGAGCCCACGTAGTCGTAGTTGTGCGTGGTGGCGGCGTGCCGCGCCCGCTTGTAGGCGATTCGAGGGACCGTGCCGACGTCTTTCGACAGCAACCGGTTGGCACGCTCTTCAATCCAGCGGGTCACCTCGGTCGGTGCGGGTCCTCCGGTCGGCGGGTTGTATTTGACGCCGCCGTCGTCGGGGGGATTGTGGGATGGGGTGATGACGATGCCATCCGCGACGCGCTCGGTGCGGCCGCGATTGTGCGTCAGGATCGCATGAGAGACTGCCGGCGTGGGCGTGCGACCGTCAGCCGCATCGACCATGGTCTCCATCCGGTTTGCCGCGAGCACTTCGAGCGCGGTCATGAACGCCGGCTCGGAGAGCGCGTGCGTATCCCTGCCGATGTAGAGAGGCCCCGTGATGCGCTGGTCCTTGCGGTAGTCGCAGATCGCCTGCGTGATCGCCAGGACGTGGGCCTCGTTAAACGTGCCAAGAAGCGACGATCCGCGATGGCCGCTCGTGCCGAAACTCACCAGCTGGGAGCGATCCGCGATGTCGGGCGTGCGCGTGAAGTACGCGTCTCGAAGCGCATCGGGGTCGATGAGATGGTCTTTCGGGGCGGGCTGACCCGCCAGCGGATGGATCGTCACGAGATCACCCCTTCGCGTGAGGCGCGGCCGCGCCTTTGAGCGCCGTCGCGAGGACAACGATCGAGCGCGGCTGCACGACGCAACGGTCCTCGGCCACCACAGGTGCGGTCGCGCCACGGGAGATGTCGTCGGGTGACGCCCGCGCGGTATCGAGACGCCGACGCCAGCGTTCGCTGCCGTCGGCCGGCACGGGCGGAAGCTCGAACGTGAGCGGCTCCCAATAGGCGTTGAACATGACGTGGAGCACGAAGCGATCGCGCAGCGTGCGCAGCGTGAAAGCCAGCGAGTGCGACTGCGGGCTCCAGTCCGGACGACCGAGTTGCACGCCGTGCCATTCGACGCGCGCACGCTCCAACAGCTGGTTGAGGCTCAGGGCGGACTCGGTGGCCAGGATGTCGCGTTGCTGGCGGAAGGCCGTGAGCTCTTTGACGAACCGATGGATGTCCGCGTGTCGTTCGAGGAGGCTCCAATCGAACCAGCTGATGTCGCTGTCCTGACAATAGCCGTTGTTGTTGCCCCGCTGCGTGCGCCGGACCTCGTCCCCCATGCCGAGCATCGGGGTGCCGGCCGCGAGCATCTCGAGAGTGAGAAAGTTCTTCACCTGACGATTGCGCAACGCCTCGATGGCGGAGTCGTCGGTCGGCCCCTCTTCACCGCAGTTCCAGCTCGCGTTGTCGTCCGCGCCGTCGCGATTGCTCTCGCCGTTCGCCTCGTTGTGCTTCCCGTTGTAAGAGACGAGGTCGTTGAGCGTAAAGCCGTCATGACAGGTGACAAAGTTGATGCTTTGCTCCGCTTCGCGTTGCTTGTGAGCGTAGATGTCAGGGCTGCCGAGCACGCGGGCCGCAATCTGCGACACCGAGTGGTCATCACCCTTCACAAAGCGGCGCGCATCGTCCCGGAACCGCCCGTTCCACTCCTGCCAGGCGTCACCGACGAAGCTTCCCACCTGGTACAACCCTGCGGCATCCCAGGCCTCCGCAATCAGCTTGGTCCCGGCCAGCAGCGGATCCGATTCGATGTCCCAGAGGACGGGCGGATTCGCCGACGGCCAGCCGCGCTCGTCGCGCGACAGGATCGACGCGAGATCGAAGCGGAAGCCATCGACGTGCATGCAGGTCACCCAGTAACGGAGGCTGTCCTGGATCAGCCGTCGCACAATCGGCTGGTTGGCGTTCAGCGTGTTGCCGCAGCCGGTGTAGTCGGCGTAGCGCGACCGGTCGCCCTCGAGGATGTAGTAGAAGTCGTTGGCAAGGCCCCGATAGCACAACGTCGGCCCGCCGGCGCCTCCCTCGGTCGTGTGATTGAAGACGACGTCGAGGATGACTTCGATGCCTGCGCGGTGGAACGCCTTGACCATGTCGCGGAATTCGTCGAGGACGCCGAGCGGGTCCTTGCGCGAGCTGTAGGCATGATGCGGCGCGAAGAACGAGACCGGCTGGTACCCCCAGTAGTTGACGCGGCCGCCCGGCGCATCCTGGGGATCGAACTGGAACACCGGCAACAGTTCCACGGCGGTGATGCCCAGGTCTTGAAGGTAGGGAATCTTTTCGATCAATCCGGCGAACGTCCCCCGCTTGGCGGAAGCCACGCCCGAGCTCTCATGCTGCGTGAAGCCGCGTACGTGCATTTCGTAGATGACGGTCTCGGCGAACCGGCGACGGAGCGGCAGGTCTGCTTCCCACTCGTAACGACCGGGATCGACCACGACGCTCTTCATCGCGGTCGTGACGTTGCTCCCCGCGCGGCTGGCCGCGCCGCGATCGTACGCCTCGGGAACCGCGACGGCGAGGCCGTACGGGTCGACGAGCACCTTCTCGCCATCGAATCGCAGGCCGCGTGCGGGCTCGAAGGGTCCGTGGGCGCGATACGCATACACCTGGCCGGGCTCGAGTCCGGGAACGAGGAGGTGCCAGTAGTGATAGGTGCGATTTCTGCGCGCCTCGAGGGGGATGACGCGCGACGGCTGCTTCGCGTTGGCATCGTCGAACAACAACAGCTCGACGAGCGCGGCATCCTTGGAGAACACGCTGAAGTTGACGCCGCCCGGCACGGGCGTCGCGCCGAGCGGTGCGCTCCGTCCGCTGATGTCGGCAACCGAGGCGATGGTCGCGCCTCGGGATGCAGAGACGACGCTGGCGTTCACACCGGTTTCTCGGCCGTGACAAGCGTCCGAACGTTCCAGATGTCGCGGCAGTACTCGCGGATTGACCGATCCGACGAGAAGCGACCGACGCGGGCGCTGTTGAGGATCGACATGCGGGCCCACGTACCCTGGTCGCCGTACGCCTCGCCCGCGCGCTGTTGCGCGTCGATGTAGGCCTGATAATCGGCGAGGACCAGGTAGTCGTCGCGAGTCAGCAACGAATCCACAAGCGGGCGGAACAATTCGCGATCCCCGTTCGAGAAGACGCCGGCCGCGATGAGGTCGATGGCCTCGCGCAGCTCCGCGTTTGATTCATAAATGCCGCGCGGGTTGTAGCCGCCGGCTTTCACCTGCTCGACTTCGGTGGCCGTGAGGCCGAACAGGAAGAAGTTCTCGTGGCCGACGGCGTCGCGAATCTCGACGTTGGCGCCGTCCAGCGTGCCGATCGTCAGCGCACCGTTCAGCGCGAACTTCATGTTGCCCGTTCCCGACGCCTCCTTCCCCGCCGTGGAGATCTGCTCTGAGAGATCCGCGGCTGGATAGACGCGCTGGCCGTTCTTGACGTTGAAGTCGGGCAGAAACACGACTCTCAGAGATTCGGAGACCGCGGGATCCGTGTTGATGACGTCGGCGACGCCGTTGATCAGCCGGATGATGAGTTTGGCCATCCGGTAGCCCGGTGCCGCCTTGCCGCCGAACAGGACGGTGCGAGGCGCGATCGTCGTGCCGGGCACGCGCTTGTGCCGGTGGTAAAGCGTGACCAGGTGCAGCACGTTGAGAAGCTGGCGCTTGTACTCGTGCAGCCGCTTCACCTGGATATCGAAGAGCGACTCAGGATTGACTGAGATACCTGTTCGGTCCTTGATGAAGCGGGCGAGGACCTGTTTGTTGTCGGCCTTCACCGCCCGCCACTTCTGCTGGAAATCCGCATCATCGGCTAGCGGCTCGATGCGCACGAGCTCTTCTTCGAGGGCGGAAATCCAGCGGTGGCCGATGTGCTGGGTAATCAGCTCGGTCAGTTTCGGATTGCTTAGAACGATCCAGCGCCGCGGCGTCACGCCGTTTGTGACGTTCAGAAACCTGTCCGGCGCCAACGCGTAGAAATCCTTGAGGACCGTCCGTTTGAGGAGGTCGGTATGCAGAGCGGCGACGCCGTTGATGGTATGACTCCCGACCGTTGCGAGGTGCGCCATGCGCACATACTTCTCCCCCGCTTCGTCGATGAGGGAGACACGTCGAACGAGGTTCTCGTCGCTCGGGTGGCGCCGTCGCACCTCGTCGAGAAAGCGGCGGTTGATCTCGTAAATGATCTCGAGATGGCGGGGCAGAAGCCGGCCGAAGAGCGGCAGCGGCCACGTTTCGAGCGCCTCGGCGAGCAGCGTGTGATTCGTGTAGCCGCAGGTCCGCTGCGTGATCTCCCAGGCCTGATCCCAATCCATCGCGTGCTCGTCGACAAGGAGCCGCATCAGCTCCGCCACGGCGATGGACGGATGCGTGTCGTTCAACTGCGCCGCCCACCACGCATCGAACTCGTCGAGCCGCTTGCCCGTTGCGAGGTGCAGCCGAATCATGTCCTGCAGCGAGCACGAGACGAAGAAATACTGTTGCCCGAGCCTCAGCCTCTTTCCAATTTCCGGCTCGTCGTTCGGGTACAGGACCTTGGAGATGGTTTCAGAGGCGACCTTCTCGTTCACCGCACGGTAGTAGTCACCGACGTTGAACGCATCGAAATCGAAGGATTCGGTCGCCTCCGCTTTCCACAGGCGGAGCAGGTTAGCGATCGGCGCCTGGTACCCAGGCACCGGCGTGTCATACGCGACACCCCTGACGACATGGTCGGGAATCCACCGCACGTGGTACTGACCGTGTTCATCGCGCCCGTGCTCGGTTCGACCACCTAGCTTCACCTCGAACGCGATCTCGGCGCGCACAATCTCCCAGGGGTTGCCGAACCGAAGCCACTTGTCTGTGAGCTCGACCTGCCAGCCGTCGCGAATCGCCTGATCGAAGATCCCGAACTCGTACCGGATGCCGTAGCCGATCGCCGGAATATTGAGCGTCGCCAGCGAGTCCATGTAACAGGCGGCCAAGCGGCCGAGGCCGCCGTTGCCGAGGCCGGGCTCTTCCTCCTCCTCGAGCAGCGCGGAGAGGTCCTGACCGACTCGCGACACCGCCTCCGCAGCGGCCTCCCACATGCCAAGGTTGATGAGACCGTTCCCCAGATGCGGTCCGACCAGGAATTCGGCTGACAGATACGCGACGACCTTGGTCGCGGTGTCCCGGCTCGTGATCGCGTTCACGGTCGCCATGTATTGATCGAGCATGCGATCGCGGACGGTGTACGCCAACGCCATGTACCAGTCTCTCCGCGTCGCGTGTTGGGGCAGCTTGGCCTGGAGAAAACGGAGGTTGTCGATGAGCGCCTGGGCAATGGCGTCCGCCCCGCGCCCTGTGCGAATGCTCTCATCATGAAGTCGATCTCTCGACTTTTGCGGATCGGTCGCCACACGGCGTTTCATACGTTCTCCGTCCGTCATACTTCTCTCACGTCAAATCTGCGTCCGCGACGATGGCGCGCTACTTCTTCTGCTCCGGCGGGTATTTTTTGAGCATCTTCTCAACGGCCTTCGTCAGGTTCTTCTGCTGTTTGTCCGGTTTCGCGTCGGTATCGATCGTCTTGCTCGCGGCGCCCCGCCACACAATCTTGTGATTTGTCGTCTCGTACATGTCGAGCGCCAGTTGGCCGATGTAGATCGTTGAGGTCGTCCCGGTCGACATGCCGCCGCCGCCGCCGCCGTACCAGCCGCCGCCCCAGCCCGGGCCGTAGCCCCACCCTGTGTCGAACGAGGTGTACTGCTTTTCCTGACCGACAGCCGCCTGGTAACCGATGTAGAGGTCGGCAGGGTCCGACTCGGTTTTCGTGAGCCCCTTCTTGGCGAGCTCCGCGTCGACCGTCGACTTAATCTGGCGGTCGACGAGATCGTTGAGCTGCTGGGCGCCTTTGATGGTGACCCACCTGTAGGTCTTGAACCCTGCAAAGTTCGCGTCTTTGTCGAAGTTGTAACGGACGTCCTGCGCGAGCGCGGTGGCGGCGCCGGCCAGGAGCAACACCAGCGGAAAGACGAATAGCGCCCTCATCGTGTCATTCCTTTCTTTCAAGCTGTCGAGATCCGCACGACGACACGTGCAAACGGCACGCCTGAGCGAGCGCTCAGCTGTTCACTTTCTCGCCTCGCGATGCTGGCGCGCCGCTGTCGGCGTCCGCCAACAGCTGTCCGACATTTCGGAGCGTCTCCGGTCGACCGGGGGCGGCGCTCGATCCTTCCCAACGGGACATCCGGGCTGCCAATGCGCGAGGCATCCACCCCATCCGCGCCGTAAGGTTCGTCGGCGCATTCCACATGCCCGTTTGATGTGGCCTGGCATGCGGTCTGCGTTGACCGACCTCGTGTGTCATTCACATCGAGCTATCGGCACGGCGATCGCGCTGCTCGCGACGCTCGCAGCGCCCGCCGCAGGTAGAACGCAAACGCTTTCGCCGTTGAAAGCCCCCATCGAGCCTGCGGACGATGCGTTGCGGCCAAGCGCTGACTCACAGCCGACCGAACCGCAGAGCGGGTCGCAATCTGCCGCAGCGCCCCCCGCGACGCAGCCGACCGTGACCTGCTCATCGTCGCCCGGCACCCGCGAACACTGCGCGGCGGACACGTCGGCCGGCGTCGCGCTCGTGAAGTCGATGGGCGAGGCGCCATGCCTCCTCGGGAAGACCTGGGGGTACGACGACACCGGCATCTGGGTGTCGGACGGCTGCAGCGGCGAATTTCTCGCCGGTCCGGCCGCGCAACAGCCAACGCGGCTGAAGCCCCTCGAGCACATTCCGAACGTCGGGTTCCTGCTGTACTCGGGCGAGAAAGGCGAAATCTACTTCCGGCTCTTCAGCTACGTGCGTTATCTGAACCAGCGGAGTCTGGATGCGAGCTACGTCGACTTCTTCGGCCACACCCACACAGTGCAACAGCGCCAGGACGTCCAGCTCCAGAAATTCTTCTCGCCGTTCGCGGGCTGGTTCCTCACGCCAAAATTCCGCTATTACCTCTACGTCTGGTCGTCGAACACGTCGCAAGGAGATCCTGCGCAAGTGGTCGGTGCCGGGAACCTGAGCTACACCTTCAACAGGTTCGTGACCGTGGGTGCAGGGATCACCTCACTGCCGTCCGTGCGGAGCACGGAGGGCCAGTTTCCGTACTGGCTCGGCGTGGATGACCGTCTGACCGCCGACGAGTTCTTCAGAGGCTGCTACACCGACGGCGTGTGGCTCAAAGGCGAGATCCAGACGAAGGTCAAGTACATGGTGATGTTCGCGAACAACTTGAGCGTGCTCGGCGTCAGCGCGACACAGCTTGACAACAAGTTCGACACGCAATCCTACAGTGTGCAATGGCTGCCGACGACCGGCGAATTCGGCCTCTACGGCACCTTCGGCGACTTCGACTATCACGAAAAGGTTGCCACCAGGCTTGGCGTGCACTACACGCACAGCCTCGAGGACAAGCAGTCTCAGCCGGGGACCAATTCTATCGAGAACAGCCAGATCCGATTGACCGACGGCAGCGTCGTCTTCACGCCTGACCTTTTCGGCCCGGGCATCACCGTCGAGCAAGTCCGCTACGACATGATGAGTCTCGATGCCGGAGTCAAGTATCGGGGCATGTCGCTCGAAGGGGAGTACTACCGGCGCTGGTTGAGCAACTTCACCGGCGTCAACACCGGCGGCATCGCCGACATCACCGACAACGGATATCAGCTGCAGTCCTCCGCGATGGTCGTTCCCAAGATCCTCCAGCTCTACCTCAGCGGATCGCAGATCTTCGGTCATTACGGCAACGGGTCGGAAGTGCGGGCCGGGGAGAACTGGTATCTCGTCAAGGACCGCGGTCTGCGACTGAACGCGGAGTGGATCCACCTGAGCCACTGTCCCGTGGGGTACACGGCGGTTCCCTATCCCGTCGGCGGGAACGGCAATGTCCTCCACATCAACCTCGAGATGAATTTCTGAGTCCGATCAAGGAGAAGACGTGAATGACCCGTGGTAGGGCCCTGCGCGCGGCATTCTTCCTTGTGGGGGGGCTCGCGATCGCCGTTGCGACATGGGCGGTGGGGCGCATGGTGGGGCGGGCGGCGTCCGAGCAGGCGGACACGTACGAGGTCAACGACTGCCATTTCCACCTGACCAACTACATCCAACAAGGCACCGACATCCACGACTTCCTGAAGATCATGGGCACGAAGGTCGGCCGTGTCGCGCTCTTCGGCATCCCGCTCCAGCAGCAGTGGTCGTACGGCAACACCGGCGATTTCGCTCCGACCTATTACCTGCAGACCGACGCGCCGCTCTACTACTACTCGTTCACCGACGCGTTCATCGCGACGGTCTACAAATCGCTGACACCGGCCGAGCAGGCGCGCTTCGACCCGATGATCACGGGCTTCAATCCGGCAGACATGTACGCCGCCGATCACGTCCGGCGCGTGCTGACGACGTTCCCCGGCGTGTTTTCCGGCATCGGCGAATTCACGATTCACAAGGAATTCGTCTCCTCGAAAATCGCGGGAGAGACGGCCAGCCTGACGAATCGGGCGCTCGATCGTCTGCTCGATTTCGCCGGCGAGGCCGGCCTCGTGGCGCTCCTGCACAACGACGCCGACATGCCGTTTCCGAGGCCGGGGCAGGAGCCATATCAGCTCGTGCAGCTGCGGGACCTGTTCCTGCGCCACCCGAACACGACGATCATCTGGGCGCACATCGGCCTGGGCCGCGTCGTCCGCCCGGTCAACGATCAGATCGGGATCGTCGAGCGCGCGCTCGCGAATCCGCGCCTCGCGAACATCTACTTCGACATCTCCTGGGACGAGACCGCGAAGTACATCGTGGCCAGCCCGGAAACCATCAAGGCGGTCGCCGATCTCATCAACCGGTATCCCGACCGGTTCCTGTTCGGGACCGATGAAGTCGCGCCGACCGATCAGGCGTCGTACCTCAAGGTCTATACCTTGTACTCGCCGCTCCTTGCGCAGCTGACACCTGACGCAAGCGAGAAGCTTCGCAAGAAGAACTACGAACGCCTCTTCGACGACGCCAGACGCAAGGTCCGCGCGTGGGAGAGGACCAACATCAAGGAGACGAGACGATGACACCTCGGGGAAGCACGGGTAGATGGTTGGGCATTATGCTCGCGGCTGCCGCGATGCTCTCCGTATGTCCGGCGGCCGCGCGCGCGCAGAGCGCTCCGCCCGACGACGGCACGCAGCCTGCGCCCGCCGACCAGAAAGCGACGATGGACATCTACGGCTTCGCGATGCTGGACAACGGCTACCAGGTCAAGTCGAACGATCCGAACTGGTTCGATGTCCTTCGGCCGACCAAGCTCCCGGCGTCGCAGGACCAGTTTGGCAAGGACGGGCACTGGTTCTCGAGCGTTCGTCAGAGCCGCCTCGGCGTCAGGAGCTCGTTGCCGACCGACCTTGGCGAGCTGAAAACCATTTTCGAGTTCGAGCTGTTCGGCACGGGCGTGGACGCCGGGCAGACAACCTTCCGTCTGCGCCACGCGTGGGGCGAGGTGAAGCATTTCGGCGCCGGCCAGACCTGGAGCCCGTTCATGGATCCCGACGTCTTCCCGAACTCGCTCGAGTACTGGGGGCCGAACGGGATGGTCTTCTTCCGCAATGTCCAGGCGCGCTGGATGCCGCTCGGCGACTCGAGCCTGATGTTCGCCATCGAGCGGCCCGGCGCCAGCGCCGACCAGGGCGTGTACGCGGACCGTGTCGAGCTGCAGAACGTCAAACCCCGTTTCCCATTACCGGATCTCTCCGGTGCCTATAAAGCCTCGCGGTCGTGGGGGTACGTCAGAGGGGCATTCCTTGTCGGCGAGATGAAATGGGACGACCTTAACCCGGTCCAGTTCAACCTCTCGGGCAGCGCGGCGCGGTGGGGCTTCAACTTCAGCTCGAATTTCAAGGTGATGAAGAGCGACACCGTACGCCTCCAGTACGCCTTCGGTCACGGAATCGAGAACTACATGAACGACGCGCCCGTCGATGTCGGCATCCAGTCGAACCCGGGGAATGCCGTGACGCCCATCGTCGGCAAGGCGCTGCCGGTCCGGGGGCTGGTCGCGTTCTACGATCGAACGTGGAACGAGAAGTTCACCAGCTCGTTCGGCTACTCGCAGCTCGGCATCGACAACACCGATGGGCAGAAGTCCAGCGAGTTCAAGGCCGGTCAGTACGCGCTCGTGAACCTGCTGTACACGCCCGTGCAGAACGTGATGACGGGCGGCGAATTCCAGTGGGGCCGGCGCGAAAACTTCTCCGACGGGTGGTCGGTGAACGACTACCGGCTCCAATTCTCGTTCAAATACAACTTCTCGTACAAGCTTGGAGGGTAGTGGTATGAAGATTCACGCAGCCATGAAGCGACGCGCCTGGGTCACGTGCCTCGCGGCGCTCGCCACGGTCGGCGCCTTCTCGCTCTCAGCTCAGCAGGGAACGACGGATCCGCAGACTGCCGTCAACAACGCATTCAACCAGTTCAAGACCCTCAAGGAAGGGAAGAACGCGGATTACATTCCGGCCCTCGCCAAGGTTGACCCGAACCTCTTCGGCATCGCGCTGGTGACCGTCGACGGCAAGGCCTATACGGCGGGAGACGTCCAGACCGAGGTCTCGATCCAATCGATTTCCAAGGTCTTCACGATGGCGCAGGTCATCCAGGAGCAGGGGTTGGACTCTATTGAAAAGAGGATCGGCGTCGATGCGACCGGAGCCCGCTTCAACTCGATCATCGCCGTCGAAGCGGTTCGCACTGTCGTAGGAACTGGTGCCCCCGAAATGAATCCTCTCGTCAATCCTGGCGCCATCTCCGCCACGAGCATGGTCAGGGGAGCCTCTTCCGACGCGGTCTGGAACAAGATCATCGGCACATACAACGACTACGCCGGGCGGCAGCTGAAGGTGCTGCAGGACGTGTACAAGTCCGAGTCGGACACCAACCAGCGCAATCAGGCCATCGGCGCCCTGATGTTCGCGTACGGCTACATCAAGTCCAACTGGCCACAAGCCGTGGATCTCTATACCCGGCAGTGCTCGGTCGGCGTCAACGCGCGAGATCTCGCCATGATGGCCGCCACATTGGCCGCCGGCGGCAAGAACCCGGTCACTGGCAAACAGGTCCTTGACCGAGATAAAGTGCCTGGCGTGCTCGCCGTCATGGCAACGGCCGGCTTGTACGACGACTCGGGAAAGTGGTTGTACCACACCGGACTGCCGGCGAAGAGTGGCGTGGGTGGCGGCATCATCGCGGTCTCGCCGGGCAAGTTCGGCGTCGCCGTCGTGTCTCCGCCGCTCGATGACGCCGGCAACAGCATACGCGCTCAGCGGGCGATTACCGCGATCTCGAACACGCTTGGCGGCAATCCGCTGGCAGGCAGGGGACGCTAGAAGTCGAAGCACTTGGATGGAGCGGTCCGCGACCGGCCCGTCCGACGCGCTCGGTAAGGCGTAGCTCGGTGAAACAGGCCAGTCTTCGAATCGCCTGTGCGCTTTCAGGCATTCTCCTCTACGCCACGGGCGTGGGGGCGCAACGGGGCACGAGCGGCTCCACAGCGACGGCACCCGCGGCCGCGCCAGGCACCGTCCAGGCAGAGCCGCCAAAGGACGCCCTCGGCCGCGAGACCCCGCGGGGGACGCTGCTCGGTTTCATGCGCGCCGCACGGAACCGGAACGATGAAGCAGCGGTCGCGTACCTGAATACCAGCCTGCGCGGCCAGCCAGCCGCCGTTCTCGCGCATCAGCTCTATGTCGTCCTCGACACCAGGCTGCCTGCCCGGCTGAACGAGGTGAGCGATCGCCCCGAAGGGGCCGTGCCGAACCCATTGAAGCCCGACGTCGACGTGGTCGGCACGATCGCGACGGGCGGCGGGCCGCTCGACATCTTCGTCGAACGTGTGAACCGGGGCGCGTCGGGACGGATCTGGCTCTTCTCGTCTCGCACGCTCAGTTCGATTCCGGACGTGTACCACGAGATCGACCT
>Ga0182034_10000916_pt1 | contig 14105 bp, 8 predicted proteins | sample flu12Cox44000172_FD_125972 | JGI IMG/M metagenome (GOLD analysis project Ga0182034, IMG submission 125972) | Lab enrichment of tropical soil microbial communities from Luquillo Experimental Forest, Puerto Rico - flux4day.12C.oxic.44.000.172 | ecosystem: Environmental > Terrestrial > Soil >... | reverse complement strand
GCACCAAGTGTCCGGTCTGGGCGGCATGGAAGGCGACCTCGGCCGTCTCCCGATCACGGATCTCGCCGACGAGGATCACGTCGGGATCCTGACGCAGCGTGGAGCGCAGGACGTCGGCGAACGTGAGGCCTTTTTTCTCGTTGATCGGGATCTGCGTGATCCCCTTGATCTGGTACTCGACCGGATCCTCGATGGTGATGATCTTGTCTTCAATCGACTTGATCTCGGACAAAGCGGCGTACAACGTGGTCGTCTTGCCGCTGCCGGTCGGTCCCGTGACGAGCACCATGCCGTACGGCTCGGCAATGTACTTCCGGAAGCGCTTCAGCTCGGCGTCCGGAAATCCCAGGATGTCGAGACGCAGCTCGGTGAACTGCTCGCTGATCGATTCCTTGTCGAGAATCCTGATGACCGAGTCTTCGCCGTGGACACTCGGCATGATCGACACACGGAAGTCGATCGTTTTGCCTGGCATCCGCAACCGGAAGCGGCCGTCCTGGGGAACGCGCTTCTCGGCGATGTCGAGCTCGGCCATGACCTTGATGCGCGAGATGATCGAGCTGTGGAACTGTTTCGCAATGGGGCGCATGGCCGGCTGCAGCACGCCGTCGATCCGGTACTTCACGTGCACGGCGTCGTCCTGTGTCTCGATATGGATGTCGCTCGCGCGGCGTTGGATGGCCGTATAAATCGTCGAATCGACCAGCTTGATGACGGGACTGATGTCGCTCGTCAGCCGCTCGACCGTGAGGCTCTCTTCGCCGTTCTCCTCTTCCTTCAACAGCTGCAGTTGAAAGCTCTCGGTCGCCTCCTCGAGGACGCGCTGCGAGCTCTCGCTCTTCTTGAGGATCGACTCGATGGCGGACTTGGGTCCAACGGCGACGTTGATCGGGGTCGAGAGCAGTACGGCGAGCTCATCGATCATCGGCAGGTCGCTTGGATCCGACACGACGATTTCGAGCATCTTGCCGGCCCGGCGGTACGGCACGAACCCGTAGCGGAGCATGAGATCGGCCGGAATCGATCGGAAGAGCTCCTGGTCGATGCGGAACGTGTCCATGTCCACGAACTGCAGGTGCCAGCGATCGGCGAGCCGCCGCGCCTGCTCGATTTCCGCGCGTTCGTCCACAGAGGGGACCGGGCTCAGATCGGCCGGCACATCGCGGGCATGAGGATTGGTGGCCATCAAGTCATCTGCTACGTGAGCACTGAGCTCAACTGGAACAAGGGCATGTACAGCGCCAGAAGAAGGCCGGCAATGACCGCGCCCATCATGACGAGGAGCGCCGGCTCGACGAGCGTCAGGAACCGCTCCATGGCCGCAGAGATGTCCTCATCGTAGAAGTCCGCGACCGTGTTCAGCATGTCCTGGAGCGCGCCGGTCGACTCGCCGACCTCGGCCATCTTTACAGCGACTTCCGGAAAGCTGCCGCGCTCGTCGAGCGCCGCGGCAAACGACTCTCCTTCGCGAACACGGTGGCTCACGACCTCGAGCTGCCCGGCCATGTATTGGTTGCCGACGGATTTGGCTGCGATGTCGAGTGCGTTGACGAGCGGCAGCCCGCCGCCGAGCAGTGTCGCCAGCGTTCGCGCCATCTGTGACGTCGAGAACTTGCGGGCGACCTGTCCGAGCATCGGCACTCGCAGCACCCAACGATCGAATCTGGCCTTCTGCCCCGTTTGCCGCACCCACGTGAGCCCGCCAGCCACGGCAACAATCAACGTCAGCAGGATGAGCAGAAAGTCGTTGCGGACGATCGCCGAGACCCGGACGATGATTCGAGTGATGAGCGGAAGATCGGCGCCAAACGACGCGTAGAAGTCGGAGAAGGCCGGGACGACTTTGAGCACGATGATCGACACGAGAACCAGCGCCAGGGTGATCAGGATGGCGGGGTAGACGAGCGCGGCGACGATTCGCCGTTTCACCGCCGCGATGACTTTGGTGTATTCCACGTAGCGCCGGAGGACGGCATCCAGACTGCCGCTCCGCTCGCCGGCCAGGAGCGATGCGGTGTACACCCGCGGGAACAGATCACCATGAGACGCGAACGCATCGGACAGCGCGGTTCCCGACCGCACTTTTTCGTGAACGTCATCCAGGACCGCGCGGAAGGTCGGGGACGTCATCTGACGCCTCAGAAGATCCAGCGATTGGACCAGCGGCATCCCTGCCTTGAGCAAGGTGGCGAGCTCCTGATTGAAGATCAGGAACTCGCGCGTGCCGATCGCACGCCGCTGCGGCAGCTTGAGCGACAACCCGCCGATCGTGCCCTTGGCGTGGAGCGACAGGACATACAGCCCCTTCTCCTCGAGCTCGTGACGCAGGCGCGCTTCGTCCTCGGCGACGTAGACGCCTTCGGTGATCTCGCCATTGGGCGACGCGAGACGACAGCGAAACTCCATCGATGTGCTCGCAATTGTATCAACTAATGGCGACGCCCCTCCGGATCCTTAAGACCGCGCGCTGCCGGGAAAAGCTGGGTAGGATTGCCCGGTTCTTCAGCGGCCGACGAGTTGAAGAATGCGGTCGACGTACGCGCGGGTCTCTGGGTACGGGGGAATTCCGCGAAATCTTTCGACGGCGGCCTCGCCGGCGTTGTACGCGGCGAGGGCCAGCTCCCGGGGCCATCGATCGAGAAGAGCCTTCAGGTGCTTGATGCCGGCCTCAATGTTGGACGCCGGATCGTAGGGATCGGCCACCGCGTACTGTCGAGCAGTCTCGGGCATCAGCTGCATCAGGCCCATCGCGCCCTTGCGCGACCGGGCGCTTTGCTGGTACGCGGACTCCACTTGAATAACGGCCCGCACGAGTCTCGCATCGACACCCTGTTCCTTCGAGACCCTATCGATGATGCCCGCATAGGCGGCGACGTCCGGCCGAACCCGGCCATTGCCGTCGCCGATGGCGGCATCCGGCTTCCCGCCGATTGGTTCCGGCTCGGGATACGGGACCTCGTCGGGCGTGATCTGCGTGATCATCGACGGGTCCACGGTCATCTCCCCGCCGCCTCGGAGCGAAAGCACCAACACGTCACTGTCTTCAGGCCCGCCGACAGTGCCGGCATCGCGCCTTTCAAGTCGGTGCGCCTTGATGGACATCGTTCGGCCGTTCGCGAAAAACGCCAACTCGGCGCGTGCCGGCGCCGCGTACAGCGCCAGCGGCACCGCGCACGCCAGCCAACGACCGTATCCACGCGCTGACGAGGAACTGGCTCGGCGCTTCTCCACTCGGACAATTCTACCGTGGGTCCACGAAGGCATGGAACACGCGGACGCCAAGCTCCCGCGGATCCTTGCTGTTCGCGCCCGGCACGAGGGCCGGAATGTACGTCTTGTCGACCACGATGCGCACTTCTGCATTGTCGCCGGGTCCGAGGCGATCGGCCTTCAATGGAATCTTCTTCAGCTCCTGCTCGCCGGGTTGAAGCGTGAACTCGTCCAGCGGCTGACCGTTCAAGGTGAGCTGCACGCGCCTCGGCTCACTGATGACAGACGTGGGGTTATCGATGTCGAGATAGAAGATGCTGTCTTTTTTGGGATTCTTGAACGCGAAGGTCGCCTCTTTCTTGGTCCACTGCCACTGAATCGACTGGTTATGCTCGACGATTTCGGCCGCATGCCACCCGTCTTTGAAGATGGACGGAAGATTCTCGGTCTGAGGTTGAAGCTGGATGCGCCCCACCTTGTACGCCCGCTGTCCGACGTTTTCGCCGTTGAGCGGCAAGCGCTTCTGACTGCTCGTCGAATAGAGGCCGACCTCGAGCGTGGCCTCGCCCACGTAGGGATACACCGGCACGAAGATCGTCCGCGTGTAGTCGACCGTCTGTCCAGGCTTCCACTGCCGGGTGGGGATCGGCGGGTTGTGGTCGTCGGTCCAAATCATCTCTTCGTCGGTGTCTACGACGTGGAGCATCACGCGATAGTCTTCGTCGAACTTTGCGTCGCTCGCTACGACGAACTTGTACGTAATATCGAGCGGGCTGCCGAGCGGGGCCCTGTCGTGGTTGACTGTGACGCTCGGCGTGGCGACGGGCGGGGCGTCCGGTTCTTTGCGTTTACACGCAGCCACGCTGAGGAGCACGCAGGCGACTCCCGCAATCGCTCCGATATGCTTCATGTGGCCTCTGACTCTACGACAGTTGTCGCATCTCCCGCAATCTGTTAGAGTTCCGGCGGTTTCCGCGATCGATGGATAGAGACGCGCTCGGGCTCGTCGAGACAAAAGGTCTCATCGGTTCCGTCGAAGCCGCCGATGCGATGGTCAAGGCGGCCAACGTGATCCTCATCGGGAAGGAATACATTGGCGCCGGATACGTCACGGTGATGGTGCGCGGCGACGTCGGCGCGGTCAAGGCCGCCACCGACGCGGGCGCCGCCGCGGCGCGCCGTGTTGGAGAGCTCGTGTCGGTCCACGTCATCCCGCGCCCGCACACCGAAGTCGAAAAGATCCTGCCCAAGGGCTAGCCTGTGGCCGACCCCGATCTTGCCTCGATAGCCGAAGCGCGCGAGCTGGCGAAGCGGGCGAAACAGGCGTGGCTCGAGCTCGCCGAATTCACCCAGGAACGAATCGACGGTATCGTCGGCGCGATGGCCGCCGCTGCCACATCGTCGGCGGAAGCTTTCGCGCGGCTCGCCGTCGAAGAAACGGGGTACGGGGTCGTCGAGGACAAGATTCAGAAGAACCTGTTCAGCTCGCAGAAGGTCTACGGCTTCATCAGGCCGATGAAGACCGTCGGCGTCGTCGCGCGCTATGACGATCGACGTGTCATCGAGATTGCCGAGCCCTTTGGGGTCGTCGCGGCCATCATTCCGTCGACCAATCCCACGTCCACCGCCATCTACAAGATCCTGATTGCCCTCAAGGCGCGCTGCGCGATCGTCCTCAGCCCGCATCCTTCGGCTGTCAGGTGCATCACCCGCGTCGCGGAAGTGATGGAGGACGCGGCGCGGCGCGCCGGAGCTCCCTCCGGCGCGATTGCCTGGATGGCGACGGTGACGCTGGAAGGGACGCAAGAGCTGATGAAGCACCGCGATGTGGCGGTCATTCTTGCGACCGGCGGGATGGGCCTCGTGCGCGCGGCGTACAGCGCGGGCAAGCCGGCGTACGGCGTCGGCCCCGGCAATGCCCCGGCGTTCGTCGAACGGACTGCCAACGTCCGGAAGGCGGTGCACGACATCATCGCCGGGAAGACGTTCGACAATGGGGTGCTCTGCTCGGCGGAGAACTCCGTTGTGGTCGACGAGCCGATCGCCGACGCGGTGAAACGAGAGTTCCAGGCACAGGGTGGTTACTTCATGAACGCGGCGGAGATGGACGCCGTCGGCAAGATGCTCGTGACGCCCCAGCGGTTGCCAAACCCTGCGCTCGTCGGCAGATCAGCGATTCAGATCGCCGGCAAGTGCGGCGTGAGCGTCCCGGAAAACACCACGGTCCTCCTCGCCCCCCTTGAGGGCGTTGGACGTGACTATCCGCTGTCGATCGAGAAGCTCTGCCCCGTTTTGTCGCATTACGTCGTCCGGGATTGGCGCGAAGGGTGCGAGCGCTGCAAGCAGATCCTCCGTTACGGCGGCATGGGCCACACGATGTCGATCCACTCTCAAAACGAGCAGGTGATTCTCGAGTTCGGTCTGCACAAGCCTGCGTTCAGGATCGTCGTCAATTCGCCCACAACGCACGGCTCGGTGGGGCTGTCGACCGGGTTGGATCCAGCGATGACGCTTGGATGCGGAGGTTTTGGCGGCAACATCACCTCGGACAACATCTCGCCGCGTCACCTGCTTAATATCAAGCGGCTCGCCTACGAGGTCGCGCCCGTCGTCAGTCGGTGGGATCGCGGGGCGGGAGACCTCCAGGGCGCGGCTGCATCGGCGCCCATGCCGGGAGCGGCTCCCTCACGAACGCTCCCTCAGGCGCCCGCGAGGGAGCTACCGCAACCGGGGATTCAGGCCGATGCCCTTGCCCGGCAGATCGACCAGTTCCTGGATTCCCGAGGGTTCAGGTCGCCAGTTCCCGACCGGAGTCCAAGCGCCTTGCAGACCAGGCCGATGGATTTCGTGTCTGAAGAGGATGTCAGGCTGGCCATCCGGGCGGGTCGCAAGCTGGTGGTCGCAGAGCGAGCCATCATCACCCCCGCTGCGCGTGATCTGGGAGAGCAGCATCAGGTTTTCACCGTGGCGCCGTGGCGCGGGTGAAAATATGGCAACTATTGAGCTGACTGGACTTAGTGTTTGACCCGTTTCGCCGGCGAGTGCTAGACTGCGTGAACCATTGGTGCGGGGGCGTCTGAGGCCTCCCGCGGCCGGAGCCCCCGCAGTGGCAGTGGGGGCGACTTACGGTGCGGGGCAACTGGTACAACGGTTCGACCTGACATCGCGGAGCGCCCGAATGCTTGGATTCCGCTGGCAGCGCACAGCTGTGCTCGTGCTGCTGCCTCTCATCACGGCTTGCGGTTCCGCCATAAAGTCTGAGCCGGTCGGCGCACCGGCTGCGGCGCTCCACGCCTCTCGAGCCGCCGGGAATTCCCGACCCCAACTCCACCCCCCCGCCTCTCCACGGACCGACGTCGAAGACATCAACGCGGTCGATCCCGTTACGGCGTTGATCGCCACCTCCGACCGCCATTTCAAGATCGGGCAGACCGAGCTCGAACAGGGGCATTTCGAGGCGGCCAAGCAGGAGTTCAACCTCGCGGTCAACGTGCTCCTGGAGTCCCCGTACGGCGCCCGCACTGAACCCCGCGTCCGAGAACATTTCGACCGCCTGGTCGACCGCATCAGCACGTACGAGGTTCGAGCGCTGGCCGACGGCGACGGCTTCACGGAAACGAAGTACGAGCCGGCCACGATCGACGAACTGTTGGCTCTTTCCACGACGTTCGGCACGCCTGCGACGACGCTAGAACTCAAAGATATTGTCCAGCTGGACCTGGCGAGCACGAGCCACGACGTTCCCATTCCACTCAACCAGCGCGTCCTCGACTACATCGAGCTCTTTCAGGGACGCCTCCACGACTTCATCGAAGACGGGCTGCGCCGCGGCAGCAAGTACTTGCCGATGATTCAGAATGTTTTCCGGGCGGAAGGCTTGCCGTTGGACCTCGCTTACGTACCTTTGATCGAGAGCGCGTTCAAGCCGAATGCGCTGTCGCGTGTCAAAGCCAAAGGCGTCTGGCAGTTCATGACCGGCACCGCGGTGGAAAACGGTCTCCGGAGGGATTGGTACATCGACGAGCGCTCGGATCCGGAAAAGGCGACGCTCGCCGCGGCAAAGTATCTGCGAACGCTGAGCACGTTGTTCAACGGCGATTGGCACCTCGCGCTCGCCTCCTACAACGGCGGACCCGGGCGCCTCCAGCGCGCGATCAAGACCGCAAACCTCAACGATTTCTGGGGGCTCGCCGAGAAGCCGCGCGCACTGCCCCATGAGACGCGAGAGTACGTGCCGATGATCCTCGCGGCGATTGTCATCGCGCGAAATCCGGCGCAGTACGGCTTCGAGTTCGATCCCGAGGCCGCGCTTGCTTTCGAAAGCGTCACGCTGCCTCGACCGGTCGATCTCCGGCGCGTCGCCGAGTGGACCGAAACCACTATCGACGAGATTCAGACGCTCAATCCCGAGCTGCGCCGATGGACGACGCCCGTCAGAGACACACGGTACGAGCTGCGCGTGCCGCCCGGCACGAAAGACATTGTGTTATCGCGCCTCGATGCGTCACCGACTGCGGACCTGGCGTCGCTCAAGTACTACACGGTCAAGCACGGCGACACGTTGGCCCTGGTGGCGCGTAAGCTGAACGTCAGTAAACCCGATCTCGCCGAGGCCAACTATCTGCCCGTCTCGGCCCGGTTGACCGCGGGCGACAGGCTGATCGTCCCGCACGAAGCCACGGTCCTCATGGCGGCGCGCGCTGATCGCGGCATCCCGGTCGCTGATGCGCGCCGGACAGTCAACGAGGCGGGCCAGCTCGCGGAGGCGACGCCCACCAATCGTGTCAGGGTGTCGTATCAAGTGAAGAGCGGCGACACGTTGGCGTCGGTGGCGCGGTTGTTCCAGACCACCGTGGCGTCGATCAAAACCTGGAATCCTCGGCTTCCGAGCGATCGGCTGACGACCGGTCAGCGGCTCACCGTTTACAGGTTGGCGGACTAGATCACAGCGTTCAACCGACAGCTCTCACCAAACAGCCCTCAGCCTTCTGGGGTTGGCTTCAGCAGGTCATAGTTGTCCTACACTTGGAGGAGATGAGCCGCCTCGCTCCTCTTATCCTGCTCCTGAGCGGCCTGACGCTCGCGGGGCAAACAGCGCCCAGTGCTCCGGACCAAACGGAGTCCGGCACTCCCCCCGGATCCACCATCGGCAAACCTGGGGCGGCCGGCATCAGCGGCCGCGTAGTGGCATCCGGCAGCGGCGATCGACTTCGTCACGCTCGCATCAGCGCGACGGCGTCCTTCGGCGAAGTGCCGGCGACACTCACGGACGAGAATGGCGGGTACTTGCTCGGTGGGCTTCCCCGCGGCCGGTATGTGGTGACGGCCGTGAAAGCCGGCTTCGTGAAGGAGACGTCCAGCGTTGAGGTGTCCGACGCGGCCGCAGGCAATCCAATCGACTTCGTCTTGAGGAAGGCCGCCATCATCTCCGGCACTGTCATTGACGAGACCGGCGAGCCGGTCGTGGCAGGGAGGGTCAACGTGATGCGCTTGGCGTCGAGCGGCGCCGGGGGGCGGATGTCGACCGTCGCAAGCGCCGAAACCGATGATCTTGGCGTGTATCGCGTCAGTGGCCTGCCGGCCGGAGACAGCTATCTCGTCGAGACGAGCGCCGGCCTGACGAGGGGCATGTTAGAGATGGATGCGCGCTCGCCGATGAACGCGCGCGCGAATCTCAGGTTCTTCTACCCTGGTGTGACGGACGTTGGCGCTGCAGCACGGATCGCGATCGAGGCCGGCGAGGAGCGGGCCGGGATTCTGTTTACGATGCCGGTTCAACCGGCGCCCGGGCCGCAGCTGCCAGGCCCGCCGGGACGTGTTGATGTCGGCGCTGGCCCGGCGGCTACGGATCTCGATCCCAGGACGACGGCGGTGATCAAGGGCCGCATCACGAACTCCAACGGAGGCGCACTGCAGGGCGCCCGGATCACGGCGGTTGTTGCATATGGAGCCGCCGGTTCGGGCGGCGGGCCTTCCCGGACCCCGATCTCCGGCGGGGCGCTCGGGTTCTCGGGGGGCTCGGGCCCTCTTCGCAGCCTTTTGCACTCGCGGGTCCATCCGGGCGCGAGACTGTCGTGCCCTCGGGAGCGCTCACGCGGGCGGCGTCGAGCGGTGCGGATGGGAGCTACGAGCTGATCGTGCCGAATGTCACGGAGAGTGCGTGGTTCAGAGTGGCGGTGACGAGAGCCGGCTATCAAGGCGGTGAGTACGGGCAGCGGAACCCGTTGACCCGCGGCGAACCGGTTCTCGTCAACCCCGGAGGCGTCACGGATCATGTCGACATGGCACTCCAGCGCCCCGGCGTCATCGCCGGGCGGATTGTCGACGACCTGGGGGAACCGGTCGAGGGCGCCGCCGTACGGACCGCTCAACTTCGCTACGTCAACGGGCGGCGGCAGCTCGTGGACGTTGGCGCTGTCCGCCGCACCGACGACCTTGGGCGCTATCGGCTCTTCGGCCTGCGCCCGGGCCAGTACGCCATCATCGCGGCCGTCGGTCAGATCGTCGTCGCTCAGCCGTCAGCCGACCTCCCTGGATACGGCACAACCTACTTCCCCGGCGTCGCGGATCCACAGACCGCTCAATTCGTGCAAGTCGCCGCGGCGCAGGAGGTCGCGGGCGTTGACTTCTCGCTGTCTCGGATGAAATCGGCGCGCGTCACGGGAACGGCTGTCGATGAGGCGGGCGAGCCGGTGACCGGCGGCATCGCGCTCATGCCAAGTGCGCGATCGGGAGGCAACACCGAAATCCAGATGGGCGCGCGCATCGATCGTCTGGGAGCATTCGAGTTCTCGAACGTCGCGCCGGGCGACTATGTCCTGCAGGTGGCGCGGGGCCGCTCGAACCCGTGGAACGAAGGAGAATTCGCGTACCGCTTCGTGACCGTGACCGACAGCGACGTAACTGGTCTGGAGATGCAGACGTCGACCGGGTCAACGCTCGGCGGTCGCATTGTGGCGGACGGAGGCGAGATCGCCGGAGTCGACTCCGTCCAGGTGACTGCGGTGCCCGTCGATATCGATCGATCGCCGCGGCTCGGCGGCCCGCCGGGAAGAGCCCGCGTCGAGCCCGACGGGCGTTTCGAGCTGCTGGGCATCAACGGACCGCGTCGCATCGAGGTCACGCGCGCACCGGCCGGCTGGACCGAGAAGGCAATCCTCGTCGGCGGCGTGGATGTGACCGACCAGGTACTCCCGTTCGGGAGAGACGATCAGTCGCTGGACGACATCGAGGTCGTGTTGACGAACCCGTCGACACAGATTGCCGGGAACCTGGGCGACCTTCGCGGCGTGGTTGTCGCGGACTACGCGGTGCTCGCGTTCGCCGTCGATGAGAATCAGTGGTACCAAGGCACTCGCTTTCGCAAAAGAGCGACGCCCGCCGGTGACGGCACCTTTTCCATCGAGGGGCTCCCCGCAGGAGACTATTTCGTTGTGGCCGCAGCGGCGCCGCGCGATCCCGGCGAATGGCAGGATCCGGAGGTGCTCGCAAAACTCTCCACGCGCGCAACGCGAGTCCGTCTGGCCGACGGCCAGCATGTCTCTCTAGCGCTGAGGCCTCTCGCTCCCTAACCCCTGAGACCGCTGGTGTCTTTCGAGCGCTGCGCCGCCGGAAATGCTGGAGTGCGCGTTGCATTTTTTGCCCTCACGCTCGCGCGAGCCCGACGCAAAACTTCCACCTTCCGTGAGCACGTTCGGGGTAAGTCGTTGACGGCACGCAATCCGTTCCGGCGCGACGAAGCTTGCATACCGGGCCGGCATGCTCGCGCGTCTTCGAACGGCGGCGGTCGTTGGCATCGACGCGCGCCCGGTGTACGTGGAAGTGGACGTCTCGTTCGGGATGCCGTGCTTCGCGATGGTCGGGCTGCCGGACACGAGCGTGCGGGAGAGCCGCGATCGCGTTCGCAGCGCCATCCGCAATTCGGGCTTCGAGTTCCCACCGCATAAGATCACGGTGAACCTCGCGCCGGCTGACGTTCGCAAGGCCGGCGCCTCGTTCGACCTGCCGATCGCCCTCGGCATTCTGGCCGCGTCCGGCATCGTCGAGCGGCCCCACGTCGGCGACCTCGTTTTGATCGGCGAGCTGTCGCTTGATGGATCGATTCACCCGACCCGCGGGGTCTTGCCTATTGCCGTCGCGGCTCGCCGCGACGGGCTTGCGGGGCTCCTCCTGCCGGCAGGGAACGCGGGCGAGGCCTCGCTCGCGGGGCTCCGCGTGCTCCCGGTGACTTCGTTGAGTGAAGCCGTTCGCGCGCTGAATAATCCGGGGTCGGCGATGGTGCACATGACGCCGCCGTCTCCCCGTGCGGACAAGCAGGCTCCCGACCTGGCGGACGTACGAGGGCAACTGTTCGCCAGGCGGGCAATCGAGATTGCGGCGGCGGGCGGCCACAGCCTCCTGCTGGTGGGTCCGCCCGGCGCGGGCAAGACGATGCTCGCCAGGCGGATGGGGGGTGTCCTGCCGCCGATGACGTTCGATGAGGCGCTCGAAGCTACGGCGGTCCATTCCGTTGCCGGTCTTCTGCGGCCGGGCGCCGGTCTGCTGTTGGACAGGCCGTTCCGCGCGCCGCACCACACGATTTCAGATGCGGCGCTGGTCGGCGGCGGATCGCATCCGCGTCCGGGCGAGGTGAGTCTCGCGCATCACGGCGTCCTGTTTCTGGACGAAATGCTCGAATTCAGCCGCCACGTCCTCGAAGTGCTGCGTCAACCGCTCGAGGAGGGCTCCGTGACGGTCACGCGGGCTGGACACTCGGCGGTCTTTCCCGCGCGCTTCATCCTCGTGGGCGCGATGAATCCGTGTCCGTGCGGCTTTTTTGGCGATGATGTCCGGGTCTGCCGGTGCACGCCGGTGCAGATGGCCCGCTATCAGAATCGCCTGTCGGGTCCGCTGCGCGATCGCCTCGATATGACGGTTGACGTTCCGGCCCTGCCGCCCGATGCCATGCGGGAGCGCGGGTGCGGCGAGTCGTCCGCCGCCGTGCGCGCGCGAGTCGTCGCCGCTCGCGCCCGGCAGCTGGCCCGGTACGCCGGGACGACGGTTCGCTCCAACGCCGAGCTCCCGCCCGCCTTCATGATGAAGCACTGCGCGCTGGATGCTCCGGGCGCGCGCCTGCTCGGGGTGGCCGCGCAACGCGTGCGACTGACCGGCCGCGGATACGACCGCGTGCGCAAGGTGGCGCGAACGATTGCGGACCTGGCGGAGGCGGAAGTGATCGGCGCGCCGCATGTCGCGGAAGCGCTTCAGTATCGGAGCTTCAACGAGGTGATGCAGGTCACGCCAGTCGTCCACCGACGCCCGCGAGCCCGATCGCGAGCGCCGTAAGACCAGCGAGTCTCCACGACGTTGCGCCCGATGGCCGGCAGCTTGGTCACTGCTCCGCTTCACGCTGCCCCGCCAGCCGGCGGAACCCTACGTGAAAAACACGCCGTTTCGTTCCCGCCCAAGGACAGCGAACAGCTTGCGCGAAGGGTTTGGCTCCTCCGACTGGAACCGGAAGCCGGGCCTCCTCGGACGACCATTTGATGGTGGCTCCGGTTTTGAGGAATGACCCCTCGAACCCCTGCGTCGTATTCCGAATCTCAGCCGCGCCGAGAAGCCCACTCCACTCGATCTCGAAGGACACCGATGCGCGCACGGGCTGGACTGGATTGATGCGCGGATACGGGAACCCCAGATCGCCTGGCAGCCCGAGCCCGTAGGTCAAACGCGAGGCGCCACATTTCGCCAATTGTTCGCCTGTGGACTTCTTTGCTTGGGATGCCGAAAGCCCTGTGATAGAGTGCAAACGCTTCCCAGAATGCGGGTGATTGCGCATTCATCCCCTTTCGTCGCAAGTCGATAGCGTCAGGAGCTTCATTCGGGACTATGCGCGCGCGCCGTTACACGATAGTCATTGCCGACCGAACGAGCGGGGTCGTTCGCCGGATCACCCTCAGCCTGCAGCCGACGCTCGCGATCGTCGCTGGCGTCCTGATGCTGCCTGTTCTCGTCGGCCTTGGAGCGCGCTGGAGCGCCAAGGCGGAAATCGATGAGCTGCGCACGTCCAACGCGGCGCTTGGCGTCGAAAACAGCAGTTATCGGGCGGCAACCGGAGAGCTCGCCGGTCAGATTCAGTCGCTCGAGAACGTCATCACGGACCTGGGGGCGCGCGCGAGATTGGATCCCGCCCAGGCGCGCGCCATGCAGAAACTCCCCGCACTCGTGAAAGCGCGCGCAAGCGGCGGTAATCTCGAGCCGAACGCCGCGGTGTCCGAAATCGCCAAAGCGCCGTTTTTTTCTCCAGAGGATACGTTCGGTGTGCTGCGCGATCTGCTCAACGGGCTCGACAGCCGTCTGCGCTTCGTGCGCCGCGACGTCGAGCGTCGCCAGGCGCTCGCGTCGGCGACGCCGTCGCTGTGGCCGACTCAAGGGTGGCTCACCGGCTCTTTTGGCGGAAGAAGCGATCCGTTCAGCGGCGAGCCCGCTTTTCACCAGGGTATCGATATCTCGACGGACAAGGGGCAGCCGATCCTGGCAACCGCCGACGGATCGGTGGAGTCCGCATCGTACTCGGGCGACTACGGGAATCTCGTCGTCCTTCGGCACGGGTTTGGGCTCGCGACCAGATACGGTCACTTGAGCGCATTTGCCGTGAAACCCGGCCAGCCGGTCAAGCGGGGCGACATCATTGTTTTCCACTATCCGGTGCATCCGGTTGAGCACTTTGTGAAGCGAGTTGTGGCGATTCCGGGGGACCGCATCCGCCTGGTCAATCGCAGAGTATACGTGAATGGAGTCGCTCTCCGAGAGCCGTATGTTCATTACTCGCGGCCACATGACCCGTTTCGGGATGAGTTTCCGCGCCTTGACGTGGCCTTCGTTGCATCCCTTAATGGTTCCTGGCTGATGCAGAT
>Ga0182034_10000908_pt1 | contig 14151 bp, 12 predicted proteins | sample flu12Cox44000172_FD_125972 | JGI IMG/M metagenome (GOLD analysis project Ga0182034, IMG submission 125972) | Lab enrichment of tropical soil microbial communities from Luquillo Experimental Forest, Puerto Rico - flux4day.12C.oxic.44.000.172 | ecosystem: Environmental > Terrestrial > Soil >... | reverse complement strand
TAATCGACGAAGCGGCGGCATGATCGCCCGTTGAGCAAGATGCGCACCATCGTGCGCCGTCGCGGCGCGCGCAGAAACAGGCCTATTTTCGCGGGTGCCGCCGGTCGGGCTTGCTGGACAATCCTACGCTTATGTCGTGACATTTATAGAGAGGAACATTCATGTAGGATGCGAGCCAATGGCCCGGTTGCGCCGCGACCAAATCGAGACAAAAATGTCAGGCCGAGAATGAAGCCAGACAAGAATGTGCAGGAGTTCGATCGTCATGCGAGCGAAGTGCGCCGGCTCTCGACGCTGCTCGAGGCGAGCCAGGCCATGTCGGGCACGCTCAACCTCAAGGCGTCGCTGCACCGGGTGCTCGAGATCCTGGCCCGTCACCACGGCGCCATGCGCGGCATGGTCTCGCTGCTGCACTCGGACGGCAGCCTCCGGGTCGAGGCGTCCGACGGCCTTGCCGACGCCTCGCGCGTCCGCTACCAGATGGGCGAGGGAATTACGGGGCGGGTGGTCGAGAGCGGCAAGCCGGTCGTCGTCCCGCGCGTCAGCCGGGAGCCGTCGTTCCTGCACCGTGCCGCGCGGCGGCCCGAGCTGTCGCACCAGGAGCTCAGCTTCGTCTGCGTGCCGATCGTCCTCAACCGCCGCCCGATCGGGGCGCTCGCGATCGATTTGAAGTTCAAGTCCGATCGCGACTTCGAGCGGACGGTCAAGTTCCTCGGCGTGGTCGCGTCGATGATCGCTCAGGCGCTCAAGATTCATCGCCTGATCGATGAGGACAAGCGGCGGCTCGTCGACGAGAACGCGCATCTGAAGCAGGAGCTCCGCGAGCGATACGACTTCTCCAACCTCGTGGGCAGCAGCGGGCCCATGCGGCAGATCTACGAGCAGGTTGCGCAGGTCGCGGGCACGAACACGACCGTGCTGGTGCGAGGCGAATCAGGGACAGGCAAGGAGCTCATCGCCCACGCGATCCACTACAACTCGCCCCGCGCTGACAAGCCGTTCGTGAAGGTGAGCTGCGCGGCGCTCCCCGACAGCCTGATCGAATCGGAGCTCTTCGGCTACGAGAAGGGCGCCTTCACCGGAGCCGAGTCGCGGAAGAAAGGGCGGTTCGAGCTGGCTGAGGGAGGCACACTGTTCCTTGACGAGATCGGCGACGTGAACCCGGCCACCCAGGTGAAGCTCCTGCGCGTGCTCCAGCAGCGCGAGTTCGAGCGCGTGGGCGGGACGGAGACGCTCAAGGCGAACGTCCGGCTGCTCGCGGCCACCAACAAGGATCTCGAGCGCGCCATCGCCGCGGGAACTTTCAGGGAGGATCTCTATTACCGGCTGAACGTGTTCGCGATCTTCGTCCCGCCGTTGCGCGAACGGAAGGCGGACATGCTGCTGCTGGTCGACCACTTCCTGGAGAAGTTCGCGCGAGAGCACCGGCGCAGCATCAAGCGCATCTCGACGCCGGCCATCGATATGCTGATGAGCTACCACTGGCCCGGCAACGTCCGGGAGCTGGAGAACACGCTCGAGCGCTCCGTCCTGATGTGCGACGGTGAGGTCATCCATGGGCACCATCTGCCGCCGTCGCTTCAGACAGCCGAGGCCTCGGGCACCATCACCCGGGTTTCGCTGAAAGACGCCGTATCCAGCTACGAGAAGGACATCATCCAGGACACCCTGAAGACGACAAGGGGGAACTGCGCGAAAGCGGCGCGCCTGCTCGACACGACCGAGCGCATCATCAACTACAAGGTCCGCCGATACGAGATCGACGCCCGACGCTTCCGGTCTTGATCGACCGCGGCTCTGCGCCCCGCCGCCTCTCACCCCAACGCGCAACAACCGCGCGTTGGGGACCCCGGCTCTCACCCCAACGCGCAACAACCGCGCGTTGGGGACCCCGGCTCGCGGCCGTGCTAGGATTGGCGCCCGAAGCGCTCTTCAGGGGAGGTGAAGGTGAGGATCCCGGTCCATCTCCGCGTCAACAACCGGTCGCACCGCCACGATGTCGAACCGCGTCTCCTGCTCGTCCACTTCCTTCGCGACGCCTGTGGCCTCACCGGGACCCACGTCGGGTGTGAGACCGGCATCTGCGGTGCCTGCACGGTGCTCGTCGACGGCAAGGCCGTCAAGTCGTGCACGATGTTCGCCGTCCAGGCTGACGGGTCCGAAGTCACGACAATTGAAGGGCTCGCAACCAACGGTCAGTTGCATCCGGTTCAGGACGCGTTCTGGGCCTGCCACGGACTGCAATGCGGCTATTGCACGCCCGGGATGGTCATGGCTTCGGTACAACTGCTCACCGGGAACGCGGCGCCGACGCGAGCGGACATCGCCGAAGCGCTCCGCGGCAATCTCTGTCGCTGCACCGGCTACTCGCACATCATTGAGGCCATCGCGCGCGCAGCCCGCAAGGGCGCGCAGACAGGCGGAACGCAGGTGACCCATGGCTGAAACTCGCCCCTCCCTCGTCGGCCGCCCGATGAAGCGCGTCGAAGACCCTCGACTGCTGAAAGGGATTGGCACCTACACGGACGATCTCCGGCTGCCCGGAATGCTGCACGCGATGATTCTCCGCAGCCCGCACGCCCATGCCCATGTTCGCCGCATCGACACGGCCGGGGCCGCCGCAATGCCCGGCGTCGTGTCGGTCTTGACGGGACGCGACCTGAACGACTCGTGCGGATCGGTTCCGTGCGCGGCGGCTATTCCCGATCTGAAGGCGCCGCGCCACACGGTCCTCGCCGGCAATCGCGTCTACTTCGTCGGCCACGCGGTTGCGGTCGTCGTCGCCACCGATCCGTACACAGCGCGCGACGCAATCGAGGCGATCCAGGTGGACTACGAGCCGCTGCCAGCCGTCACCAATGCGGAGCAGGCGGCCCAGACCGGCACGCCGCTGACGCACCCGGAGCTCGGCACCAACATCGCCTTCACGCACTCGGTCACCGGCGGCGGCGACATCGACGATGCGTTCAGGAAGGCCGACCGCGTCATCACGCAGCGCATGTATCACCAGCGCCTCACGCCTATGCCGATCGAGCCGCGCGGGGTCGTTGCGTCGTATCACCCCGGCGAGGGCACGCTGACGCTCTGGAGCTCGACGCAGATACCTCATCTCCTGCGCACGCTGCTTCCGGGCATGATCGGCATCGCCGAAAACAAGCTGCGGATCGTCGCGCCGGAGGTGGGCGGGGGATTCGGGGCCAAGCTCAATCTTTACGCCGAGGAGGCGCTGTGCGGCGCGCTGGCGATGCGCCTCGGCGCGCCGGTCAAGTGGATCGAGTCGCGACGGGAGAACGCGGCGTCAACCATCCATGGGCGCGATCAGATCGGCGACTATCAGGTCGCGGTCAAGAAGGACGGCACCATCCTTGGCATCAAGGCAAAGACGATCGCGGATTTGGGATCCTATTGCCAGCTGCTCACGCCGGCGATCCCTACGCTCACCGGGCTGGTCTTGAGCGGCTGCTACCGGGTTCCCGCGGTCAAGATCGACATCGTCGGCGTGTACACCAACAAGATGGCCACCGATGCCTATCGCGGCGCGGGCCGTCCGGAGGCGACCTATCTGATCGAGCGGTTGATGGATATCGTTGCGCGCGAGCTCGCCGTCGATCGCATTGATCTCCGGATGAAGCATTTCCCGGCGCCGACCGACTTCCCGTTCGCGACCTCCTGCGGGCTCACCTACGACAGCGGCAACTATCAGGCGGCCCTCGCGAAGGCCAAGGAGCTGGCCGTCTGGGACGAGTTGATGAAGGAGCGCGCCGCGGCGCGCCGAGCCGGCCGACTGTTCGGCGTTGGCGTCTCGACCTACGTCGAAATCTGCGCCATGGGACCGTCGAAGGCGATGCCCGCCGGCGGCTGGGAGTGGGGCTCGGTGCGCATGGAGATGTCCGGCAAAGTGACGGTGATCACCGGCGTGTCGCCGCACGGGCAGGGCCAGGAAACGGCGTTCGCGCAGATCGTCGCGGATCGGCTGGGCGTCAACGCTGAGGACATCGTCGTGCTCCACGGGGACACCAACGTCGCGCATTACGGTCGCGACACGTACGGAAGCCGCGGGACGGCGGTCGGCGGCCCGGCACTGGCGATGTGCATCGACAAGATCATCGCAAAGGCGAAGACGCTTGCGGCGCACCTGTTCGAAACGACGGAAGACTACGTCGTGTTCGACCGCGGCATCTTCCGCGCGCCCGGCGTCTCGAACCGGGAGATTGGCTGGGGCGAGCTGGCGGCTGAGGCGTACGTCGCGAAGCAGCTGCCGGCCGGTTTCGAGCCTGGGCTGGAGGCGTCGAGCTTCTACGAACCCGAGAACTTCACGTTCCCGTTCGGCACGCACATCTGCGCGGTCGAAGTGGATCGGGACACGGGACAGGTGGCGATTACCAAATATGTGGCGGTTGACGACTGCGGCGTCCAGGTGAACCCGCTCATCATCGAGGGGCAGGTGCAGGGCGGGATTGCGCATTCCATCGGCCAGGCGCTCTTTGAGCACACCGTCTACGACGAAGACGGGCAGCTCCTGACCGGCGAGTTCATGGACTATGCCATTCCTCGCGCGGCGGACATTCCCGAGTACGTGCTCGGCAGCACGGTGACGCCGTCGCCGGTGAATCCGTTGGGGGTCAAGGGCTGCGGCGAAGCGGGCACGATCGGCGCGACGCCGGCGATTGCCAACGCCGTTCTGGATGCGCTGGAACCGCTCGGCATCGCGCACCTCGACCTGCCGCTCACCCCGGAGCGCGTCTGGCGGGCGGTTCACACGCGCGCGACGGCAACAGTGTAGGGGGCGACATGCACGCTGCACCTTTCGATTACACACGACCGTCGACGGTCGATGAGGCGATTGCTCTGCTCTCGCGGCACGGCGAGGATGCCAAGGTGCTCGCGGGCGGGCACAGCCTGATTCCGGCGATGAAGCTGCGCCTGGCGCAGCCCAAGGTTGTGGTGGACATCGGTCGCATTGCCGGGTTGTCCTACGTCCGCGAAGCGGGAGGGCGCGTCGCGATCGGTGCCATGACGACTCACGCCGACATCGAGGCGTCCCGGCTGCTCACGCAGAAATGCCCGCTGCTGCCGGAAACGGCGGGGCACATCGGCGATGTGCAAGTACGCAACAAAGGAACGATTGGCGGCAGCCTCGTTCACGCCGATCCCGCGGCGGACTATCCCGCAGCGATTCTCGCGCTCGATGCGGAAATCGATCTCGCCGGTCCACGCGGGCGACGGACCGTCGCCGCGGCTGATTTCTTCGTGGACCTTCTGCAGACGGCCATCCTGTCCGACGAGATTCTCACGGAGATTCGCGTGCCGATCACGCCGGCCTCGGTCGCGTACGAGAAGACCGAGCAGAAGGCAAGCGGCTTTGCGCTCGCGGGGGTGGCCGTTGTGATGACCGCTGACGACCTGCGCGTCGGCGTCACCGGCGTCGCCGCCAGACCGTATCGCGCTGCGGCCGTGGAGCAGGCACTTCGAGGGCGGCGGCAGCCGAGCCCGGAGGCCATCGAGCAGGCGGCCGCTCACGCGGCCGACGGCGTCGATCCGCTCAGCGACATTCACGCATCAGCGGAATTCCGTGCGCATCTCGCGTCGGTGAACACGCGCCGGGCGATCCGCCGGGCCCTCGAGCGTATGTGAAGATTCGGCTGTCGAGTCATCTGCCCGCCACGCCCGGCCGTACGTTTTCGGCGCTCGTCGATCCTGACGTTCTGCGACGATGCATTCCCGGATGCGAAGAGCTGTCGCCCGCCTCTGCGTCCACGGGCAGCGGGGCCAGCTATGTCGTGAGGCTCAAAGTGGGTGTCGCCGGCCTGAAGGGGAGCTACGCGGGGCGCGTGACGATTCGCGACCAGCGGCCGCCCGAGGCGCTGACGCTCGGGTTCGAAGGGCAGGGTGGACCTGGTTTCGTTCGCGGCGAAGCCGCAATCACGCTGCAGGAGGCAGGGGCCTGTGGCGTGGACAAGTCCGCGGAAGGGCCTCCCCAATCTCTGGCAGCCCGGACCGGAACCGAGATCGCCTGTGAGGCGGACGTTCAGGTCGGCGGGCTCATTGCCGCCGTCGGCTCACGACTTGTCGAAGCGACCGCCAAGAAACTGTCGGATGATTTCTTCCGGCAAGTGTCGGTGGAGCTATCGCGCTGACGCCGCGCGCTCGTATGCATCGGCGGTCTCATGCGCGTGATAGGAGCTGCGGACGAGCGGTCCTGATTCGACGTGCACGAACCCGAGATCCAGAGCGATGCGCTTGAGCTCGCCGAATTCGTCCGGGTGGTAGTAGCGCGCCATCGGGGCGTGCGCCGCTGATGGACGGAGGTATTGGCCGATGGTCAGGACCTGACAATCGACGCGGCGCAGATCGCACAGCGTCTCCACAATCTCGGCATCCTCCTCGCCGAGGCCAACCATCAAGCCTGTCTTCGTCGGAATGTTCGGGTCGTAGCGACGAGCGCGGTCGAGCAGCTCGAGGGTCCGCGCATAGCGCCCGCCGGATCGCGCCGTGCGGTAGAGACGGGGAACGGTCTCCGTATTGTGGTTCAGCACATCGGGCCGCGCGTCAAGCACCGTTCGTAGCGCCGCCTCGTTTCCCTGAAAGTCAGGAATCAGCACTTCGATGCGGCAGTCGGGGACACGGGCTCGCGTCTCGCGAATTGTGGCGGCGAAGACCGACGCGCCGCCGTCCGGAAGATCGTCGCGATCGACCGATGTGATCACCACGTAGCCCAAGTCGAGCGTCCCGATGGCGCTCGCCACACGTTTCGGCTCGCCCGCGTCCAGCGCGTGTGGGCGCCCGTGCTCGACCGCGCAGTACGAGCAGGCCCGGGTGCACACGTCGCCGAGGATCATGAACGTGGCGGTGCCGTGGTTCCAGCATTCGCCGATGTTCGGGCACTGCGCTTCCTCGCAGACGGTATGGAGGTCGAGCTGTCGCATGAGCCCCTTCAGCCGCAGGTAGCTGGGAGAGCCGGGCGCCCGGACTTTCAGCCAGTCCGGCTTGGGTTGTCGCGGCGCCTTCGAAGGGGCAGCAGCGAGCGAACCGGGGGTGAGAGGAATGACGCGCGCCACGTTGGATTTATTATAGCGAGCCACGAGCCACGAGCCACGAGCACGAGCTGCGAGTATGCCGCTCTTCCATCACGTCCCCCTGCGCGTCCTCTGGGCCGATACCGACCCGGCGGGCATCGTGTGGTTCGGCGTGTTCTTCCGGTACTTCGAGCAGGCGGAGGAGGAGCTGTTCCGGCGTCTCGGCCAGGATCGCACGCGGCTCCTTCACCAGCTCGGAATCTTCATGCCGCGCACGTCGCTCCAGTCGCGGTTTCGATCGCCTGCAAGGCTCGGCGACGAGATCGCGGTGGGCGTCGGCGTGTCATCGATCGGTGAGCGGCGGATCGAGTACGCGTTCGACGTGCGCGATCGCCTCACCGACCGCCTCATCTCGGAAGCGTCGTATCGCGTGGCGTGCGTCGACGCGTCGACGTTTGAGCGACGCAGTTTTCCGGAGGCCATCACCAGGTTGCTGAAGCCGGCCCTGTCGTCGAGGTCCAGTCGGTCGGACCCGGACGCCGACTCGTCATGACCATTACAGCCGATGCCCTCGGCGTTCCCGAAACGTTCAATGCCGCCTGCTACTTCGTCGATCGGCATATCGCCGAGGGGCGCGGGGCGAAAGTGGCCCTCGAATGCGGGGACGAGCAGGTCACGTACGCGGACGTCAGCCGCCATGTCGACGCGCTGGGCGCCGCGCTCGGCCGTCGGTTCGGCGTACGCCCCGAGGAGCGCGTGCTCCTCCTGCTCGTCGATGGACCGGCGTTTGCGTATGCGTTCTTCGGCGCGATCAAGATCGGGGCGGTGCCGGTTCCGCTGAACACGCTCTGGACCGCCGCGGACTACGCGTACGTGGTGCGCGATTCGCGCGCGACGGCGCTCGTCGTCAGCCCGGAGCTCCTGCCGAAGATCGAGGCGATGCCCCCCGATGCGCGCGCTCGGCTCCGTCAGGTCATCGTGACCGGCGCGGGCTTCGATCGACTGCTCGCCGAGGATCAGGGCGCGGTCGATGCGGAGCCGACCCATCGAGACGCGCCAGCGTTCTGGCTGTACTCGTCGGGCAGCACAGGGAAGCCCAAGGCGTGCGTGCACCTGCAGCACGACATGGTCGTCTGCGCGGAGCTGTTCGGCAAGGGCGTCCTGGGGATCACGGAGCGCGATCGCACGTTCAGCGTCGCCAAGCTGTTTTTTGCGTACGGGCTCGGCAACGCTCTTTACTTCCCGTTTGCCGTCGGTGCGACGACGGTGCTGTGGCCCGGACCGCCCGCGCCCGCCAATGTCTACGCCGTGATCGAGCGGTACCGGCCGACGCTGTTCTATTCGGTGCCGACCGGCTACGGCATGATGCTCGCTCATCGGAGGGCGCCGAGCGGGGGAGTCGACGATCGCGCCGAATTCGATCTCTCGTCCGTCCGGCTCGCCGTTTCAGCGGGCGAAGCGTTGCCGGCGGCGCTCTACGAGCGGTTCAAGCAGCGGTTCGGCATCGATATCATCGACGGAATCGGCTCGACCGAGGCACTGCACATGTTTATCTCGAACCATCCGGGCGCGATCCGCCCCGGGTCGAGCGGCCGGATCGTTCGTGGTTACGATGCGCGGATTCTGGATGATGGCGGTCAGGCGGTTGCCTCCGGCGAAATCGGTAACCTGTGGATTCGCGGCGACTCGGTGTGCGCGGCGTACTGGAATCAACACGAGAAGACCAAGGACACGATCGAGGGGCACTGGGTCCGGACGGGCGACAAATACGCGAGAGACGAAGACGGGTACTTCTGGTATGCCGGGCGCGCGGACGACATGCTCAAAGTCGGTGGGTTGTGGGTGAGCCCCGTCGAGGTCGAGAACGCCCTGGCGGCTCACCCGTCCGTTCTCGAATGCGGCGTGATCGGCCGCGAGGATCACGACGGCTTGACTAAACCGATGGCTTTCGTGGTTCTGGGGCCGGGGACCGCCCCGTCGCCGGAGCTGGCGAAAGAGCTTCAGCAGTTCGTGCGCGACCGGGTGGCGGAGTACAAGCGCCCGCGATGGGTTGAGTTCCTCTCCGAGCTTCCGAAAACCGCGACGGGTAAGATCCAACGGTTCCGGCTACGCGATCGAATCACGAGCCAGGCGGCGCGAGCCACCGGATCGTGATTCAGCTGGTCGCCGGGGTGTGGGGGCGCAGGCCGGCAATCAGGTAGTCCGCAAACCGGTCTGCGATCTCTTGAGACGTCGCGGCGCCCTGCGGGTCGAACCAGCGCGGGATCCAATTTACCGCGCCAAAGAGGGCGAAGGCGATGAGCTTCGCGTCACCCGGCGCGAACGCGCCGCTCGCCATCCCTTCCTCGAGCAGGTGCCGGACGCCGTGCTCGAATTTGTCGCGCCGCACGATCACGGCCTTCAAGTGCGTGGCGGTGAGCGCCTCAAGGTCGAGGAAGAGCGCCGTGCCGTGCAGCTCGTCGAGGATCGTATGCACGAACGCCATGATCAGGCGCCGCAGCTTCTCGTCCGGCGGCGCAGCGTCCGCCTGCACCTGCTCGAGGAGCTCGGTCAGCTGGTCGAGCGAGTACTGGTGGCAGGCGAAGAGGATTTCTTCCTTGTTCTTGAAGTAGTAATAAAGATTGCCCTTCTTCATGTGCAGGGCGGCGGCAATCTGTTCGACAGTGGCGCCGTGATAGCCGAGCTTGCGAAAGGCTTTGGCCGCGCTCTTGAGGATGTCGACTCGCATCGACGCGTTCGGATCGACGTTGCGGGGCCGGCTCGTCCGGTGCCGCCCGCGGCCGGGCGTTTGCCCGCTCGAGAGCTCTGTTGACTCGGACATGGTCACGCTCTAAAGTAGTTTGAACGAGCGTTCAATTTCAATGATCACCTTCGAGACCCGTCCCGAGCTCTACCGGCATTGGAAGCTCTCGTTCGACGGCCCGGTTGCGACCCTGTCGATGGATGTTCGCGAGGACGCCGGCCTTGAGGCCGATTACAAGCTCAAGCTCAACTCGTACGATCTCGGCGTCGACATCGAGCTCGCGGACGCGATTCAACGCGTACGCTTCGAGCATCCTGAAGTCCATGCCGTCGTCATCACCTCGCTCAAGGAGCGCGTCTTCTGCGCGGGCGCCAACATCATGATGTTGCGCGAATCCTCGCACGGATCGAAGGTCAATTTCTGCAAGTTCACCAACGAGACGCGCCTGGCGATCGAGGACTCCAGCGATCATTCGGGACTCAGGTTCCTGGCCGCCTTGAACGGCATCTGCGCGGGCGGCGGCTACGAGTTGGCGCTCGCCTGCGACGAGATCTTTCTCGTGGATGACGGCAACTCCGCGGTCAGTCTGCCTGAGGCGCCGCTGCTCGGCGTGCTGCCCGGGACCGGCGGCTTGACGCGCGTGGTCGACAAGCGGCACGTCCGGCGCGACCTCGCCGACTTCTTCAGTACACTCGTCGAGGGCATCAAAGGCAAGCGCGCGGTTGAGTGGAAGCTCGTCGACAAGGTGTTCCCGACCAGCCAATTCAAGCAGGCCGTCGGGGCGCGCGCCCGGGAGCTGGCGGCCTCGTCCGATCGCCCGTCTCAGGGCCCTGGCATCACACTCAACCCGCTGAACCCGACCATCAGCGACACCGAGATCAGATACTCGGCGGTCACGCTCGCGTTGCACCGCGACAAGCGAACAGCGGAGCTGACCCTCTTTGCCCCGGGCGCGGCTCCGAGCGGCGCTTCCAGCGCTCGCGAGGCTCGCGGCGGGGCCGCCAGCGCGGTCGGCGGGACCGACGCCTTGACGCCTCGAGCAATCTTTGCCGCCGGCGACCAGTTCTGGCCTCTGCGCGCGTTCCGAGAGCTGGACGATGCGCTGCTCCGGCTCCGAGTGAACGAGCCCGAGATCGGGACCGTGGTCGTGCGCACTCGGGGCGATCGCGACGCGGTCCTCGCCGTCGATCGCGCGCTCGTCGAGCATCAGGACGACTGGCTGGTGCGCGAGATCGTGCTCTTCATGAAACGCACATTGAAGCGGTTCGATCTGACCGCGCGGACGTTTTTTGCCTTCATCGAGCCCGGCTCCGCGTTCGCCGGCTCGCTCTTCGAGCTGGCGCTCGCCTCCGATCGATCGTATATGCTGCACGACGACGACGAGGAGAACGTGATTGCATTGTCGCCGATGAACGCCGGTCCGCTCAGGATGAGCAACGGGCTGACGCGTCTGGAGACACGGTTCCTCAACGATCCCGGCGTCGTCCGCGACCTGCTGGCGCACGTCGGTCCCTTCAATGCCGCTGAGGCCGAGGCGGCTGGCCTGGTCACCTTCGCCCCCGACGAGATCGACTGGGACGACGAGGTGCGCGTCGCCGTCGAGGCGCGGGCGGCCTTTTCGCCGGACGCCATGACGGGACTCGAAGCGAACCTGCGGTTCGCGGGGCCCGAAACCATGGAGACCAAAATCTTCGGCCGGCTGACGGCGTGGCAGAACTGGATCTTTCAGCGGCCGAATGCCGTCGGCGAGAAGGGGGCGCTGAAAGTGTACGGACAGCAGGGTCGGCCCGAGTTCGACTGGAAACGCACGTAGCGAGGCCTTGTGATTTCCGCTGAGAAAATTCCCAACAACGTCAATTTGTCGAGCAACAAGCGGCTGCAACGCGCGCTCGAGTACTGGCAGCCGAAGTACATCCAGTGGTGGCGGGACATGGGGCCGCAGGGCTTCCAGGACTACCACCGGGTCTATGTCCGCACCGCCGTCAGCGTTGATCCGGAGGGGTGGGCGCACTTCGAGTACGTCAAGCTGCCCGAGTACCGGTGGGGCATCTTCCTCGCCGATCCGGTGCACGATCGTCGCATCGGCTTCGGCGACTTCCTCGGCCAGCCGGTCTGGCAGGAAGTGCCCGGCGAATTCCGGAACCAGCTGCGGCGGCTGATCGTGACGCAGGGCGACACGGAGCCGGCGAGCGTCGAGCAGCAGCGCTGGCTCGGCCGGCGGTGCCCGAGCCTCTACGATCTGAGGAACCTGTTTCAGGTGAACGTCGAGGAGGGGCGTCACCTGTGGGCGATGGTGTATCTGCTCCATTCGTACTTCGGGCGCGACGGCCGCGACGAAGCGGAGGAGCTGCTCGAGCGGCAGAGCGGCAACCGCGACAAGCCCCGCATCCTCGAGGCGTTCAACGAGCCGATCGACAACTGGCTCGATTTCTTCATGTTCACGATGTTCACCGACCGCGACGGCAAGTCGCAGCTCATGTCGCTCTCGGAGAGCTCGCTCGATCCGCTGTCGAGGACGACGAGGTTCATGTTGACGGAAGAGGCGCATCACATGTTTGTCGGGGAGACCGGCGTGGCGCGGATTCTCGAGCGGACCTGTCAGCTGATGAGGCAGGCCGGCTACTCGGAGGACGTCCGGAAGGTGGGCGGAATCGATCTGTCGACGATCCAGAAGCATCTCAACCAGTGGTTCAGTCTGAGTCTCGACCTCCACGGCAGCGAAGTGTCGAGCAACGCCGCGTCCTACTTTGCGAACGGCCTGAAGGGTCGCGCGAAAGAAGAGACCTTCGACGAACACCGTGTCAAAGACGCGTACTACCGGATGGAGTTCTTCGAGAGCGGCCAGAGGGTCGCCAGGGACATCCCGATGCGCAACGCCATGAATGAAGTGCTGCGCGACTGGTACGTGGGCGACTGCGCGGCGGGCGTCGCCCGGTGGAACCGCATCCTCGATCGGTACGGCATCTCGGATCGGCTGCGGCTTCCGGACCGGAAGTTCAATCGCAACATCGGGATGTACTCCGGGTTCCACTTCGATCCGAGTGGCGTCGCGTTGTCGACGGAAGAGTGGGAACGTCGCAAGCTCGAGTGGCTGCCGTCTGAGGCGGACAGCGAGTATCTTCTCAGTATCATGGCCGAGCCGATCTACGAGCCCGGGAAGTTCGCGAACTATATCGCGCCCCCGCGCCGCGGGATCAACCAGCTGCCGGTCGATTTTCAGTACGTCAGGACGGAGGCTTAGGCCGGCGAGTCACGAGCACTGAGCCCTGAGCTACGAGCCCACGAGCCCCGAGCGACGAGCCACGAGCAACGAGTCATGGACAAGCTTTCGATTACGTGGCTGGGGCATGCGGCCTTCCTGCTGAAATCGCCGGCCGGGAAGCGCATTCTGTTTGATCCGTGGGTCACCGGCAACCCTTTGACGCCTGAGTCCGGGAAGAAGATCGGCAGCCTGGATCTGATCTTGATCACGCACGGGCACAGCGACCACACGGGCGACGCCGTATCGATCGGGCGGTCGAGCGGTGCTCAAGTCGTCGCGCCGTTCGAGCTTTCCGTCTGGCTTCAGCGCAAGGGTCTCCAGAAGGTGACCGGCCTGAATCCTGGCGGAACACTCCGCGCGCTCGGTCTGTCGATCACGATGGTGCCGGCGGCGCACAGCAGCTCCATAGAGGAAGACGGACGGGTCGTGTACCTCGGCGTGGCAACCGGCTATGTGGTGATCTTCGAGGACGGCCTGACGATCTACTTCGCGGGCGACACGTCGATCTTCGGCGACATGCGCCTCATTGGCGAGATGTATCACCCGACTATTGCGTTTCTTCCAATAGGCGACTTCTACACGATGGGCCCGGAACAGGCGGCGAAGGCGTGCGAGCTGCTGGGCGTCAAGCAGGTGGTCCCGATGCATTATGGAACCTTCCCCGTCTTGACCGGCACGCCGGCCGAGCTGCGCGAGCTCGTGGCGCCCCGCGGCGTGGAGGTGCTCGAGTTGAAACCGGGTGAAACGACGCGTTAGGCAGCGAGCCCCCGAATCAAAATAGTGAGGCACCAATGACGTTGGCGTCTGTTATGCGCAAGCGGCTCTTCATCAACAACGAGTGGCGGGATGCCGAGGGCAGCAAGACCCTCGATGTCGTCAACCCCGCGACGGAAGAGATCGTTGCGGAAGTCGCCTCAGCCGATCGGGCGGACGTGGATGCCGCGGTTCGAGCGGCGCGCGCCGCGCTCAACGGGCCGTGGTCGAAGATGTCCGCACGCGATCGCGGACGGCTTCTCTGGAGGGTCGGCGACGCGCTGATGGAGCGGGCCGACGAGATCGCCCGCCTGGAGACGCTGCACAACGGCAAGCCGATCTTCGAGTCGAGGCAGATCGAGATCCCGGCCGCGGCC
>Ga0182034_10000907_pt1 | contig 14158 bp, 15 predicted proteins | sample flu12Cox44000172_FD_125972 | JGI IMG/M metagenome (GOLD analysis project Ga0182034, IMG submission 125972) | Lab enrichment of tropical soil microbial communities from Luquillo Experimental Forest, Puerto Rico - flux4day.12C.oxic.44.000.172 | ecosystem: Environmental > Terrestrial > Soil >... | reverse complement strand
CCCTCGTCACTCTCCCCGGGCTATCACCCCCGCCGACCCTTCAACATTGGCCAGCGAAGCTCGCCGCATTATGTGGGAACACGTAGGGACTATCCGCAGCGGCCGAGAGATCAGCGAAGCCGTGGGGCGACTGGACGCCTTGGCGGCGGCAGCGAAGGCTTGCGCGTGCGGCCCCCCCCACCTCGAAGCGCAAAACTTGCTCGAGCTGGCGCCCCTGATTGCCCGATGCGCAGCGGCGCGTGAGGAGAGCCGGGGAGTGCATTACCGGGTTGATTTTCCCTTGAAGCAAGAAGCGCTCCCATCCCTGCATTCATACATCTCCACGAATTCACCCGTGTACTTCGCCCCCTGAGAGGCTGCTATCACGCAAACGACCGCCCCTGTTGTGTTCGGAGATTGCCTTGAATTTATTCAGTCGCAGTCGGTTGCAAGTCAGATTCCTGTTGTAGTGACCGTTGCTACTTGATTTGTGGCGACCTTTCCAGTTCTTCCAAAGTTGCGGTCACCACCCGGCCGACTATAGTCAGGCTCTGCGCCCTGCACTTGTCCACCGCGTCTTGCGCAGTGTGCCAGTAACTGTTGCGGGGGCCGTAATCAAGGTCGATGACGTCAACGGCAGAAACTCCGGCGTTGACAAAGGGATTGTGGTCGTCCTCGATGGCGCCTGGCAAGGAATCGATAAAATACTTGGAGTAGCCGAGGCGGCGGGCATTGGCGAAGATCATGTCGTTGAGCCAACCAGTCGAATTCGAGTCGCGGTAGATATCGAGCTTGGCGTCCGCAATCAAATCGACGAGGATCATGGCCTGCACTCGGCCCAGTTCGCCAGCTGACGCGAGTTTCTGCTCCAGATGCCGGCTGCCGTAGCGGCTGTCGGTCGCAGACCAATGCTCCAAAGCCTCCTCGCCGTCAAAGAACACCAGCCAGTAGGTCACAGGGTTCTTGCGCCGACCGAGAATTCGCGCCAGTTCCAGCAGAAAAGCTGCGCTCGAGCCGCCATCGTTTGCCCCCACAAATGTAAACCCGGTGGCACGCAGGGTGTCGTAGTGCCCGGCCACCATCACCACTGAAGACCGCGCACCCGCTATTCGGGCGATCACGTTGGTCATGGGAATATTGCCCACCGGGGTTGACGCCACAAAACTATCCTCTTCCACTTGACAACCCGCGAGCTTCAACTGGCTCACGATCCATGCTCGGCTTTCCGCCAGCGCTTTAGAGCCGGGCGGTCGGGGGCCGAACGCGACCAGACGCTTCAGGTCCTCGAAGGCGCGTTCGCCGTTGAAAGCCAGTGAGTCAGTATCCGGACGCGCGGCAGGAGCGTGGGAATTACGCGGCTGATAGGCAAGGCGCAAGGACGGGACCGGAACCCGTAGTGCAGGCGAGACGCCCGCGCTACGTCCCACCGCCAGGCCCCGGACTGACAAAGCTGTGAGTACTGGGGCAAGAAACAGCAACCTCTTGAATCGGTAGGTCGTCACGTGTTACTTTCCGACGCCGCCCTTCTCCGCTTCTTCAAATAGACCAGCCAACACAAGCCGATGCTAAGCACGTAGAGTCCCACCATTGGGATCCAGATAATGAAGAGCGTTGCAAGGTCAGGAGTGGGAGCGATTCCCGCAGCGAGCACGGCGGTGACCAGGATGGCGTAACGCAGATTTTTCACCAGAAACTTCGGGGTCACGATGCCGAAGATTGACAGAATCAGGATGACGACAGGTAATTCGAAGACCACACCGACGCCCAGGATAATCGTCGTGGCGATGCTGAGGTACTCGTTGATGGTCACCATGGGCTGGAAGCTATGGCCGAACTGTAAGAGAAACTTCAGCGCGGGAGGAAAGGCCAGCTTGTAAGCAAAGGCTCCGCCGGCAATGAACAAGCTGCTCGTCAAAAGGACAAACGGCCAAACATAGCGCTTCTCATGACGATACAGGCCGGGCGAGACAAACAGCCAAAGCTGCAGCAGGATGTAAGGTGAAGCCAGGAAGATTCCGCCCACAATGGCGATTTTGATGTAGAGGTTAAAGGGGTCGATAGGGTTGGTATAGACCAACTTGTCGGACAGGTGCAGGCTGCGCAGTGTGTCGGTGAGCGGTCGTGCCAAATAGCCATAGATTTGTTCGTGGAAGTAAAAGCAAATGCCGAAGCCGACGACGATAGACAGGATGGCGCGTATGAGCCGTTTTCGCAGCTCCTCGAGGTGCTCGAGGAATGACATCTGCTTGCCATTGAGTTCGTCTTCCTCAGGATCGGGGCGGGGAGTCCTGGTGGGCGGGTTCTGAATGGTTGTGCCCATAAGCAGGGGTCGATTCCGAAGCTGCTTCCGAACTGGTGGGAGCCCGATCCAGGTTCCGGATTTCTTCTTCCAGCGAACTCCTCAGGTCGTACGATGCGCGGCGTAGCTCGGCCAAGCCCTTTCCCAGCACCCGAGCGATCTCCGGCAGCTTCTTGGGCCCAAATAACAGAAAGGCAATGAAAAGGATGAAACCAATCTCCGCAAATCCGCCGCCCACGTTATGGACCTCTGACGTTGATGATAGGAGACGGTGCGAGGCTTGTCAAGGCAATGGCAGGCAGCCAGGCAGCGGGTGCTACAAAAAGCAATAAAAAGGAGAAACAGTGGCTCCTCCCGCCCTCGGAAAGGCGGAAGCCTTTCCGCAAGTCAGAGCGGCAGAGCCGCCAAGGACTTTCCCTTTCAGCCTCCATTCTACAAACTACAGCGTACCTCAGTCCCTCTTTTCGTGGCCATCCCTGGGGGCCTTGGCCTCGCAGCCATTCATCGAAGCTCCTTACCATCTCGTCCAGCCGGTGGATGATCGCGCCTTGCGACTCGATCACCTGGCTCAATGTGCCAATCGCGGAGCTCGTTGTGCCGATGGCGGACGTGGCGGTGGCATTGAATTCCGTGGCTGACTGGACAAACGCCGTCGTGTTAGTGGCCAGTTTCTCGACAATCCCTTCAAGCCGCTCGACGGTGTCTTCCAGCCGTGTAAGAGCCGGCTTTGTCCCGGCGTTCCGTCCTCTCTTCGATGGTCATCAGTCCTTCCCTTCGAGCGCCTCGCGCACATAGCGGTTGAATCGGCTAGGTATCCAGTCCCTATTCGCCAGACCGCACAGGAGCCCGTGCGGGGAATGTAACACAAAAGGGAGAGGAGTAGTCGGCTTCCGTCCGGTGTTAGAATCCAGCCAGGAGCGACTGCGAATATGAAAAAGGTAGGCAAGTTCTTTCTAGGGTTTTTCTTGGTGGTGCTGGTGCTGGAGATAGTGGGCGTGACACTGCGGTATTTCGCGCGCCGCATCCCACCCCACACCGTGCTGGCCTTGCGCATCGAGGGCGATATACCCGAGGAAGTGCCGCGCGAAGCTCTCACCCAGATCCTGCAAGGTACGCCCACCACCGTGACCGATATAGTAGAAGGTCTGGACCGGGCCCGCACCGATTCACGCATCGAGGGTATAGAAGTCCGCGTGGGTGAGTCCAGCATGAATTTCGCCAAGATGCAGGAGATTCGCGAGAAGATCCGCCAGTTCAACCAATCGGGGAAATTCAGCATCGCCTACCTGGAATTGGCCACCGATGGCCCCTACTATGTGGCCTCGGCCTGCCGCACGGTTATACAGCTCCCCAGGTCGCTGCTTTACCTGCGCGGCATCATGGCGTCCACCACGTTCTACCGCGGCGCACTCGACAAGCTGGGCATCTATCCCGACCTGTATCACATCGGTCACTACAAAAACGCAACTAACGTTTTCACCGACAAGAGCTTCACGCCGGCTCATCGGGAGGCCACCCAGGTGCTGCTTGCCGACTGGTATGGTGATTTCCTGCGTGGCATCGCCGAGTCGAGAGCCATGACGCCGTCCCAGGTAGCCGACGTCATCCAGAAGGGCCCCTTCAGTTCCAAAGAGGCGCTGGCAGCCGGGCTGGTGGACCGGATAGGCTATGGTGACGAAGCCCGCGAGCTGGTCCGGCAGAAGAGCCACAACAGCGAGCGGCGCCTGAGCCTGCAGGAATACCTGCACCGCACGGACCGTAAAGGCAGGTCGAAGCTGGCAGTCATTTACGCCACCGGGCTTATCGCCCCGGGCCGGAGTCGTGAGGAGGTAATGGGTTCGGACACCATCGCAGAAGAGTTCCGGCGCACCCGCTCAGACGACGAGATAAAGGCCGTCATCTTGCGGGTGGACTCCGGCGGCGGCTCGGCTTCGGCCTCCGAAGTCATTCGCCGCGAAGTCGAGCTCACGCGGCGCCGGAAACCTGTCGTGGTGTCCATGTCGGACGTGGCTGCTTCGGGCGGCTATTGGATTGCTATGTCGGCCAACAAAATCGTCGCCCAGCCAGGGACTATTACCGGCTCCATCGGAGTGCTGACAGGCAAGTTCAACCTCGGCGGACTCTACGCCAAGCTTGGATTGAGCAAGGACTACGTGAAGACCACCGAGAATGCCACCCTCGATTACTCCTTCGAGAACTTCACTCCCGCCCAACGCAACGCAGTTCTGCGACTGATGCAAGAGACTTACAGAACTTTCATCGAGGGAGTGGCCGAGGGCCGCCGCATGCCGGTGGAGGCAGTTGACAAGATCGGCCAAGGGCGCATTTGGACCGGCGAGCGTGCCCGCCAACTCGGCTTGGTTGACAGCTTGGGCGGACTGGATACCGCGATTGCCGCAGCCAAGGAGTTGGCTCGGATTTCCTCCAGCGAGCAAGTGTCCCTGCTGCGACTCCCCGCCCCGCGCTCGCTCGTCGATAATCTGCTTGATCTGCTCGGCGGCGAGGACACCCGGGAGGGTATGGTGGCAGCTCGTTTTGCGCGACTCGCAGTTCCTTCGTGGCTGAAGGGTCTGCAGGCGCTTGAGCGCGAGCCGGTCTGGGCGCTGTTGCCGGCCGTGCCCCAAGTAGAGTGACGGAGGGAAGGGGAAAAAGGGGAAAAGGGAAAAAAGTTGAAAGGGCAGAAGGGAAGGCCACCCTCACACCTTCGACCGTTTCCCCTTTCCCCGTTTGCCCTTTTCACCCTTCGTTACTCCGGCTCCTCGAATCGACGACCTTCGGGAACGACGACGACGATACCGGTATCGGTCACGTGGTATTTCTTGCGGTCCTCTTCGAGGTTATAGCCGATCTCAGTATGCTCCGGAATGTGAATATGCCGGTCGATAATGGCGCGGCGAACGCGCGAGTAGCGGCCGATGTCGACGTGGGAAAACAGGATGGAACTGTCGATCTCCGTGTAGCTGTTCACACGTACGTCGGGAGAGAGTACGGAGTTCGTCACCCGGCCGCCGGAAATGATGGAGCCGTTGGAGACAATGGAATCCATGGCAATGCCCCTGCGACGCCCTTCCAGGGCGAACACAAACTTGGCGGGCGGATATTGGCGCTGGTACGTTCGTAACGGTCAGTCCTTGTCGTACAAGTTGAAGACGGGCGTGACCGACACCAGGTCCAGGTTGGCTTCGTAATAGGCCTCGATGGTCCCCACGTCCCGCCAGTACTGCGCCTCCTTCTTATTTTCATCGACAAAGTTGAAGGAATAAACGTGCCAGCCGCTGCCGATCAATCTAGGTATCACATCCTTGCCGAAGTCGTGACTCGAGTCGGCGTCCGCCGCGTCCTCGATCAAAGTTCGGATCAGCGCTTCGCGGTTAAAACAGTAGATGCCCATGGACACGTGGCATTTGTTCGGATCGTGAGGCGAAGGCCTGGGGTCTGCGGGTTTTTCCTGCCAGCCAAAGATCTTGCCGTCCCTGTCCTGCTCAATCACCCCAAACTGCCCGGCTGCCGTGGCTCGGTCAAACTCGATGGTCCCGATCGTCACCTCCGCGCCGGCATCGACGTGCTGTTTCAGCATCAGTTGGTAGTTCATTTTGTAAACATGGTCGCCAGAGAGAATCAGCACGTACTTGCACGGCTCGCTGCCCACCGAGTAAAGATTCTGGTAAATGGCGTCCGCCGTACCCTGGTACCATTGCTCGCTCACGCGCTTCATGGGCGGTAGGACCTGGACAAACTCCCCCAGTTCGGTGGCCATGATGCTCCATGCCTCGCGCAGATGGCGGTTGAGGGAGAGCGCCTTGTACTGGGTGATCACGAAAATGCGGCGCAGGTCGGAGTTCACGCAGTTGGAAAGGGTGATGTCGACAATGCGATAGATGCCGCCGAAAGGCACGGCCGGCTTGGCACGATCACGCGTGAGCGGGAAAAGACGCTCGCCCGCCCCTCCGGCCAGGAGACAAACCAGCGTATCGTGAATCATGATCTTCGACGCTCCTCGAGTCGCCAGTTAGCAGCCTTGAAAGTCAGCGCTATTCTACCTCAGATCGAGAACGTGTCTATCCTCGAAGATAGACCCGCTATCCATTCGGCCACGGTCGCCTCGCCTCTCCCTGACCGGATTCATCCGCTTCAGCTCGCGCCCTAGTTCCCATGTCTTTGGCGGTCAATCATTTTGCCCTTATTTGCGCGAGCCTCGATAAATTCGTCTTTCGGCACCGTTATTGCTTCGTTGCCGTCTGTAGCTCGGGCTCACGGCCCAACCGACGGCCTTCACCGGTCAGTCGCTACCCGGGGGGATTCGCTCCTGGCGAGCCGAGCCTGGGCAAACCAAAAGGAGACTAAAGATGAAGATTCAAAGATATGGTTGGATCCGCGATCTGCCGGACCATCGCGATTTTATGTATAGTGTGCCGGTGGCCACGCTGCAGGCCTTGCCTTCGAGCGTCGACCTGCGTCCCCACTGCCCCCCTGTTTACGATCAGGGGCAGTTAGGCAGTTGCACCGCCAACGCCATTGCCGGGGCACTGCAGTTCGACGAGATCAAGGAGCACAAGAACGGGCACTCCACTCCTTCACGCCTTTTCATCTACTATAACGAGCGAGTGATCGAGGGTACGGTGACAAGTGACAGCGGAGCCCAATTGCGCGACGGGGTCAAGACGGTGGCCAAGCAAGGGATCTGCCCTGAGAAGGTGTGGCCCTACAACATTTCCAAGTTCGCCGTCAAGCCTTCCGCGCTGGCCTACAAAGACGCGGCCAAGGACAAAGCGACGAACTACCTGCGCCTGACCCAGGTTGCCAACCAACTGAAGGGCTGTCTCGCGAGCGGCTACCCCTTCGTCTTCGGGTTCACCGTGTACGAGAGCTTTGAGAGTCCCGACGTCGCCAAGACCGGCATTGTTCCCATGCCCAGTCCCAGCGAAGCCGTTCTTGGAGGACATGCCGTCTGCGCCGTTGGCTACGACGACGCCCAGCAACGCTTCATCGTCCGCAACTCGTGGGGAACGGGGTGGGGAATGAACGGCTACTGCACCATGCCTTACACTTACCTGCTGGATCCCAATTTGGCTTCCGACTTCTGGACTGTCCGCACAGTTTGAGAAGGCGCTCCTCTGCAACCGCACTGCCTTAAGGTTCCTGGGCGCTCGCTCTGTCGTAGAGGTCGTAGAGCGAGCGTCCATCTTGGTCTTCCAGCAAAGTCTACAACGCCCCCGCTAAAATAGCAGGGCCTCAACCAAGGCATCAACAAATCGCAAGAGCAGTAGCTTAATCGGCTCTGGCTAGAACTTTCGATTTAATTAGGTAGTGTTTTATTCCTCCGAGTTGCGAGCACGGGGGAGTAATCGGGGCGAGAGGATTTGAACCTCCGACCTCTTGGTCCCGAACCAAGCGCGCTACCAGGCTACGCTACGCCCCGACAACAAGAACAGTGGCAAGTAACCAGTGACGAGTGGCGAGCAGAAAGCCCTACTGAGCACTCGTCATCCCCCAATGGTCACTGATTCGATGGTCGGGACGGCCAGATTTGAACTGGCGACCCCTTGCACCCCAAGCAAGTGCGCTACCAGGCTGCGCCACGTCCCGACAACAAGAGCAGTGGTAAATACCAGTGACAAGTGATGGGCAGGACCACCTGCTTATCACATGACACGCTTCACTCGTCACTGCTCTTTTAGCATTTTCGCGAAAGTATTGTCAAGATTGACTGCAGCTCACGCTTGATGCCCTTCACCTCCCCACGGTCGAGCGTTGAACCGAACAGATGCTTCTGCTTAACCGAGACCTCGGACCGGGAGTCGCTGGCGAGTTGCTTGCGCGCCCCTTCGATGGTAAAACCCTCCTGGTAGAGCAGACGCTTGATCTCCAACACAGTTTCGACGTCCTTGCGCCGGTAGAGGCGATGCCCCGAGCGGGTTTTGGTGGGCCGGAGAGTGGGGAACTCCGTTTCCCAGTAACGAAGGACGTAAGCCTTCGTGTGGGTAAGTTCGCTCACCTGACCGATTCGGAAGTACATTTTGTCAGGGATGAAGACCTCGGCGGGCTCAGGCTGCCCTCGCCGGGTTGATAGACGACCTCGAACCATAAGTTCTTCGGAGGAGTTGCTGTAGTCCTCCCTGCCGGTCATCTTAGAGAACTGCGAGCTTAGGGTCAAGCAGGTTTCCGACCCGGGGGGTACGCTCTGCGACTGCTTGATCCCGGGATCCGTAGGATATACTGTAGGACCTCCGAGAACCGGGTTTGCGAGCAGGATCATCAACCGTCTCGGTCGACGAGCGGCAGCGGACGTTGACAACGTTGGCAGGGAGCAACTATGGGTCAAGTGATCGCGGGTATCGATATTGGAGGAACGAAAATTGCGGGCGGGCTGGTGAATCATAAGGGCCGCTTGGTCGGTGGAACCTTGACGGTTCCGACGCGCGCCGGCGAAGGCATCAAGACAAGCTACGGCCAAGTCTTGCGCGTTATTGAGCGCCTCCTTCGCCAAGCCGGGGGAAAAAACGAACTTAGCGGAATCGGGCTTTGCGCTCCGGGTCCGGTCAACCCACGAACTGGCATGGTTCTCAACCCGCCAAACCTGCCAGGCTGGATCAACCTACCACTGGCGAGGAAGATCGAAGATCGCTTTAGGCTGCCGACTAAAGTGGAAAACGATGCCAACGCTGCGGGCCTTGCTGAAGCCGTTTTCGGAGCGGCAGTGGGATACCGACACGTCTTTTATGTTACGGTCAGCACGGGGATTGGAACTGGAATCATCATCAATCGCAAGGTTTATCACGGTAAGAACGGCGTGGCTGGAGAGGGCGGACACGTCAGCATCGATTATCGCAGCCACTACCGCTGCGGATGCGGCACCCTGGGTTGTATCGAGGCCCTAGCTGCAGGACCAGGTATGGCGCGGCGCGCGCGTGTGTTTCTGGAACAAGATCACGCGGCGGCCAGTCTGTTGCGGGACATGTGTGGAGGTCACTTAAGCCGCATCCATCCACAGATGATCGAGGAGGCGCGCGCTAAGGGTGACCCCGTCGCGAAGGCCATTGTCGACGAATCAGGCTTTTACCTTGGCGTCTGGCTTGCCGGCATGATCACGGTGCTCGACCCAGAAGCGATCGTGATCGGCGGAGGTGTCTCCCGAATTGGCAAGCCCCTTTTCGACAAGATACGCGAGACGATACCCAAGTACACGATCAACCGCGAGTTTGCCGCAAAGACGCCCATCCTCCCCGCCAAGCTTCAGAGGAACGTTGGCGTGCTCGGGGCCGCGGCACTTCTGCTCCCCGCGGGCGAGCTGGCGGAGGAGTGGTAAGTACGTCCGCGTTTCGCCCTCGCGCTCAGCAAGGAGCTGTATCGCTAAGATGCGGCGCTGTTCTCGGCCTGACCTTAACAAGACGAAAGAGAGATTGCGGGTTGCTTGGCAAGAGTATTTTTCTGCTTTGCCCTCAGCTACATACTGATCGTCGAGCCGGGTCGTCGAAAAAAATCTTGCGGCCGCGCTCGGGCGTCGTGTATGATGCATGGTGGAGTCGGTCGACCAAAGCCCCAAGGTAAACATTCAGTTCAAGAACCCACACTTTGGAGGGTTGCTTGAATCCGTACAGACACTCCCGAAGGATGTTTCTGGGTAAGATCGCGAGGACCATTGCGGGCATCGGAGTTGGCATCCCGTTGCTAGACACCTCCTTGTTTATGGTGGCCGCCCAGGGCCGATTCGAACTCTTCAGGACGAATCACGACTTTGACGGGACCTACCACAACCCGCGATGGTTAGGTTAATGAGAAGAGGAGCTGACACCTGTTAAGCCCGGTGACATCGAGACCAAGCGGCGAATTAAATGCTTCAGCGTCAGCGGAGAGATGAGCGAGGACTTATTCATGCGCCAGATTAGAATCGTAGTGGAAAAGCATTTGAATGAATTTATTGCTTACGCGGTTGGGGTAAAAGGAGCGAGGAGTGGCGTCGGGACCACGTACGAAGAAGCCCTGGCGGGCGTCCGATTGCCAGAGAAACTATACCCAGAGAGCTTTGCCAAGACTCTGTTGGCGATGCGGCCGCCGGTAGTGGAGGCATGCGTGGAAGGGGCCGAAGCTGGAGCCGGCGATTACTGAGCCTGCAAAAGCAGCGACGACTCGGTGCCCTCACCAAGCGCTCTCAGTATCCCAGAGCATGAACTGACTAAACTGCTTGCAAGTTACCCCAATCGTCTTTGCTGACAGTTCCGTTCAACCAGTGTCACCCACACTCGCGGCATTGGCGTAACCCGGCAGCTCGTGAAAGCCGCGCGCCAACGTATCTGCTGATTCTGCCCAGAGGCGACCTGCCAGCCACATAAGCAGGCAAAGATCGGGATTCCAGACTCTACTCTTATTGTTTGGCGTTGCTGTTTTCACTCGCCACGGAGTCTGGTGACTTGGGGTCCTTATCCTTCTCCGGCAGGGTGTAGATGCGTTCGCCAGGGCGGGCCATGTGCATCTGGTCGCGGGCGAGGCGCTCAATCGCCTTGGGGTCAGCCTTCAGCGCCTCGATGCGCCTCTCCAGTTGTTGATTCTCCTCCTGGAGCCGGCGGATTTCTTGCTGGAGTAAATCGTACTCTCTTTTCTCGCGACGGACGGCGAGGTAACCGTGCTCACCGTAAATCTCGTGAACGACCAGCGCCACGCAGGCAAGTAGGAGCGCGAGGATTGCTCCACGATACCTTTGGGTTTGGTCTGATCGCGTCTTTCTCATCGGCCGAACGATCAACATTCCTATTCTATCTTTGCCGTCAAGCCCGCAAGCAACGGAACGGGTAAACGGGTTGTCGACAGGTCCAAGATTCGACTTCCGGCCCGACTTAGTTTCGTTTAAGCTGATCCGTGGCCGCAAGCGGAAATCGACACTCACCCCGAACCGGCTCCGTTTTCCAGTTTTTCCGAGGGAGGACTTATGACCAACAAGGTCGTTATTCTAGTATCATCCCACAAGCTCACGGAGGCCAAAAGAATTGCCCGGCAGTTGGTCGACTCAAAGCTCGCCGCCTGCGTGAACATTCTCCCGCCTGTACAATCCGTTTATCGCTGGCAAGGGAAGGTAGCCGTCGAAAAAGAGTTTCTGATGTTCATTAAGAGCACGCGAGAGCTGTTTTCCGAATTAAGGGCTGCCGTTTTCAAACTGCACAGCTATACCACGCCGGAGATCGTTTGCCTGCCGATCGTCGATGGCTCACCGGAGTATCTGCAATGGGTGGATGATTCGGTGAAAGGAGCTCAGAATTGAGCGGCGTGTACGCCGGAGAGCTAGGCTAGACGGTGGAGAGCGCCTGGTCCAGGTCCGCGATGATGTCCTCCACCTCCTCGATTCCCACCGAGATCCGCAACAACCCGTCGGTGATCCCCCGTCGATTCCGCTCTTCCGATGGCACGCTGGCGTGGGTCATGCTCGCTGGGTGAGAGACAAGGGTCTCGACACCGCCCAGGCTTTCCGCCAGGGAGCACAGCCGTACGGACTTGAGAACCTTCCGGGCATTTTCCAAGGAGCCGGTGTCGAAGGAGATCATGCCCCCGAAGCCCGCCATCTGCCGCTTGGCCAGTTCGTGCTGGGGGTGGGACGGCAAACCCGGATAGTAAACCTTCTTGATCTTGGGATAGAGATGTTCGAGGAATTCGGCGACAACCATTCCGTTCCTGTTGTGCTGCTGCATCCGCACGGGGAGCGTCTTGACCCCGCGCAAGACCAGCCAGCTGTCGAACGGACCGAGTACGGCCCCGGCCGCGTTTTGGAGGAACTTTAGCCGGTCCGCCAACGTGTCGTCGTTCAGCATGACGGCGCCTCCCACGCCGTCGCTGTGCCCGTTCAGATACTTCGTAGTGCTGTGCACGACAAAGTCGGCCCCGAGCGCAAGGGGCCGCTGGAAATAAGGGCTCATAAAAGTGTTGTCCACCGCCAGCCGCGTCCCGTGCGAGTGCGCCAGCGAGGCGGTTGAGGCGATATCGGTAATCTCCATGATCGGGTTCGTGGGCGTCTCGATGAAGATCATGCGGGTGTTGGGACGGAAGGCTCTTTCAACTTCCTCCAGCTGGCAGGTATTGACGTAGCTGAAGGTCAGCCCGAAATCCTTCAGCACCCGCTCAAACAGCCGAAAGCTACCTCCATAGAGGTTTTGTCCGGCCACAACGTGGTCCCCAGACTTGAGCAGGCTCATCAAACAGTTGATGGCCGCCATGCCGGAAGCGAAAGCAAAACTGAAAGGCGCGCCTTCCAGAGCGGCGAGATTCCGTTCCAGCGCGGCTCGCGTGGGATTCGACGTGCGAGCATATTCGTAGCCTTTGTGCTTGCCAAGTTCTTCCTGGACGAACGTAGAGGTCTGATAAATGGGCACGATAATTGCCCCCGTAGCGGGGTCCGGTTCCTGCCCTACGTGTATAGCATCCGTGGCAAATCCCATGACCGCCCCTACCTTTTGTTTCGGTAGATCAGATAGTCGAGCGAAAATGGGCCCGCGCCCGTTGTGGCCAGCCCCAGTGCGGCCAAACCCAGCACCAGCGGCAGCTCGTATTCTCGTACGGCGTAAATGCCTTCGTTGAAGTTGTACTTCCACATCGCCGCGGCCATATCGAGCACCAAGAGCAGAGCAGCCACGGGCGTATATAGTCCGAGCATCAGCATCAGGCCTCCGAGCAGCTCTATTACCCCGGCGATATAAACGAAGGACCGTGGCAACCCGAGACGCGCAAACGCCGAGACGAAGACTGCAGTCTTTCCGAAAAGCTTCGGGTACCCGTGATAGACAAACACCAGCGCCAGGCCGCATCGCAACAACAGCAACGCCAGTGGTCGCAACTTTTCCAGAAATCGCATTAATCGTTAATGTATCAGATTTCGGCGGACGAGGAAAACAGCAACCTCGATTGCAGGAAACGCATCGACTGTTGTTAGCATTCGTCCTTGACTTCTTTGCAAAAAGGGTTTATCAACATAGAGAGTCGTTTTGGTTAAGATGCTATTCGCAGCCAACCCGAACCGAATGACACGAGAGAGCAGTTTGCTTCCGCTGCTGGTCCTTAGTGTGGCCATTTATGGCCTGGTGCTTGCACCACCAGGACGCAGCGGATGATGCAGCCAAAAATGAAGATTTTGAAAGGGCCATCATCCGACGTAAAGATGATGGCCCTTTCTGTTTTATGCCGGTGTAACGGCCGGCTCAATGCCGGCACGTGGCGAGGTGTTAGCTTGTTTGCGAGCAGGTTCTCTAGGTCGACCCTATGGGATAGCAGGGCGCATACATATCAGCCAGACAAGACTTCGAAGCTGTAGCTCGGCGAGAATATGAAGTTATGAAATACGAAAGTGCCGAACGCATTCGGGGAGGATCTGTGAGTCTGACACTCTCCTCTGGGGTCTAATCTCGCTAGCACCCTCCAACCCCCTCACCCCCGACCCCTCTCCCCCAAAGGGGCGAGGGGAGACTTAAGTCGGGAGCGGTTAGTTGGACGGTGGGGCGAGGATGCAGGAGGATGGGCAGCGGAGACGGGAGCACGGAGTAGGGCTCCTGTCTTAGCAGCCCTCGTAGGACACGGAGGAGTACTACAAGCAAATCGATCGGCATCTCGCTGATAATCCTGTTCCTGGAATTAAGGTCGTGTTTTACAATGAGAAAACCTGCTTCCACAAGTCGATCGCGATGACGTCCGCGACCGTTGTCAATGAATAGCCACCAGGCCGCGAGCCACTTGACCTCATTCGATGGCCAGCAGCAGCCGATGCGACTTGAGAGATAAACCTTGAAAGGAAGTGGAAGGCCATGATGAAAACCGGAGCGCAGATTCTATGGGAATGCCTGGAGCGCGAGGGCGTGAAGCACGTCTTCGGCTACCCCGGCGGCGCGATTCTGCCGGCTTACGATG
>Ga0182034_10000906_pt1 | contig 14164 bp, 13 predicted proteins | sample flu12Cox44000172_FD_125972 | JGI IMG/M metagenome (GOLD analysis project Ga0182034, IMG submission 125972) | Lab enrichment of tropical soil microbial communities from Luquillo Experimental Forest, Puerto Rico - flux4day.12C.oxic.44.000.172 | ecosystem: Environmental > Terrestrial > Soil >... | reverse complement strand
CTTTCTTGCCGAGCTCATTCACTCGCACGATAAACGCGGGAGGAAAGCTGTATTCCCGCCCGCAGAGAAGGCCGATCTTTTTCATTTGCGCACTCCTGCCGAGGAAGCTGTGGTACTACCTTGGGCGATCCCGTCAATTCACCGCGTGCGCCGAGGAGGGGCGCGGCTCGGTCACGCCGGCGCGGGTCTCCGCAACCACATGGCGAACGACCGCCTTCGGGTCTCCGGTTTCGCGATAGACGCGCAGCTGGCGGTCCGCGCTGGTGCCTTCCTTCAAAATGGTGTGGACGTATTCGACGGCGCTGCGGCTTCCGAGGTCATCCACCACGTCGTCCACCAGTTGCAGCAGTTCCGGAATCAACTGCCGCATGTCCACTTCAGCTTCTTTTCCGAAGTCAATCAGCTTGCCATCGATGCCGTAGCGCGCCGCGCGCCACTTATTTTCCTCGATGAGCGCCCGGCGATAGAGCCTCCAGCCCTGGTTCAATGTATAAAGCCGGTGCAGCTTCACGATGATCGCTTGCGCCAGCGCGGCGATGGCCACCGCCTCCTCGACTTTGGTGCATACGTCGAACATCCGGAATTCCAGCGTTCCGAACATCGGGTGCGGGCGCACGTCCCACCAGATTTTCTTGCCGTTGTCGATGCAGTGCAGTTTGACCAGCAGATTCACGAAATTCTCGTACGCACTCCAAGATTCGAACTGCTCCGGCACGCCGGTTCGCGGGAATCGGCGGAACACCGTGGTGCGAAAAGATTTCAGTCCTGTGTTTCGGCCCATCCAGAAAGGCGAACTGGTCGAAAGTGCGAGCAGGTGCGGAAGGAAGTAGCGTACGCCGTTCATCAGGTCGATGGTGGTCTGCCGGTCCGGCATGGCCACGTGCACGTGCATCCCGAAAATCAGCAGCGACCTGGCCAGTTGCCCCATCTCCTCGACGATGTGCTCGTAGCGCTCTCCGGGAGAGATGACCTGGTCGATCCAGCTCGAAAACGGGTGCGTACCTGCGGCGGCGACCTGCAGACCCGCGCGCTCCGCTGCCGCCACGAGTTCGCCGCGCGTGCGGTGCATTTCGATGCGCAGATCGCTGACGCTGTCGCAAATCCGCGTCCCGGTCTCCACAATGGACTGGTGCAACTCCGGTTTGACCTGTTCCGCGATGTCCGGCGAAGCCTGGGAGATTAGCTGGCTGACGTGCGAGCGTAACTCGCACGTGGCGGGGTCAATAATCTGAAATTCTTCTTCGACGCCGATGGTAAAGCGGTGAGCCATGGGCTGGCCCTCCGTGGCACATGACCTTGCCGGGGACTTGGCGCTCCGTATCATAACCCGCCACGGTTCGAAATTGCACCTTTGGCACGTTCCATACTTTCTATCGTGAAAAACGCCGCCGAAGAGGCAATTTGGCGCTGGACGCTGGCATGCCCGCCTTGCCAGACTTTGGCCATGCAAATTAAGCCCTTTCGCATCGAACAGTATTTTGGGAAATACGAATTCACCGCCAAATACCTGCTTTCCAGTTCCGACGCGGAGTCCTGCACGATCCAGGAGCTGCTCGACCTCGATCCTGGGTCGCATGAACGCTTCCTGAAGCATTGGTGCGGCTACACCGAATCGCCGGGAGCGCCCGCGCTCCGCGAAGTCATTTCGAGAATGTATCGGGGAGTCCGACCCGAAGACGTTCTCGTGCTGGCCGCCACCGAGGAAGGCATCTTTGTTCTGTATCACGCGCTGCTTTCGCCGAGTGACCACGTCATCGTGGAAACCCCGTGTTACGAAAGCGCCCTTGAAGTCGCGCGCAGTACCGGAGCGCGAGTCAGCGAGTGGCGCCGCTCGGACGAGAATGGCTGGGCCCATGATCTCGCAGCTCTGGAAGGGCTCATCCAGCCCAGCACGAAAATCATCTACGTCAACACGCCGCACAACCCGACCGGGCTTCTGATGCCGGCAAACGTGCTCGAGCAAGTTAACCGGCTTGCGGCCAGCCGTGGAATCATCGTTTTTTGTGACGAGGTCTACCGCGAACTCGAGCACAACCCCGCGAACCGGCTTCCAGCCGCTTGCGAAGTCTACGAACGCGCCGTCAGCCTGGGTTCCATGAGCAAAACCTACGGCTTGCCCGGTCTTCGGCTCGGCTGGCTCGTCTCCAAAGACGCGGAAATCCTCCGGCGCTGTCTCGAACTCAAGTACTACACCACTATTTGCGCCAGCGCCCCCAGCGAATTTCTCTCAGCGCTCGCCCTGCGCCATCGCGAAGTGCTGGTCAAGCGCAATCGCGAAATTGTTCTGCGCAACCTGCCTGTTCTCGATTCCTTCTTTCGGCAGCGCTCGGATCTCTTCGAATGGGTCAAACCTGACGCGAGCCCTATCGGCTTCGCGCGCTACAAGCCGCAGCGCGACGTGCTTTCCTTCTGCCAGGACGTTGTAAACAACGCGGGAGTCTTACTGTTGCCCGGAACCGTCTACGACGAGCCGCGCCACATTCGCTTTGGCTACGGGCGCAAGAACATGCCCGAGGCGCTCGCGCAATTCAGCGCCTACCTCTCCGCCCATTCTGGATTTGGCGTCACCGCCGGCTGAGGGAGCCCAGGAGGAGGGAGCACTCGAAAGACGGGAGGAAACAGACTACGGCTCAAAATAAAGAGCGGGACGGAAAAACCCATCCGCCTCACCGGAACGTTTTCCCCTGCGAGCCCTTCTTCTCTGACCTGATCTCGAACTGCGCCTTCTCGCCTACGCCGCGCCGATGGCCCGCCGTTGCTGGAAGCATTCCCTGCAAAAAACCGGACGCCCTTGGGTCGGCCGGAAGGGAACGGTGGTTTCCTTGCCGCACTGCGAGCAATTGGTCTTGGTCTCCGTGCGTGCCGACACGGCGTGCCCGCCGCCTTCGGCCCTTTTCGCTTTGCACGCCTTGCAGCGCTTCGGTTCGTTCTTAAATCCCTTGTCGGCAAAAAACATCTGCTCGCCGGCAGTGAACACGAACTCGGCACCGCATTCGGCACACTTCAACACCTTGTCGTGGTATTCCATGAGGCGCTCTCCCCTTGGTCCCGCGGACAGGGGTTTGGGAGGACTTTGCACCTGAGAGCCAAGATGCTTGAGGAGACCAGTATCCGGGGACGCCGGGCGCGGATCCCTTGGGCCTGCGGGTACGAAGCTGCGAGAAACACCCAAACGTTCTGCCTAACGGGGGCCTGATTCTCGGAAGGTTCTGCGCGCCAAGCTGCGACGGATAACGGAAGGGCGGCCCATTCGGAAGGACCGCCCTCGGAACTTACTCCGATTCCCGCCGCTGCTTCTTGCGCAGTCGCTTCCGCGAAAGCGCTTCTTTGGCCCGGCGCTTCTCGCCGGGCTTCATATAGAAACTATGTTTCTTGATCTCCTTGATGATGTCTTCCTGTTGTACCTTGCGCTTAAAACGCCGCAGGGCATTTTCCAGAGATTCATTCTCTTGGATGATGACTTCTGCCACTTTATCAATTCACCCCCAATCCGGTTCGGATTGGTAACTTGCGGAGCCTCTCGCCGGCAAAGCCACCGCCGGCACGTGGATCTTCGGGCACCGTCCCTGGTTTTATTATCACATGTATTGGCCGTTTTGCAGAAGGCACCATGAAAGGTCGCTGGCTTCTTCTAAATCAATTCCCGCGCTGCAGTCAAGGAATCTTTGCAAATTCTTGGCAGTTTTATAGGTACTAAGACCATCTGATAACCATCCTATAAATAGGGTAACCCGAATAGAACATTTGGCGGGCTGGTGGCCCGGGCCCGGGGGCAAGCCCGCCCGCGGGCCTGTTCCTGCCCTTTCCGCGCCCGTCCGGTTGTCCGATCGATTGTTTCTGCTGTTAGAATGAGCCCGCTTCTAGATCAAGCCTCTTTGGAGTCGGCCCATGTCCGATACCATGCGGGATGCCATCGCCGTACTTCTTGCCGGAGGCCAGGGGGAACGCCTCTGGCCGCTCACGCGCGACCGTGCCAAACCCGCCGTTCCTTTTGGCGCCCTCTACCGCATCATCGACATCACGCTTTCCAACTGCATTAATTCGAGCCTGCGACGCGTTTTTATCCTCACGCAATACAAGGCCCTCAGCCTGAACCGCCACGTCCGCGCAGGCTGGTCGCCGCTCGCCGGCCTCGGCGAATACATCGAAGTCATACCGCCGCAGATGCGCGTCTCACAATCCTGGTATCAAGGCACCGCCGACGCGGTCTACCAGAACATCTATTCCATCGGGAGCGAGCGATCCAAATTCGTCTTCATCCTTTCCGGCGATCACATCTACAAGATGAACTACGCCAAGATGCTTCAACAGCACACCGACTCCGGCGCCGATGTCACCGTGGCCACCATCCAAATCCAGGTCGAGCGGGCCGCCCGCCAATTCGGCGTCATCGAAGTGGATAAGGACTGGCGAATCGTGGGCTTTGAGGAAAAACCTGCGATTCCCAAACAATCCCCTCATCGCCCCGGCCATTGCAATGCCTCCATGGGCATCTACATCTTCAATACCCAGCTCATGATTCCCATCCTTCTGGCCGACTCCGAAGATCCCAAGTCCAGCCACGATTTTGGGAAAGACATCCTTCCGCGCATCATCACCAAGCACCGCGTCTTTGCCTACAACTTCGTGGATGAAAATGCCAAGGACGCTTACTATTGGCGCGACGTCGGAACCCTCGACGCCTACTACGAGGCCAACATGGACCTGGTCAGCGTTTCACCGGTTTTCAACCTGTACGACAAAGCCTGGCCGCTGCGCACCTGGCAACAGCAGTATCCGCCCGCCAAATTTGTCTTTGCCGATCCCGAGCGCATGGGCGTGGCGCTGGATTCCATCGTGGCCGGTGGTTCGGTCATCTCCGGAGGACGCGTGCAAAAATCCGTGATTGGTTACGACGTCCGCGTGAACAGTTATTGCGAAGTGGCGGATTCCATCATCTATAATCACGTGAACATAGGCCGACACTCGCGCGTTCGCCGCGCCATCATCGACCGTCACGTCAGCCTTCCCGAGCACACCGAAATCGGCTACGACTCGGAAGCCGACCGCCGCCGCTTCCATGTCACGGATTCAGGTATCGTCGTTGTCGTGAGGCAGGAATCGCTTATCGAAGAGCCCGAGTCGACGTGATCCCGCGGCCGCTTGGGGGCCGGCGCATCCCGGCGCTCTAGCCTTTCCAGACGTATTTTCCGCAGGTGCAGGGCACAGTGTCGGTGGGGTTTTTCTTCTCCATCGGGTGTTTACATACGGGACAGTTCTTCCGCCACATACCGCAAATCTGCCATTCGATTAATGCGCCATCCGGTAACGGATGCGGGCAGTTCCAACTGCGCAATCATGGCGAGGAACCCTTCTCGCTCTTCGAGGGCCACAAGCAGCGAGAGCGTTCTTCCCTAGGCCAGGATCGCTCCCGTAAGACGGTGAAAGGCCGAGGAATCCTGGGCGGTCATGCGTCTTTCGATAGGGGCGTCCGCCGAGAGCTCGAGAACCTGTTCTATCGCCAAGTTCGCAAGACCTGTGTTTGATGTCATCACCGGCAGGCCTCCTTCTTTTCTTTCCTCTGGCATAGATAAGGGTACGCGCCGAGGGGGTAATGGACATACAGAGAACGCCTGCATTCGCGCAGGAACCATGGCTGATTCGGTGTTTACCCGACCTGCTGTGCTCAATCGGCCCCCGGACCTGAAAGGGGGCGACCATTCATTCCGGCGTCCTTTACTTTGGCCCTGCCAAGACCCGTGCCGCTGGAGCGCGGTGCTACCTGGAAACCGTCTCCCGCCATTCAAGGCTCGACTCATTCAGACCGCAGCGAACCAGCCATCCACAACGGCAACGCGGCCCGCGCGCATTCTTCCAACAACTGCTGGTCGCTCGGCGAGAACGCGTTGGCGCGCTCACTTTCGACGTCAATGGTTCCAATCACTTTTCCGCTGTGCGGATTAACAATGGGCACGATAATTTCCGAAAGCGTACTGCCGAACGCGGTCAAGTACCGCGGATCAGTTCGCACATCGCCCACGAGGACGGTCGCTTTCTCCCGGATGGCCACGCCGGTCAGTCCGCGGGTGGCGGGAAAGGTTGGGTAAGCCGGCGCCCCCGGCCCGCTATAGGCAATGATGGACACCATTTCGTCGCCCACGTCGTACACACCGGTCCACCGGTAATTCCCCAGGCCCCGCACCGCTTCCGCGAGTTGCTTCGCTTTTTCGCTCCGCGCATCTGTTCCCGTGACCATTGACCGAATACGCTCTAGGATTTCCTCTGTGCGGCTCATTCCCGTTTGCCTCGCCCATGCCTGCCACTCTGGAAAGAGCGAGGGTACACCGCCCCGTCCTTTTCCACGTTAATGATGATTCGCTTGACGATGCCTCTTGGGAATCCAAAGAATGGAGTTTCGTTCCCACACAAACCCTCGGTTGTCCGCCACGCTACCGAGCGTAGACGGTATCGCGCGGAGTAGCTACAAGCGGTGACTTGCGCGTGGAGTGACTCCTGCATGAATGGAAAGGACGGAACTCGAAAGTCGAATCGGAGGAACGGAACTCTCCGGCGCGTTTCGATCGGAGCGGTCTGCCCGAAGCTTGGGACCGAGCTGGCAACGGATTCGAGGCACGCCGGAAGAGCAGAACGATCGACCTCTACAGCGATTCCTGCGCGAGGCGGGCCACCCTCGCAGTTTTGTGTTGGCGGTGAGCTCTGCATTCAGCCCTTTGGCCCTTTGTTAGGGAGCACGGGCCCCGCCTAGTGCGTCTGTTACAATCGTTAGTTTACATTTCAAGTGAGGAGACGCGCTAAGACATGTCGGGAGCAATGACCACGAAGATCACCCAGGTTTATGCACGACAGGTACTCGATTCGCGCGGGAATCCCACGGTCGAGGCGGATGTGTACGTGGGAGTCGGCACGCGAGGCGGAGGGGGCGCTGGGGACACCGTGCGCGGGCGCGCCGCGGTTCCTTCCGGCGCGTCCACCGGCGAGCATGAAGCGCTCGAGTTGCGCGACGGCGACAAGTCCAAATACCTCGGCAAGGGGGTGCTGAAAGGGGTTGGCAACGTCAATGGCGAAATTGCCAAAGCGGTCGTGGGTCTGGACGCCCGCGAGCAGCATACGCTCGACAAGCGGATGATCGAACTCGACGGGACGCCGACGAAATCGCGCCTGGGCGCCAATGCGATTCTGGCCGTTTCGATGGCCGCTGCGCGCGCCGCGGCGGCCGTCGAGAACCTGCCACTCTATAAATACCTGGCGCGCTATTCCACGGACAAATCCGCGAATCTGCTGCCTTGCCCGATGATGAACATTTTGAACGGCGGGGCACACGCCGACAGCTCGGTGGATTTCCAGGAGTTTATGGTCATGCCAGCGGGCGCGCCAACTTTTTCCGAGGGCTTGCGATGGGGCGTGGAAGTGTTTCACGCGCTCAAATCCGCGTTGAAGAAGCATGGCTACTCAACAGCGGTGGGCGACGAAGGCGGCTTTGCGCCGAGTTGCGAGTCCAATGAAGAAGCCATCGAGATTATTCTCGAAGCCATCGCCGCCGCCGGATACCAGCCGGGCGAACAGGTGAGCCTCGCACTCGATCCGGCCTCGAGCGAATTCTTCGACAAGGCCAGCGGCAAATACGTCTTCAAGAAGTCCGACAAGTCCGCCCACTCGAGCAGCGACATGGCCGCGTACTGGACGAAGTGGGCCGAGAAGTATCCGATTGTCTCGATTGAAGACGGTATGGCGGAAGACGATTGGGCCGGATGGAAATCGCTGACACAGAGCATCGGAAGCAAATCCTCCAAGAAGAAAATCCAATTGGTGGGCGACGATCTTTTCGTGACGAATACGGAGCGGCTGTCGAGAGGGATCAAGGAGGGAATCGCGAACGCGATTCTCATCAAGCTGAATCAAATCGGAACCGTCACCGAAACAATTGAGGCGATCGAGCTGGCGCGCAAGGCGGGCTACCACTCCATCATCTCCCACCGCTCCGGCGAAACCGAAGACACCTTTATCGCCGATCTCGCCGTGGCTACCGCGGCCGGGCAAATCAAGACCGGCTCGGCCAGCCGCACCGACCGCATCGCAAAATACAATCAGCTTTTGCGAATCGAAGAAGAGCTCGGCCCGGCGGCGCGGTTTCATGGCCGGGCCGCTCTGGGCTAACCGGCGTGGCCCGCCCTAGGGACGGTCGAGTTGTGGCGGCGGCCAGGGAAGCCACCCCGTCCCAAGTACCATTGACAGGCCCCGGTCGGTCACCTAATTTGAAAAGTAGCTCGAGAGTCATTTTCTTTGTTTGTTACGGTGACCCATTATGGCAAAAGTCCTTTACTGCAATGATCTCGTTCCCGGGTGCAAGTTCGAGGCGCGCGGAGACTCCGAAGAGGAAGTCTTGGCGGATATCGCGGACCACATTGCGATCGCGCATAACACGGTGAGCATCTCGGACGAGATTCTAGAGATGATCAGCAAGGCCATCCAGGAAGAAATTCGCATTCGCACCGCGCGCGCGTAGCGCGTTCCCGCGCGGAAGCCTCGCTACAGCGAAGAGCTCGGCGAAGTCTTTGATAAACTCTCCCCATGTCTGCCTTAGCAAGTCCTGGCGCCGAAGCCAAAAACATCTCGCTTCGTTTTGCCCAATCGGTTGATGTTGAGCCGCTCGCTCGACTGATCAATGCGGCGTTCATCGTGGAGCAGCCATTCATCGAAGGCGATCGCATCGATCCTCGAGGAGTGCGGGCTTACATGGAAAAAGGGAAGTTTCTGGTTGCGGAAGATTCGCCTGGGCTGGCCGGATGCGTGTACGTGGAACTGCGAGGAGAGCGCGGTTATCTTGGATTGCTGGCCGTGGAGCCGAGGCGGCAAGGTACGGGGCTGGGACGCAAATTGATGGAGGCGGCCGAGAATTATTTTCGCGCGGCCCACTGCCGCGCTATCGATCTACGCATCATCAGCCCGCGCAGGCCGCTGCCCACGTTTTATGCGCATCTCGGCTACACCGAGACCGGCACCGCGCCGTTCGCCCCGGACGTTCCGGTTAAAGTGCCCTGCCACTACGTCCTCATGTCCAAGCAACTCCATGACGGATGACCCGTGTCCGGCCCCGTCCGTTTTCAGATAAATTTTCGGGTTCGGGCAAAATTTGGAAGCCATGGAATTCCGCCACCCAGAGAGCAAGACACCGAGCCGAATCGCCGGCAAGGCTGCCGCCGTCCACAAGACCTCATCGCGTTGATTTTGCCCGAGACACCCCGTCGCACAAGGCCGGCCACGACGCCGGCTGCCGAGGGACAGGCGCCCATCCGATTTTCAATCCGCGGTGCTTTTGATGCAGAATACGGACGCTCGTCTAAGGGGGGAACTTGTTCCGTCAGACATTGCCTGCTTCGATCGTATTTGCTTGCCTTTCCTTGGCGCCGCTAGGCCACAGCGTCATCGCTGAAGAGCAGCCGCTCTACGGCTTTTCCGCCGAGTCCTCCGAGACCGAACGCCAATGGGAAGAAAAGCTGCGCGCCATTCCCAGCCCGGAGAATCTGCGCACGTACATGCAGCGGCTTTCCGCGCGTCCACACCACGTCGGCTCGCCTTATGACAAGGACAATGCCGAATGGATCCTCGGGAAATTCAAAGAGTTTGGTCTGGACGCACACATCGAACAATTTGAAGTTCTCTTTCCCACGCCGAAAGACCGCCTCGTGGAACTGGTGGAGGGCGGGCTGAAATTTACCGCCAAGCTCCAGGAGCCCGCCCTGCCGCAGGATCCCACTTCCAATCAGCAATCCGAGCAGCTTCCGACCTACAACGCGTATTCGATTGACGGGGACGTCACCGCCCCGCTGGTGTACGTGAACTACGGGGTGCCGGAAGACTACGAACAACTGGAGCGCATGGGCGTGTCGGTAAAAGGCAAGATTGTGATTGCGCGCTATTACCATTCCTGGCGCGGGATCAAACCGAAAGTCGCGGCGGAGCACGGCGCGGTAGGTTGCCTGATCTTTTCCGACCCGCACGAGGATGGTTTCTTTCAGGGTGAGACGTTTCCCGGGGGACCGTATCGCCCGCCGGACGGCGTGCAACGCGGGAGCGTCGAGGATATGCCGCTTTATCCGGGAGATCCTTTGACGCCGGGAGTTGGCGCAACCAAGAACGCCAAGCGGCTGAAAGTGGAGGAAGCACCGGTGATTACCAAGATTCCCGTGCTTCCTATTTCCTACGCCGATGCGCAGCCGTTGCTTGCGGCGCTCGGCGGGCGCGTCGCGCCAGCGGACTGGCGCGGCGGACTGGGAATCACCTATCACGTCGGGCCGGGACCGGCGAAAGTGCATTTGCGGGTGACGTCCAACTGGGAGCCGCTGAAGACCTTGTATGACGTGGTCGGGAAAATTCCCGGTTCGACGTTCCCGGACGAATGGGTGATTCGCGGAAACCATCACGACGGTTGGGTAAACGGCGCGGAAGATCCTACTGCGGGACAGGTCGCTTTGCTCGAAGAAGCGCGGGCGCTTGGGGAGCTGGTTAAGTCGGGCTGGAAACCGAAGCGGACCATCATTTATTGCGCGTGGGACGGGGAGGAGCCGGGGCTTCTTGGCTCGACGGAATGGGCGGAGGAGCACTACGACGAATTGCGCGCGCACGCAGTGGCGTACATCAATTCGGACAGCAACGGGCGCGGCTATTTCAACGTAGAAGGGTCGCACACACTCGAAAAATTCAGCAATGACGTGGCCCGGGATATCACCGACCCGGAAACGAAACTCAGCGTTTGGAAGCGCGACCGGCTCCGCGAAATCTCGAACGCAAGAACCGCGGAGCAGCGCGAAGAAATCCGCAAGCGCGCAGACCTGCGAATTCCTGCGCTCGGCTCGGGATCGGACTACACCGCGTTTCTGCAGCACGACGGCGTGGCCTCGTTGAATTTCGGCTTTGGCGGCGAAGACGGCGGGGGCATCTACCATTCGATTTACGACGACTTTTATTGGTACACGCACTTCAGCGACACGGATTTCGTCTACGGGCGCGCGCTGGCGCAGGCGGGCGGCACGGCCATCATGCGACTGGCGGACGCGGACCTGCTGCCGTTTGAATTCGGCGATTTTGCGGACACCGTCGAGACCTACCTCAAGGAGCTGAAAGCCCTGGCGCAAAAATCACAGGATGACATTCGCGAACGCAACCGGGAGATTGAAGAAGGCGTTTTCCAGGCGACCAACGATCCCAAGCGCCCCCTGGTTCCGCCTCCGGTCGAAGCCGTGCCTCCGCACCTGAATTTTGCTCCCCTGGAAAATGCCGTGGACGCACTCAAGCGGAGCGCGGCCGAGTATCACACAGCGGTGGAGCAGGTCAATGCGAAGAGCGGCGCTCTGTCGGCCTCGTTTGCCGAAGTGAACCAACTGCTAATTGCCAGCGAGCGCAAATTGACGAACGCCGCAGGCTTGCCGAACCGGCCTTGGTTCAAACATCAGTTGTACGCGCCGGGATTCTACACCGGCTATGCGGTGAAGACGGTGCCGGCGGTGCGCGAGGCCATCGAGTTGAAGCAATGGAAGCAGGCGGATGAAGCCATCGCCGTGGTGGCCGGCGTTCTCGAACAGGAAGCGGCACTGATTTCTTCGGCGGCGCGGAAGCTCGCGCCGTAAAGCCGCGTCTTTTAGCGTTGGAAATTCTGTAAATAAGCCGGCAGCGCGATCGCGCAGCGCTCGTCGCGAATAGGCGAGTCGAAGGCAATGTGCACGGGAATGACGCCGGCCCAGACCGGCAAAGCGTAGTCAGGTTCATCGTCGATGGGCGGGCCCGTGCGCACTTTGGCGGACACTTCGCTAAGCTGCAGGCGCAGGACGCTGGTGGCTTTCAATTCCTGGTCGTTCGGCTGGCGCGCCTCGTTCCAGCGCCCGCGGAGGATCTTCTCGGTAAAACCGCGCAGGGCTTCCCGCTTTTCTTGCGGCGCATCGACCAGCGTGGCTTGGCCGAGCGCGACGACGGAGCGGTAGTTCATCGAATGGTTGAAAACCGAACGCGCGAGGACAAAGCCGTCAGTGAGCGTAACCGTAAGACAAACGGGAAGGCCCCCACTCAGGTTGCGGAGCATACGGCTGGCGGCGGAGCCGTGGAAATAGAGGGCGTGACCCACGCGGGCGAACAGCGTGGGAATCACATAGGGCTGGCCATCTAGGGAAAACCCGACGTGGCACACAAATCCTTCGTCGAGAATCTTGTAAATGGTTTCGCGATCATAGACGGCGCGGTGCGGCTCGCGCTCCACGCGCGTGCGCTCGGTCATCGGAGTTACCTCGGGCACGATACACCTCATGGAGAAACGGGGCGCGAAGCCCATCGACTCGCGATGGCTCATTTGATTTATAGCCGGCGCCACAGCGGCATGTCTAAAGGCAGCTACAAACGATGCTATCACGCGAGACCATGCAAATCGGCAGGTCCGAGACTCCGGCCGGAGAAAAAGCATCTGCCAAATTGGCAGAAAGCTCCCCGGCAGGTTTCTATCCTCAAGCCGGTCTGGGCTGAAGCCGGTCTGGGCTGCAGCCGGTCTTGGCGGCTCGAACGTCGGCAGCGCCTATGAGACACTAAATGGTTCAAGGCGAGGCGAATCGCGCGATAGGAAGCAACCCGTGAGCCCACCAGCGTTACAGGAAACAGGAACCAGAACCTTCGATGTTGCATGGGTACGCGAACAGTTTCCTTCCCTGAAACGGCAGGTCGAGGGGCACGCGGCGGCTTTTCTGGATGGACCGGCGGGAACGCAGGTCCCGAAACAAGTGATCCAGGCGATTGAAGACTATTTCGTCACCGCGAACGCGAATACTTGCGGAGCTTTTGAGACCAGCCGGCAAAACGACGCGATGATCGCGTCCACTCGCCGAGCAATGGCAGATTTCTTCAACTGCCATCCAGCCGAGGTCGTGTTCGGGCAAAACATGACGACGATCACGTTTGCGCTGGCGCGCGCCATCGGGCGGGAGTTGAAGGCCGGGGATGAAATCGTGGTGACCACCTTGGACCACGATGCGAACGTGGCACCGTGGCGGGCGCTCGAGGAAAAGGGTGTGGTCGTCCGGCAGGCGGACATTCACGAAGAGGATTGCACGCTCGATTTGGAGGATTTAGGACGGAAAATCACGCCGAAAACCAAGGTGGTCGCGGTAGGTTACGCGTCGAACATGGTGGGGACGATCAACCATGTTGCGGAAATCACGAAACTCGCGCACGCGGTCGAAGCGCTCATGTTTGTGGACGCGGTGCACTTTGCTCCGCACGGACTGACCGACGTGAAAGCGCTGGATTGCGATTTTCTGGTGTGCTCGCCTTACAAGTTTTTCGGGCCGCACCTCGGAACGCTCTACGGGAAGCGCGAGCATCTCGAGCGCTTCAAACCCTACAAAGTGCGGCCGGCGACCGATGCGATTCCCGATTGCTGGGAGACCGGGACGCAGGTCCAAGAATTGATCGCGGGAATTGGCGCGGCCGTTGATTACCTGGCAGGCGTAGGGCGGCGCTGCGATGCGCGTGTGAAAACGCGCCGGGAAGCACTCGGAGCGGCCTACGGCTCGACCGTGCCTTACGAAAGGACGCTTTTCGCGAGGCTCTTGGATGGGTTGCAAGCGATTCCCGGAGTGAAGGTTTACGGCATTACCGATCCCAAGCGATTTGAAGAACGCTGCTCGACGATCTCCCTACGGGTGGGTGAGCGCCATCCGACCGAGATTGCGAAGTTCCTGGGTGATCGGGGCCTGTTCACGTGGGACGGCAATTTCTACGCCATGAGTCTTTCCGAACGCCTGGGGGTCGAATCCAAGGGCGGCGTGCTGCGCATCGGACTCGTGCACTATAACACTATGGACGAAGTGGACCGGCTGCTAAAGGCGCTCGACGAGTTCGCGAAGAAGTAGATCAAAATCCTCCAGAAGCTACGGACCCTCGCCAGCGCTGAGGATGAAGCCACGGCTTAGCTTGTGACCTGCGAGCTGTTGTGGCCGATGGTCGAGCATGCATCCTTCGCGGTAGTTGTTTGCCTTCCAGGGAGGGGAGGAGGTCAATCGTAGCGAAGGGCAATCAGGGGATCGACGCGCATGGCGCGCCGCGCCGGAATCCAACACGCTACCATCGCCACAAGAATCAGGAGTGCCGAGGTGCCGAGGAAGCTCGGTCCATCGAAGGAGCCAAT
>Ga0182034_10000899_pt1 | contig 14216 bp, 9 predicted proteins | sample flu12Cox44000172_FD_125972 | JGI IMG/M metagenome (GOLD analysis project Ga0182034, IMG submission 125972) | Lab enrichment of tropical soil microbial communities from Luquillo Experimental Forest, Puerto Rico - flux4day.12C.oxic.44.000.172 | ecosystem: Environmental > Terrestrial > Soil >... | reverse complement strand
TCGCGTCCGCTCAACCGTGGAGGCCATTGGAGTCCGCGATGAAACGAAAACTTGGGGTAGGCCTGCTGTTGCTAGCCTCGCTACGCTTGGCCGTGCAGACCGGCAATCTGCCTTTCGGCTCATGGTCTCGCGCGTCGCCAGGGCCTATTCTCTCTCCGCAAGGTTTGGGTTGGGAATCGGCTGGCACGTTTAATCCGGCGGTTGTATTTCACGACGGCAAGTTCATCATGCTGTACCGCGCGCAAGACGCCGCTGGGACTTCTCGTTTGGGCTTTGCGGAGAGTACCGATGGGACTCACTTCACGCGCAGGCCGGAACCGGTTCTTGCTCCCGAAGCGGACTACGAAAAAGACGGCGGTGTGGAAGATCCACGCCTGCAGAAATTCGGCGACACCTACTACCTCACCTACACCGGCTACAACAAAAAGGATGCCCAGCTTTGCCTCGCCACCTCCGGCGACCTGATCCGCTGGGAACGCAAAGGGGTGATCCTGGCCGCCTATAAAGGGAACTGGAACAAGGGCTGGACCAAGTCCGGCGCAATCGTCCCGGAGAAAATCGGCGGTAAGTATTGGATGTATTGGCTGGGAACCGCCGCCGACAAAAGTGACCAGATGGGGTTATCGTGGTCTGCGGACCTGCTTCACTGGACCGAGGCAACAGAGACTCCCGTGCTCGCAAAGCGTCCCGGCAAGTTTGACTCCCGGGTGGTCGAGCCCGGGCCGCCGCCGATTCTTACCAAGGAAGGCATCGTGCTGATTTATAACGGCGCCGACGACAAACTTGTGTATCGTGCGGGCGTGGCCACCTTCGATTTGCACGACCCGCGAAGGGTCACTTATCGCTCAGACACGCCGATTTTCTCACCGGAAAAAGAGTGGGAAAAAGTCGGCCAGGTGCCCAACGTCGTGTTTGTCGAAGGCCTGGTCCGTCAAAAGGATCGCTGGCTATTTTATTACGGCGGCGCGGATAGGTATGTGGGAGTTGCGGAAGCGCCAACGCAATAATCCGGTCGGAACTCTTGCCGTGATGCGGGGGCTACGGCTTGTGCGCCGTCGAGTTCACAGGGGTGCCAGAGCCCTCTCGCAGTAGCTGCGTCGAGTCGCCAGGCAGGTTTTCAAAGCGTTCGACGAAGCCACTCGGCCAGCGCACTTCGACCCAGTCCACCTTGGTGGCCGAGCCCAATCCAAAATGCACGCGCATATCGCTATTCGAAATGTAGCTCGAGCCGCTGCGCACCTCGTCAACGAGGATGCGCCCGCCGACTTTTGCGTTAATCTTCGCTCCGATGCCATCACGGTTGGATTTGTATTTTTGCGAAGCCGAAGACGAAAACGACGTGCCCACGGTTGCGAGGGCCATCCAGTGGTTCCCGTTGCGCACATCGTTGACCAACAGCGTGGGAGGAGCATTCATGTTGCTGATCACTGCCGACATGCGCCCATCGTTCCACAAGTCGCCGACGGCCAGCCCGCGCGATGAGCTTGCCGCCGTGATCCCCGGGCCGGCGCTGGCCGAAATATCGGCAAACGTTCCGTTGCCGTTGTTATGATAGAGAATCTTCGGCTCACGAAAATTGCTGCCCAGATGCTGGCTGTCGACTTCCGGGTAGACGTGGCCATTCGCCAGTAACAGATCCGGCCAGCCGTCGTTGTCCACGTCGAGGAACATCGTGCCCCAGCCCAGATACTGGGTGTTTAGTCCGAAGCCCGCGGGAAAGGTCTTATCGTCAAACGTGCCGTCGCCGTTGTTGTGGTAAAGCGTCGCGGTGTCGTCTGAGAAATTGGTTTTGAAAAGGTCGAGCTTCCCGTCGCCATCGTAGTCCGCAACCGTCGAGCCCATGCCCGCCTGTTCGCGCCCATCGTCGTTGAAAGCCGCTCCGGAAATGACCGCCACGTCCGTGAATGTGCCGTCATGATTGTTGTGGTAGAGAATGCTCGCGGTGCTGTCGCAGGCAACATAGATATCCGGCCAGCCGTCGTCATCGTAGTCGAGCGTAGATACGCTGAAGCCGTAGTGCCCGTTGGTCTGATCGATTTTGGCTTTCTTGGTCACATCCTCAAACGTGCCGTTGCCGAGATTGTGATACAAACTGTTTTTCGACCAGGGCAATCCCCGCGGGCCGCACATCACGGGAACACCTTTCCACATGCAGGAAGACCGCTCCCCGGGCGCAAGAGCGGTGGCCGAGTCATAGTCCACATAATTCGCGACCATCAAATCCAGCTTTCCGTCTCGGTCGTAATCAACGAACGCGCAGCCCGTTCCCCAGGTCTTGCCGTTCCCCGCAACACCCGCTTTTTCGCTGACGTCGGTGAACGTGCCATTCCCGTTGTTGTGGTACAGGATGTTTTTCCCGTAGTAGGTCACGTAAAGATCTTCGAACCCATCGTTGTCATAGTCGCCCGCGCACACCCCCTGGCCCCAGCCTGTATGCGCCAGGCCCGCCTTGGCCGTGACGTCGGTGAAGGTGCCGTCGTGGTTGTTGTGATAGAGATGGTTTGTCGGAGCTTGGCCGGCAGCAAAACCTTCCAGCTTCGTGCCGTTTACGATGAAAATGTCAGGCCATCCGTCGTTGTCATAATCAAAGATGGCAACTCCCGTGCCCGTGGTTTCGATGATGTATTTCTTCGTGTTTTCGCCGCCGAAGATGACCGACGCGGCCAGCCCGGCCTTTTGAGCGATGTCCGTGAAATGCGCGACCGGAGCGGCGGCTTTCGCTTGAGCGGCTCCGGTTCCCTGAGCTGTGGACGCGGCACGGTGGACGGAAAACCAGGCACAGAGTCCCAACAGAAGGAGCGTCCGAAGAGGAGAGCAATGAAGAGTCATCAAACCCCAAGAATAGTAAGGTGGCGGTCGGCGGGGGTCAACCCGCAGTGCAAAATGGCAGAATGGCGCGGTCCGGCGCGCCGCGGAATGGCACTGGTGTCAGACGTGCTAAAATTTGGCGTTCGATCAAGGGATCCCCTCGCGTGAGACTCAGTTTTGCTGGTCTTGGCATCCGTTTCTTTTCATGCTGCGCAGCTTGTGCGCTGTGTATTTTTGTTGCCGCGGGGACGTCGAGTGGTCAGTCCGCGGACTCCGCGGCTGCATCCTCCCGATCGAAAGCAACGGCGATCTACAAGCAGGGTTTGGCGGACCTTCAAAAACGCGACTTGGATTCCGCGCGGGCGGCGTTTGAAAAGGTCGTTCGGCTTGCGCCACAAAGCCCCGAGGGACACAACTCGCTTGGCTGGGTGTTGCTCGCCGAGGACGAAGTGGAGGCCGCCATCAAGCAATTTCAAAACGCCCTGAAACTGAGGCCGGATTTCGTCGAAGCGCACATCAACTTCGCGAATGCCCTCCTCCGCAAAGGGGATCTGTCTGGAGCGCTAGGCGAGTCACGGCAGGCCGTGCAGTTGGCGCCAAACGATTCGGAGACCCATCGCACGCTGGGACGGGCGCTAGGTTTCTCGAAAGACTTTGACGGAGCGATCGACGAATTCCGGCGCGCGATTGAGCTGGAGCCGGCAAGGGCGGAATTGCACGACGACTTGGGAACTGTGCTGGTGCAGAAATCGGACGCACAAAGCGCAGAGGCGGAATTTTCCGAAGCGGTCCGGCTCCAACCCAATTTTGCAAAAGCCCATTTCCACCTCGGCGTCTTGCTGTATCAAAGGCAGGCGACGAAGGAAGGGGTGGAGCATTTGCAAACAGCTGTCCAGCTGGATCCTTCCGACCCGGGCGCCCACTACTACCTCGCACAACTCCTGAAGTCACAGGACCAAACCAGCGCGGCGATCGACGAGCTCGAGGCCTGCGTAAGGTTAAACCCGGATTATCCCGGCGCTCAAAACAGCCTGGGGCTGTTGCTTGAGGGCAGCGGCGACACCGATCAAGCCATCGCCGCTTTTCGCAGAGCGCTGAAATTGCAGCCGGACGACCCCGACGTCCATAACAATTTGGGGCTCGCGTCCTTGCAAAGCGGGGACGCGCAAGGAGCAATCACCGAGTTCCAGGCAGCAATTCGCCTGCGCCCCGAGGACAGTGGGTACATCGGGAATCTCGGAGTGGCATATCTACAGGTGGCGAATTTCGATTCGGCGATGGCCCATTTCCAAGAAGCCCTGAAGCTCGCTCCCGAAGACGCCACGCTGCACTATGACCTCGGCTTGGCGCTCAAGCTGATGGACAAACTGCCTGAGGCCATCGCGGAGTTGCGCAAAGCCGCCGAACTCGATCCCGGGCAAGCGGATGCCCACTACACTTTGGGCGTAACGCTCTGGCAGCAAGGCGACTTTCCGGCTGCCGCCGAGGAGCTGAGAGCCGCTATTTCCTCTAAACCGGATTATGCGGAGGCCTACTACACGCTAGGTACAGTGCTGAAACAAAAGGGCGACTTGGCGGACGCGGCCAACGCGTTGCGCGAAGCGATTCGGCTCCAGCCGGAGTTCGCCGGGGCGCACACGACGCTCGGAACCGTGTTGCGCCAGCTTGGTGACGCCGAGGGTGCCGCCGAGCAGAACCGCCTAGGAGCGGAAATTGCAAAGCAGAAAACCAATGAGCAAGCCGCGCTCTTCGCAACCAATTCGGGACGTCGCCTGCTCAATGCCGGAGACATCGATGGCGCCATTTCGCAATTCCGCACGGCAATCCAAGCCGCGCCGCGTTACGCTCCCGCACATTACCAGCTTGGTTTAGCTCTACAGCGAAAGGGCGACAAAGCCGGCGCGGCTCAGGAATTCAAGGCGGCCCGAGAACTCGATCCTCGGCTGAAGCCTCCCGCACTGTGAAGCACGTTTGAGCTGCAGAAATTAACCAGGCTCTTTTCGCAGGGCGACCAACTCCGACGCTACCGGCACTCCCCGGGCCACTTTCACGCGTATGACTGCTTCGAACGGTTTGAGTTCGCCGGAGTTCGAAACAGAGAGACGAAGGAGCAACTCCTCCAAAGAATTTTGCTGGCAGACGTACTCAACGGCAGCCTGCGTGCCGATCGTCGTGTCACCCGCCAGAATCAGCACCGAATGTGCCGGATTTAATCCTCGCTTTAGCGCTATGATTGAATAATCTTCCGCCAGCGTCTGGTCAGGTGCAGTTGGAAGAAACTCCTTCGGCTCGCCCGATTCCGGATGAGCATTGATAATCTCCATCGTGCCCATGCGGGAACCGGAAGTGATCTGCTTGAAGACGAATTGCTGAGTGTTGGGCAACTCCAAAAGAGTCAAATTCTCCGAAGGCGAACCGATGAAAATCAAATCGTTGTTTTTGGCGTCGTCCAGGGAGAACAAGCTGCCCCGCTTGACCCGAATTTGCTGACGGAGTTTTTCGAAAACTCCGTCCAGGGCGTGCACCGCCAGAACTTCTCCGACGCCGGTATAGTGATCCAGGGTCACCGCGCCGGGATCTTTGGCCCGATTGTAATAGCGCATTCCCGTGTACGGCCGGCCGACAAAGGCGGCATTGCTGAAGATGACCCACGGCTCTTGAGGTCCGGTCAGAAACCCCCTCCAAAAGACATGGAAAGCTACCGGCACATCCGCCCTATCGCCGGTTAACCGGGCCTCCGCTGTCCGCCGGTTTAAGAAGCGGTCCGTGGCAACCGCCACGACAGCAGACAAGACAACGGACAGCAGGATGACCGTGGCAAACCATTTTCGGGGGGGTTGTGCTGTCTCAGTCAGCCATTCGTGCAGCGTGCTGCCGTGGTTCCGACCCGCGCCGGACAGACGCTCGTGGAAGGTGAGTGCATAGGTTCCCCGCGGCAGATCGACCAGGATCTGATCGTCAACACCTTCGGATGCATAATATTCAGCCAGCTTTCCACGAAGCCTTCCTGCCTGGACGCGAACTGTGGAATCAACATGAGGGTCGAAATGACTCGGGCGCCCAAAGACCTCCGTAGCAATTTGATACTCCTTGGGAGCCGCTCCGGAGTGTTCCAGCGCATGATCAACCAGATAGCGCAGCAGCTTGCACAGGGACTCGGAGCCGTGCAAAGCATGACTACTGAGGAGCTTTTCGATCTGGCCCCGGTAATGAGCCTTGTCAGTCACTTCTCCCACCCGTGGTTCGCCATTGTAACACCAACGGTAACCCTATTCGCAGCTCATTGAAAATCTTAGAACTTACACCAGGTAACCGTATCAGACCCCAAGAGACTATACGATGCAGGCAAAAAACTGATAGAAGCCATCACAATTATTGGTCGGCCCGGTTTAGGGTGCACGCTTGGAGTGTATCCGGTTCTTGACCGGGGAGACGCCAGCGGTCGCTATTCAGGCCGACAAAGCTTATTGTTGAGTTCGAGGAGTTTGGGGGCCACTCACTGCGAACGCACAAGTTCGACAGCCGTTGAAATCATTTTCGAATTTGAGCTGCTCTGGCGGGCGAGGCGCAGCTGGGTCGCGGCTACGCCTTCATTTTTTGCGTTCGAACAGGTCCAACGCAAGTGGATAAGTTCCTCTGAGGCTGACAATTGCATGCAATCTCGAAAATCTGGACGGGAAGGCACAGAGTTCAGGAGGGGTCTAATGAGAAAGCGAGTTCGTTTGGCGTGGATTCTGGTGGGTTGTTTGGCATTCGTGTTGTGCACCGGCACAGCTTCGGGCCAGGCGGTGTATGGCGGTATTGTTGGCACGGTGACCGATCCGCAGGGTAACGCCGTAGCCGGTGCCAAGGTCACGGTGACTAACCTGACGAAGGGCACTGCAGAGGAAGCCGTGACCAACGAGGTCGGCACCTACTCGGTGACCCACCTCATTCCGGACAATTACAAAGTGCATATCGAAGCAACTGGGTTCAAGGCCTACGATGTGGCCAGTACACGCGTTAACGTCGACACGGTAACTCGCGTCGACGCGCAATTACAAGTAGGTGCAGTCACACAGAGCGTCGAAGTCACCGGCGAAGTTCCACAACTCCAGACCGAAAAAGCCGATGTCGCCACCGTCTTCGAGTCGCGCACGGTAGAGGACTTGCCCATCTACAACCGGAATTTTACCACCTTCCAACTGCTGTCACCGGGCGCGCAACGACTTAACTGGGGCCACGCCGCAAGCGAAAACCCTCAGGGATCGCAACAGATCGAGACCAACGGCCAACACTTCGCTGGCACCGCCTTTGAGTTGGATGGCACGGACAACCAAGATCCGATTCTTGGCATTATCGTGATCAATCCAAACCTCGACGCCATCGAGGAGGCGAAGATTATTCATCAAGATTATGACGCTGAGTTTGGGAAAGCGATTGGCGCCATCGTAACAACTCAGACCAAATCAGGCACAAACGAGATCCACGGCGCCCTGTTCGATTTCGAGCGCTCCAACTCCAACTTTGCCCGCAATCCGTTCACGCAGCCGCTGGGTGTTCCGAGCGGCAACTGGAATCAATTTGGCGCGGCTGTGGGCGGCCCCATAAAGCAGAACAAGCTCTTTTGGTTTGGGGATTACCAAGGTCAACGCAGCCATGTCGGCGGCAGCTTCCGTAGTCGCGTGCCTACGGCCGCAGAGAGAGGCGATATCGCTTCGGGTAAGGCGGCTGACCTAAGCAACCTTCTGCCGAACATTCAAATCTTTGATCCCTGCACCACCAGTGCTGGAGTCTTTGTGCCGGCCTGCAACGTTGCTCCGGGAAACCGAGCGCCGTTTGCCGGGAATATGATCCCGGCGAACCGCCTGTCCGCGCAGGCGCAAAACCTGTTGAAGTCGATACCGCTTCCCAATATCACGCCCCCGACCGTATTGGGTGACAACTTCGTCGCTTCTGGCAATAACACCCTTGATTCCGACGGATTCGACGTTCGCTCCGACTTTGTGGCTACGACCAAGATGAGTGTGTTTGGGCGTTATAGCTTCCAAAATTTCAAGCGATCGGGTCCCGGGCTGTTCGGTGTTGCTCTCGGTGGTCACGCCCTGCCCAGCGATCCCTCGGTCGGCGATTTTGCAGGAGACTCGTCTACACGGAACCAAAGCCTTGCTGTGGGTTTTGATTACGCCCTCAGCACACGTTGGCTGACGGACTTTCGTTTTGGCTACATGCGTTACCATGTCCATGTGACTCCCGGCGGGTTCGGTACTACACCGGCAAAAGACGCGGGCATACCAGGCATCAACCTAGACCCCACTACCTCAGCTATGCCGGCATTCACGATTCACGATCCTGGAGCTTCCGACTTTCAGTTTGGATATTCCCTGGGGGTAAACCAATGCAACTGCCCGCTGACGGAAAGCGAGCACCAATATCAATTCGTGAACAACTGGACGACTATTCGAGGCAAGCACAACATTAAGTTTGGAGCAGACATTCGCTACGCGTACAATCTGCGCATCCCCAGCGACTCTCATCGAGCAGGACAACTTGACTTTAATAACGACGTAACGCAGGGTCCCGGAGGTGCCGGTGGCGCCGGCCTCGCTGGCTTTTTGCTTGGCCAAGTGAGTCACTTTGAGCGCTACGTAAGCAACTCTCTCGACGCCTATGAAACACAACCTCGCCTATTCTTCTACGGCCAGGACACCATTCACTTGTCATCAAAGCTTACAGTAAATGCCGGGCTAAGATGGGAGATCTATCGACCGGAATCGGCGGCTCGCACGGGCGGAGGCGGCTGGGTGGACCTGGCCACGGGCGAAATGCGAGTTGCCGGTGAAAACGGCGTAGACCTGCGCGGAAATACTTCTACGAGTTACAAACATTTCGCACCCCGCGTGGGCGTCGCCTATCAGGCGAATCCCAAAACCGTGGTTCGCCTGGGCTATGGGCGCAGCTATGACATCGGCGTGTTCGGCTCCATATTCGGCCACGCGATCACGCAGAACCTGCCCGTGCTTGGCGCTCAACAGATGAACGCCAACACCGGTGGCTTCGTCTTCGACTTGTCAGCCGGGCCTCCTTCGTTTGACCCGGCTACCAAGCTGGCGAACAATTGCAATTCCATTACGGATCCAACAGGCACCAAGACGCAGTGCCTTGGAGTCAATGGCCGGCCGTTTGTGCCCGACGGAGTCTTCTCTCGCGCGCGGCCCTTTAACAACCGCTTGCCGACCGTCGACCAGTGGAACGCAACCGTGCAGCGGCAGGTTACACCTACACTGAGCGCAACACTGGCCTATGTTGGCAACAAGGGAACACACCAGTTTGCCGGCGGGGGTCCAGCCTATGGCGGGAACGAGCCGACCGTAGTTGGTTTCGGTTCAGGTGTGCCGAGGAACAATCGCAGGCCATACTACCTGAAGTATGGATGGACTCAAGGTATCGACTACTTCGGGAGCGATGCGGACAACCATTACAACTCCCTGCAAGCGAGTGTCGAGAAGCGCTTCTCACAGGGGTTATCGTTTCAGGGAAGCTATACTTTCCAGCACTCCACCAACTACGACAGCAACTACTACAACATAGACAGGAAAATAGATTACGGGCCAAACGACGATTATCGCAACCATCTGTTCATCTTCACGCAGGTCTATGACTTGCCATTTGGCCAGGGAAAAAAGTGGGCTTCCAATGTTGGGAAAGCGGAAGACCTGCTCATCGGTGGCTGGTCCATAAACAGTGCGACAACGATCGGAAGTGGGTTGCCTTTCACCCCTGGCCTTAACAATTGCGGCCCCGAAATCGATGTTGGCCCTTGCAGGGCGAACATAGCCGGCTCGGTGAAGAACGGGCCTCGTTCAGGCAATCCCCAGGCTCCGGGCTACTGGTTTCAAACCACAGGGGGCGTACCGCTGGCTGCAAACGTCTGCGCGGGTGCCACCGCAGCCACCGCCGGTCCTTGGGGTCAGCCTGGCTGCGAAGCCTTTGGAAACGTCGGACGCAACAGCTTCCGGGGCCCCAAACTGTGGGATACCGACCTCTCTTTGTTTAAAACCTTCAGCGTTACGGAAAGATTCAGGGCTCAGTTCCAGTTTACGGCGTATAACTTCTTCAACCATGTAAATTATGATCGGCCGAACGGCACCGTCGATCAGGGAAATGCCGGGAGTATAAACGGTTTGGCCTTCGGCTCGACCATGCGCCGCCTGCAATTCGGACTGAAAGTGAATTTCTAATCAAGGACACCCCACCACCCCGACGGGGAGCCCCATTCGGGCTCCCCGTTTTTGTTCTGACTTTGTAGGCGATGACTCAGGCGATGGCTCAGGCAGATAGACAAGGTTCTTTGCGCGGCAGTAAAATTTCCGGAGCGTCCCGCTCGGAATATCTTCATGCACGCCTCTAGCGTGATTTCACAACGGCGTTCTTTCTCCTGCACTCTGCTAATGGCAGCCGCTTTCGCGCTAGCTTTGCCTCTTTCGCAGGCTGCCCAAAAAACGGCGCTTCATCTTGACGGGACCGCAGCGAAGCCCTTTCAGCGGGCCCCGGGGAAACCTGTGGTGCTTGTTTTTGTGCGCACGGACTGCCCCATTTCTAACCGCTACGCACCGCTGATTCAGCGAATCAGCTCGCAGTATGCAAACAAAGTGGCCTTCTGGCTCGTCTATCTGGGGAAGACGGCATCGGCTGATAAGATTCGCCAGCACCAGAGCGAATACGGGTATAGGGTTCCTGCGCTGCGCGATCCACAGCACGTGCTTGTCGCGGAAGCGCAAGTCCTGGTCACGCCGGAAGCGGCCGTTTTCGATGCGCATCACCGGCTGGTCTACCACGGCCGGATTGACAATTCCTACGAAGACGTCGGTCGCAGCCGCCCGGCAGCTACGACGCACGAACTCGACGAAGCCATCCAGGCCGTCCTCAGCGGAAAGACTCCACCGCCCAATTCACCCGGCGTTGGGTGCTTCATCGCGGACCTCGAATGACCTCTTCGTCTCGAACCGTCGTAGCCTGCTTGCTTGGGATGGGCTCCGCTGTCGCAGTGGCTTTTGCCAATAAAAGTGGCTTATCGGAGAAGCCCCCCGCTCCTGCCGTTCCGCAAGTGACCTTCAATCGCGATATCGCTCCCATCCTCTTTCATTCATGTGCCATTTGCCACCACCCCGGCGAGGCCGGCCCATTCGCGCTGCTTACCTATGCGGACGCCAAGGCACGCGCCCGCCAGATCGCCGCAGTAACGGCGAAGCGTTTCATGCCACCGTGGCTGCCTGAGCAGCAGGAATTGAAATTCGCCGACGAACTCCGTTTGTCGGAAGATCAGATAGCCCTTATTCAAAAATGGGTGGATGAGGGAGCCAGTGAAGGGGCTGCTGGTGATTTGCCCCCTGCCCCCCACTTTGTTCCCGGCTGGCAGCTCGGCCAGCCGGACAAAATCATAGAGGCAGAAAAACCGTACACTCTTCCTGCCAGTGGTTCCGACATGTATTGGAATTTCATCTTTCGGACGCCTGTCGCGCGAACGCGCTGGTTGAACGCAATCGAAATTCGCCCCGGCGACAAACGGGTCGTTCACCACGCCAACATCCTCGTGGATCGCGGTCAGTCCGCCCGCCGCCAGGAAAAAGTGCCGGGCGCGGGTTTTCCCGGGATGGAGCTTAAGATCGCATCAGAGACCTTCGATCCCGACAGCCACTTCCTGTTCTGGAAGCCAGGGACGGTGCCGAGGGCCGAGCCTGAAGGCATGTCTCTGAGACTGGATCAAGACACCGATCTCGTTCTAAACATCCACTTGCAGCCGTCTGGGAAACCGGAGAAGATTCAGCCGAGTCTTGGGCTGTACTTCACCAACCAACCCGCAACCCTCTTCCCGCTGCTGCTCCAGATGGAAAACGACCGCCAACTGGACATCCCCGCCGGAGAAAAACATTTTGTTGTTACTGACGATTTTACTTTGCCGCTCGATGTGGAACTGCTGGCGATTTACCCGCACGCGCATTATCTCGGCAGGGACTTACAAGCGCTTGCTACTCTCCCGGACGGTTCGAAAAAACGACTGATTCATATTCCCCAGTGGGACTTGAACTGGCAAGCCGTGTACCGCTACGCGGCTCCGGTACCGTTGCCGAAGGGCACGACCATCTCCATGCGCTACGTCTATGACAATTCCAGCGAAAATCCTGCCAACCCAAACGACCCTCCCCAGCGTGTTGTTGGAGGGAATCGCTCAAGCGACGAAATGGCCCACTTGTGGCTTCAGGTCTTGCCACGCACACCAACCGAGGCAGCGTTCGATCCGCGTATGCTGCTGCAAGAAGCAATGGCTCGGCACAACGTCGAAAAAAATCCGGACGACTTCGAGGCACACTACAACCTCGCTGCGATGCTGCTTGCTCGTGGCGTGCAAGCTGAAGCGGTTCAGCAGTTTGCACAGGCCGTGCGTCTTCGCCCTCAAGATGCCACGGCCAACAATGCGCTTGGCGCTTCTCTGTTGGCTGCAGGCCGATTTGCTGACGCCATACCCTATCTATCCGCTGCCCTCAAAGCACAGCCAGACAATTTTGACGCACAATACAATTTGGCGAATGCGCTTGCCTCGCAAGACAGATTCGTGGACGCAATTGAGCACTATCGTGTTGCTGTCCGCCTGCGCCCGGATGATGCAAACGCGGAAGCCAACTTGGGGAGTGCTCTGGCGGAAATAGGCAAGCTTGCGGAAGCCAAGCTTCATTTTCAGCGCGCCCTGCGGATCGATCCCAACCACAAGTTGGCGCGTGAAAACCTTGAGCAGATCTCTCACGATTCCAAGAATCCACAAGAGTAATGGAGAATTGATTTGCTCTGGAGATTCCATAAACAGCAGCGAGCGAGCGATGGCTCAAGCGGCCCAGCAATTCCTTGCTTAACCGCAGCAGTTGTGACCGGCCTTCTGGCTGGCTGCCCGATGGATTGGGGCGTAGCTTCGGCGCGTTCGGTTTCACAAACAAGGCTTGCATCACACGGGTTTCAACAAATAGAAGTGCCGACGCCAAAGGCCAACGTCTCGCCGGCTGCGGCGTTTGCCGAGGCGCGGCACTTGGCACAGCAGGGGAAGTTTGACGAGGCGATTGGAGAGCTTGAGGGCCTGGCCGCGAAACAACCGGCAGCAAAGGGGCTCTCGCATGAATTTGGAGTTGTCTACTACAAGAAGGGCGATTATCTGAAGGCGGTGGCAAGCTTGAAGAAAGCTCTGGAGGAAAATCCAGGCGATCGAGAAGCCATTCAGTTGATGGGACTCTCGTATTACCTCGCGGGGCGCCCATCAGAGGCCATCGCCCCACTCGAGAAAGTTCAAACCTGGTACGCCAGCGCGAACGTGGATGCCGCATACATTCTAGGTGTCTGTTACATCCAGACAAAAGATTACCCGAGCGCGCGCCAGGCGTTCGCGAGGATGTTTGCCGTGCCGCCCGATTCTGCTGCCAGCTATCTGTTTACGGCGCGCATGATGCTGCGCCTGGACTTCGACGTAGTTGCCGAGGAATACGCGAACAAGGCCGTCGAACTGGATCCCAAGCTGCCCTTAGCCCATGCGTTGCTCGGAGAGATTGAGCTCTTTAAGTCGCGGCTGCCAGAGGCTACGGAGCAATTTCAAAAGGAACTGCAGCTGAATCCGGGCGACGCGGCCGTGTACTACAAATTGGCGGACGCTTACACGCGTGCGCAAAAATACGAAGACGCGGAAAAACTCCTGCAGCGCTCGATCTGGCTCGACTCTTCGTCCACCGGCCCCTACATCCTCATGGGAAAGGTACTGGAAAAAAAAGGTGAATCCGCGCTAGCGGCTCGAGCCTTGCAGCACGCGATCGCTATGGATCCGAATAATCCGATTCCCCATCACTTGCTCGGCCTGGCTTATCGCGATTTGGGCCAGACGGAAGACGCGAACCGTGAACTCAAATTATCAGAACAATTGCAAGACCGTACAAACGCGAAACCTTGAAGGGAAGATTCGAACAGTAACTTATAGGGAGATTGTCCGTGTCGAAGCTCAGAAAGCTTTCCTATCTTGCCATCGTCCTCGGTTTTTGCCTTTCCGCGATCCCGGCAAAGTCGCAGCGCGCTGCCTCTTCTGCGCTGCGTGGGTGGTCGGCGCGAGCGGCGCAGAACCAAGCGGCAGAAGACCCGTGGTGGAAACGTTCCGTGATTTATGAAATCTACCCGCGCAGCTTCCAGGACTCGAACGACGACGGAGTCGGCGACATCAACGGCATCACGTCCCGCCTTGACTACTTGCACGACCTCGGCATCGGCGCCATCTGGATCACCCCGATGTATCCCTCACCGCTGGTTGATTTTGGCTACGACGTTGCCGATTACACGGCGCTCGATCCCCTCTACGGGACTTTGACGGATTTCGATCATTTGGTGGCCGAAGCGAAGAAAAG
>Ga0182034_10000897_pt1 | contig 14223 bp, 11 predicted proteins | sample flu12Cox44000172_FD_125972 | JGI IMG/M metagenome (GOLD analysis project Ga0182034, IMG submission 125972) | Lab enrichment of tropical soil microbial communities from Luquillo Experimental Forest, Puerto Rico - flux4day.12C.oxic.44.000.172 | ecosystem: Environmental > Terrestrial > Soil >... | reverse complement strand
CGACCTCGTTCGAGATTGCGGTTGCTGAGGGGCTTATTAGAGCCGCGTCGGCTTGCTTGTTTTTGTGCGTGCAGGTATGGGCGGCGCGGACTCGGCTGTCAATGCTTATTTCCAGCCGTGAAAATTGCAGGGCCGTGTGGATAAATCGTTTGGCATGGGTCGAGTCACCCTGTCAGGGAGAGGGGAAGGTGAGGGTTGGCTCTGGACTGATCGACGTGTTAGACATTGAACCCCTCACCTTCATCCTCTCCCCTTAGCAAGGGGAGAGTCGAGAGAAGACCGAAGCGATTAGTGATTACCTAACGACTGACAAATAACGGCTACCAGGGATCTATTACTAGCGCTTGCACCGCAGCGGAATCAAAAAGCACACAATCCGCGCTTAATATTCGGTGAAAGCTTCATCTGGATAGCAGTAAAGCCAATGCTCCCCAGGCTGCGCCGATGCAATCACGGGATGTCCACTGGCGTTTGCGTGTTTGCTTGCGTGCTGATTCGGCGAACTATCGCAGCACAGCGTGACTCCACACGTCTGGCACGTCCGGAGATGCACCCAATAGGAACCGATCTTCACGCATTCTTCGCATTCGCGCCGGTGCGGTTGCTTGATCGACTCAATCGCTATCGCATTCAGATGAGAACAGCCTCGAGCATTCATGATCGATTAGTGCGATGAGGTTGCCTTTTCCGACCCGTTACGTCGTGATGCGAGGCTCAAGTGAATTCCGGCAACAGCCATGCCGCCTTCGCCGACGGCTGCGGCACACCGTTTGACTGATCCGGAGCGGACATCACCGGCTGCAAAAATTCCGGGAAGACTGGTTTCGAGCGGAGCGGGGCGCCGTTTGTTTTCGCGCCACGCTAGGGCGTCAGCCACGTCCGCTCCTGTTTTGATGAATCCTTTCTCGTCCCTCTCGATCTCCGGCGGCAGCCACTCTGTGCATGGGCGGGCACCGATCATCGAGAAAACGGCGGGCGTTTTGACCGTGCGACGCTCGCCTGTGCGTGTGTTTTCCAACTCGACTTGCTCGAGCTTTTGGCCGCCGAACATTTTTCGAATCTCTGTTCGATAAAGAATTTCGATATTGGGCTGCGCTTGCACACGACGCGAGAGATAGTCCGACATTTTTTTTGTAATGTCATCGCCGCGAACGACGAGCAACACTTTGGCAGCGCCATCGGAAAGAAACATCGCCGCTTGTCCCGCCGAGTTGCCGCTCCCGGCCACGATGACTGTCTCGTTTCGACAAATCTGACCCTCGAGCGCCGTGGCCGCGTAATAAACGCCGACGCCTTCAAATCGCTCACGGTTCTCTGCATCAAGCCGGCGATAGTCCGCGCCGGTAGCAATGAGCACAGCTTTTGCGCGGAGAATTGCGGGGCACCCTTCGATTTCAATACAGGCGCGGTATTCGCCGTCGGGATTGTACCGAAGTGAAAGGGCCTGTGACGGAGTGGAAAATTTTGCACCGAAGCGGTAAGCCTGAAGCTGCGCGAGCCAGGTCAACTCGCCGCCGCCAATCCCGGTTGGGTAACCGAAGAAATTCTCGATCAACGAGGATGAGCCTGCCTGTCCACCGGGCGCATAACTTTCCAGAACAACTGTCTTCAATCCTTCAGACGCGGCATACACCGCTGCGCCGAGCCCGGCGGGTCCAGCGCCGACGATCGTCACATCCGACAAGATTTCCGTTTCGTCCTGCAGCGCGAGTGGCCGAAGCAGCCCCGCCACTTGAGCGACTTCGCGCAACGACGGCCGACGCAACGGAGCGCCAGCAGGAGTCACCAACACCGGCAAATCGCGAGTTGAAAGGTGAAGACGGTTGCTCAGTGCCTGACCCTGTTCGCTCTCGAATTCGATCAGACGATGCGGAATGTGGTTCTTGTCCAAAAAATCATCGAGTTGATGTCCCTCACGCCCACCGCTCGCGGCGAGCACACGCAATCCGGCAAACTCGTGATCCCGGCTGATTCGGCGGCGCCGCATGATCAACGCGTCCACGATAGGTTTACTAACCCTTGGCACCCCGGCCAGCACGCGCCGGAGTTCAGTAGCCGGCACGTACAGAATCTCGGCCTCGTCCGATGTCACTCGCGCAGTCGCGAGCGTCGATGTTCCTTGCAACATCGCCACATCACCGATGAAATCGCGCTCGTGCGCAACCGCGAGTTCCTGTTCGATGTCGTCCCGCCGCTCGAAGACCTGTATTTCGCCGCGCAACACAACAGTCAAGCCGATGTCCCGCTGCCCGGCTTTGTACACTATTTCTCCTTGCTTCGCGACACGGCGTTCTCCTAGCGGCTCAAGCAGCGAAAGCTGATGGTCGTCCAATTTGACGAACGCAACGCTTTCGGTGTCTCGATAAAATCGATCGTCGTCTTTAGCTTCGGTAATCACATGAACACGTTACGCGCGACTCGGCACAAGCCAAATCTAAGCCATGCTCGACCCACTGGCGTTCGCCACGGAATTCAACTGATTAATGGCCTCCTCTGGAAGATTCAGTTCTGCTGCAGCGAGGTTCTCTCGCAGGTGCGCGAGCGAAGATGTGCCTGGGATTAGAAGGACATTGGATGCACGATGAAGCAGCCACCCGAGCGCGACCTGCATCGGCGTCGCCTGCAGTTTCGCTGCCACTGCGTCAATCACCGACGACTGTAATGGATTGAAGCCTCCCAGCGGAAAAAACGGAACATACGCTATGCCTTGTGCGACGAGATCATCGATGAAAGCATCGTCATCCCTGTGCGCCAGGTTGTAAAAATTCTGGACGCACACGATTTCCGTTAGCTCTTGTGCTTGCCTCAACCGTGTAGGCGTAACGTTGCTCAGGCCAATATGGCGGATGAATCCGTCACCCTTTAGTTCGACGAGCGCGGCCAACGGTTCCTCAATCGATCCTTCAGATGGCTCTGCGGGCCCACCGACGCGAAGATTCACGACATCGAGAATGTCGAGGCCGAGATTTTTCAGGTTGTCATGAACTCCGTCGATTAGCTCCTGGCGGGAAAGAGCAGGAATCCACGACTTGTCCGCTCCGCGGCGAGCGCCAACCTTTGTGACAATAACGAGATCGTTGGGGTAGGGATGCAATGCCTCGTGGATTAATTGATTGGTGACATGCGGGCCGTAGAAATCGCTCGTATCAATGTGATTCACTCCAGCCGCGACGGCCTCCCTCAGCACGGCCAGTGCCGCACTGCGGTCCTTGGGAGGACCGAACACACCGGGGCCGGCGAGCTGCATGGCACCGTAGCCGAGCCGGCCTACGGTTCGATCGCCAAGTACGAATGTGCCGGTCTCGTCAACGGTAGACATAATCAATTCTCAAGTGGATTTACGCGTTTGCCTCAAACCTTTTATGCTGTTTGTGGCGCACATGCTTACCCGGCAATGAAACATCCATACAGATGCGCTAAACATTCCCCTCAGCGATGGCCATTTCTTTTCCTCAGTGTCCTTCTGTTTCATACTAACTGACTGGCTCCGTCGCCAAAGTCGGTGCGGGTGATGTTGACGCATCTGCCCGTTTTTTCTCGCGGCGTTCCTTGAACCACATAATGACAACGTAGAACACGGGTGTAAGAAAGAGACCAAATCCGGTTACTCCAAGCATCCCGAAGAAGACCGCGGTGCCGAGCGCTTGGCGCATTTCCGCACCGGCACCTGAACTAACGACCAGGGGAACGACACCGAAGATGAACGCGAATGAAGTCATCAAGATCGGGCGCAATCGGAGACGACACGCTTCGACCGCGGCGGTGAAACGGTCTTTTTGATCGCGGTCCTGAATCTGCTTTGCGAATTCGACGATCAGGATCGCGTTCTTACAAGCGAGTCCAACGAGAACAATGAACCCGATCTGCGTGAAGATGTTGTTCTCCATGGAGCGGAGCCAGACACCGTAGATCGAACTAAACAGACACATCGGGACGATCAAAATGATTGCGAGAGGCAACGACCAACTTTCGTAGAGCGCCGAGAGCAGCAAGAAAACGAACAGAACACAAAGCGGGAAAATGTAAATCGCGCTGTTGCCCGCGAGCTTCTGCTGCAGTGCTATTTCAGTCCATTCGGTCGTGAAGCTGGTGGGCAGAATTTGTTTGGCGAGCCGTTCAACGGCGGCGAGCGCGTCGCCGCTGCTCGCGCCCGGTGCAGGCTGACCGCTGAGGTCGGCAGCCGTGAACATGTTGTAGCGCGTAATCTGGTCGGCGCCGCTTACCTCCTTCACGGTTGCCACCGACCCGAGTGGAACAATTCCGCCCGAGTTATTGCGTGTTTTCAGCAAGCGAATGTCGTCCGGACTCAAACGGAATTGGGAGTCAGCCTGAGCTGTAACGCGATACGTACGGCCAAAGAGCGTGAGATCGTTTACGTATGTCGATCCAAGATAAGTCTGCAGCGTGCCGAAGATGTTGCTGAGCGGCACATCCATGCTTTTCGCTTTGACACGATCAACATCGAGCCAAAGCTGCGGAACGTTTGCGCGAAAGGTCGTCAGATTGTTCGCCAAACCGGGCGTTTGATTTGCCTTCACCATCATGGCGAAAGCCTGTGTTTGCAGTTCGTCAAGACCGGCGTTGCCGCGATCTTGAATAAACAATTTGTAACCGCCGGCATTACCAATGCCCGACACGGGCGGCGGCGGAAAAGCAATCACCAGAGCTTCGGGAATCTCCGCGCGCACACGCGCATTTATTTTCGCCAGAATCGTCGGCAGACTCTGGTCGCGCGTTTTTCGCTCGGAAAATTCTTTAAATGGAAGAAACACCGCAGCCGTGTTCGGCTGATTGCCGCCGAAGAGATTGAATCCCGCGAATTCGACGGTGTTGAGAATGCCGGGGGTTTCGTGCGCGATTTTCGAAATCTTGTCGACAACCGCCTGGGTCCGCTCGAGCGAAGCAGCATCAGGCAATTGCGCGTACACGACGGCGTAACCGCGATCTTGCGTCGGCAGAAAGCCGCTCGGCACAACTTTGAAACCGACACCGGTCAGCGCAAGTAAACCTGCATAGACAAATAAAACGATGACAGCCAATCGGACAAGGCGCGCGACAGTGTTGCCGTATGCGTTCGAGGCCCAGGAAAATGTTTTGTTGAATCCTCTGAAGAACCATCCAAGCAACCCATCGATAATTCGTTGGAACAAATCCTTCTTCGCGCCGCGCGGCTTGAGGAGCAGGGCAGCGAGGGCAGGGGACAGTGTGAGCGAATTGAGTGCAGAAATCGCGGTCGAGACCGCGATGGTCAGCGCGAATTGGCGAAAAAATGTGCCGGTAATTCCGGCGATGAACGCGGTGGGGATAAATACCGAGCAAAGTACCAGCGCGATCGCAACCAAGGCTCCGCCAACTTCGGTCATCGCCTTGCGCGCTGCATCGCGCGGACTCAAACCATCTTCAATATGATGCTCGATTGCCTCGACAACTACAATGGCGTCGTCAACCACGATCCCGATGGCTAGAACGATGCCGAACAGCGAGAGATTGTTGATCGAGAACCCGAAGCCTTTCATCGCCGCGAACGTGCCGATCAAAGAAACCGGGATCGCGATCAGAGGGATGATTGCGGCGCGCCAGGTTTGGAGAAAGATCAGAACGACTAGCACAACGAGACCGATTGCTTCGAAGAGCGTCTTTTGCACTTCGTGAATCGATTCGCGGACGGAGACCGTCGGATCGTAAACGATCGTGTAGTCCAGGCCGCTGGGGAAACGTTGTTTGAGCTCAGCCATTTTTTTTCTCACGGCATCGGAAGTCGCGAGCGCGTTCGAGCCCGGGAGTTGGAAAATCGCAATCGCGGTCGCCGGTTTTCCGCCAAGCCCGCTGTTGACCGTGTAATCGCGAGCGGCGAGCTCAACTCGCGCGATGTCGCGCACGCGCGTGACCTGACCGTTAGCGCCGGTCTTAACAATGATGTCGCCGAACTGTTTTTCGTCAGTGAGCCGGCCTTGCGTGCTAACGGTGTATTGAAATGCCGTCGCGCCCTTCGGAACAGGCGGCGCGCCGATGATTCCGGCCGCAACTTGCACATTTTGCTCCTGGATGGCGGTCACTACATCCTGCGCCGTCAATCCGCGCGCAGACAGCTGGTGAGGATCGACCCAAATCCGCATCGAATATTCGCGCGCGCCAAAAACATTAATGTCACCGACACCGTCGAGCCGCGCGAGTTCGTCGCGAATCTGGAGCAAAGCGTAATTGCTGGTAAAAAGCTGATCGAGCGATCCATCCGGCGAAACGAGGTGCACGACCATCGTAATGTCGGGGGATTGTTTTTTCGTCGTCACGCCGATGCGCTGCACATCAGGCGGGAGCACCGGAATGGCGATGGCCACGCGGTTTTGGACCAACACCTGCGCCGTATCGAGATTTGTTCCAAGCTTGAACGTAATGCTCAGCGTCATGTTGCCGTCACTCGAGCTTTGCGAAGACATGTAGAGCATGTTTTCGACGCCATTGACCTGTTGCTCGATCGGCGTCGCCACGGTCTCCGATACAACCTTTGCGTTTGCGCCGGGATAGGTCGCGGTGACCTGAATGGTGGGTGGCGCGATCTCGGGATATTGCGCGATGGGCAGTGTTGAAAGTGCAATGACCCCGACCAGCGTGATGACAATGCTGATCACACCGGCGAAAATTGGCCGGTCGATGAAAAAATGAGGAAAGTTCATGCCGACCGCCGTTCCTGCTGCGCCGTCATTTCGCGTTTTGCGATTCAGCGACGCTTTTCTTTGTGTCCGTTTCGCTGGCAGGAGTCTCTTCAGGTACAGGCGTGACTTTCATTCCGGCTTGCAAAAGTTGCAGACGGGTCGAGACAACTTTCTCGCCGTCCTTCAGTCCGCTTTTCACAATCCGTTTTCCTTCAAACAAACCACCGGTCTCGAGGTTGCGACGGTCGACGGTATTATCTGGCTTAACGACGAATACATATTTCAACCCTTGTTGCGAGCTGATCACTCTGTCCGGGACTAGTGCAGCCTGATAGGGTGTTGCGCCCGAGACGCGCACGCGAACAAAGAAACCTGGTGTAATGAAGTTAGGGTTCCAGTTTTTTATAACGATTCGCGCACGCACCGTCCCCGTCCCAGGATCAAGGCGGTTGTCAACGAAGTCGATTGTGCCCTTGTGCGGAAAATCCGTCTCGTTTCCGAGCTCGATCCACGCAGGGATCTTGGCCGTGCGCGCGCTCACACGTTTCCCTTCCTCGCTCAGCTTTACATATTTGAGCACGGCGTTCTCGTCGGCATCGACTTTGGCATAAATCGGATCGACCGAGACTACTGTCGTAAGCAAGCTATCTGAACCTGCCCCGGGCTGAACGAGATTGCCTACGGTGATGCGCTGATCACTCACTCGGCCGTCGATCGGAGATTTGATTTGCGTGAACTCCAGATTTAGCGCCGCCGCGTTCTTTGCGGCTTCTGCCGAACTTTTGGCAGCGGCTGCGCCTTGAAATGTAGCGGCCTTCTGATCGAACTCGCTGGCGGAAATCGTGGCCTTGCCGCGCAGTTCCTTCGCCCGGTTTAGTTCGATCTCGGCAAGTTTGAGTTGCGCGTCCATTCGGTCGACTTCTGCCGCTGCGCGATCAAAGTCCGCTTGGTAAGGGCGTGGATCGATCACGTAAAGGAGGTCTCCCTTTTTTACGATTGCGCCCGCTTCAAAATGAATCTCAGTAATATATCCAGACACGCGAGGCCGAATCTCGACCGATTCAACCGGATCCAGCCGCCCCGTGAATTCGTCCCATTCGTTTACCTCGTTCTCGACGACAGTAACGACGTTAACCGGCAAAGCAGGTTGCTCCGTTACGGATGCTTTCCTGCAGCCACTTCCCGTCAAAAAGACGAACAAAAAAGCGGCACACGCAAAAAAGAAATGCTTCATCTAATCAGATTCACATTCATTTGAGTTGATGGCCGATCGCGGGTTCGAGATCTCCCCATGCGGCGGTGTAATTGCTGTCGTCAAATGCGAGAAGCTCACCCATATTTCTTCCGTTAGGTTTCATTCGTTCAAACTTCAATTTATTGCGCTACCCAGCCTCCATCGACAATGAGCGACGTGCCCGTTGTGAATTTCGCGGCATCAGACGCCAGGTAGAGGACTGCAGCGGCAATCTCTTCGCCGACGCCAACTCGCCCGACTGGAACGATCGAAGCAATCTGGTCTCGCAATTCATCTCCGGCGAAGCGATCGAACATTTCGGTAGCGATGACGCCCGGAGCGACCGCGTTAATGCGAATGTTCTGTTTGGCGAACTCGAGCGCGGCGGATTTTGTCAGTCCTTCGATCGCGTGCTTCGATGCGATGTAAATGCTGACTTGCGCGAGACCAACGTGTCCGGCGACGCTCGAAGTGTTAACGATAGCGCCGCCGCCATTCTTTGACATGGCGGGAATTTCATGGCGCATCGAATTGAGAACGCCCCATACATTCGTGTCGAAGATGCGACGATACTCGGCCTCGGTCGCTTGTTCGAGCGGGCCCTTCCATTCAACGCCGGCATTGTTAAACGCAATGTCGAGCCGGCCAAACTTGTCGACGGTGAACTTCACCATCGCCTTCACGTCCGCGTCTTTTGCGATATCGGTGCGAATGAATGCCGCATCGCCGCGAAGTTTTTTAATTTCGGCGACAACCTCCGCGCCTTCCTTTTCGCGACGGCCGCTCAAAACTACTTTCGCGCCAGCGCGCGCGAACGCGATGGCCGTCGCTTTACCAATGCCGGAAGTCCCTCCGGTTACCAGTGCAACTTTACCTTCGAACGTGTTGTTGTTGTTCATTATGTTTTGTTCCTTTCGTTGTGCCTTTATTTGTTTTGTTTTAGAAATTTGATCATGGTGGCTTCAGACCTGTGCGAATCCGCCATCGACGAACAACTCGATTCCGGTGATGTAACTCGCATCATCGGACGCGAGGAACACAACCGCTTTCGCGATCTCATCTGGCGTGCCGAGGCGGCCGAGCGCAACCCCCGTGGAAATCATCTCCATACGTTGCTTACCGACCTCGGAAGAGGCCAACAGTTCTCTCAACCCGGGCGTGTCGATTGGGCCAGGACTCACTGCGTTCACGCGAATGCGGCGATCTTTCAAATCGGTCGTCCATGTTCGCGCGAACGAACGAACTGCGGCTTTAGTGGCACTGTAAACGCTGTTTGATGCCAAGCCTTTGCTGCCAACGATCGACGCGTTCAGGATAATCGACCCGCCGTCGCGCAGCAGCGGCAACGCCTTTTGCACTGTGAATAGAAGACCTTTGACGTTGGTGTCGAAGATCGAGTCGTAAAGTTCTTCCGTGATTTTTCCAAGCGGCGCATATTTCGCCACGCCGGCGTTCGCGAATACGATGTCGATCTCGCCTTTCTCTTTTTTGATCTGCGCGAACAGACGATCAAGATCGGCAAGATTCGAAACATCGCCCTGAACGGCGGTCACATTTTTTCCGATTTCCTTGACCGCGGTGTCCAATTCCTTTTGACGCCGACCGGTAATGAAAATGTATGCCCCTTCGCTGACAAAACGCTTTGCCGTGGCCAGGCCGATACCGCTGTTGCCTCCGGTCACCAGCGCCACCTTTCTGTTAAGCTTTCCGTTATTCATTTAGATATTTTCATTCGTTCAGTGGACGGGAAGATTGTATTCTCGAATTGTCCTGTTCATTTGATTACGCGCAGAAGACTCCAGCAGGCTCGTAAGCTTGATGGGCATCGAAATCCTCGGCCGCAAAGACGTGGCCCTGATTTGTTCTGATCCGATGCAGATTCAGGCTTGCCAAATGCGCTTCGACCAGATCAGGAAGCAGCAGATGAGGAAAGGATGTTAATTCCCGCGCCTTGGCTTCTTCCACGTCGAGGACGATGCGAATGAGGTGGTGCAGGTCCGGGTAATCCGAGTAGGCCTGCTCGTAGTCTCGCTGCAATCGCTTTTTCAGTTGCCCGACAGCGACTGAAACTGTCTGGAGGAAACCTGTCAGTTCCGAGTTTGGATTAGTTATCATGACTTGAGGTTCTTTCGGTTTCTGTTCGGTTTATATTTGACTGGTCGTCTATGAAATTGGCAAAAAAAGAGAACTTTAAGTGGTAACGGCTGCAGCCCGTTTCACTCCTAACACCTCTCGGGCGACGTGCTTGAAATCGCGAATTAGATCGATGTCGTTCTGGATGCGTGCCTGGGCAATTGTGCCTTGATATGAAGAGAACAGCGCTTGCGCTTTGGCAACGGGGTCCGTAGTTTCGATCAACCCTTCCGACGCCGCGTCGCGTACCGCCGACACGAAGAATTGGAGCTTCCGATCCATGATTCGATCGATCGCGCCGCGAACGATTTGGTCTTGCGTGCTTACTTCACTGCCGACACTCATGAAGGGACAACCCAGGATCGAGCCGCATTTTTTCTGAACTTCTGCCAGGCGGTCGTAGACAAAATCGAAGTAACGATCGAAGCGCTCGAGTGGCGGAACCGTTGGTGAAAAAATGGAATCCATTTCGACTCTCTTTTTCTTCCAATCCGCCTCCAGAGCGGCGGCGGCAAGCTCGGACTTGGATTTGAAGAAATAGTAAAAGCTGCCCTTTTTTGCTCCGGCACGTTCGCAGATCGCATCTACAGACGCCGCGCTATAGCTGTTCTGCCACATGAGGTCCATCGCGGCCTCCATAAGGCGCTCTTTCATGTCACTCACTCTTGGCATAGTGGCCTTTTAGCTTAACTAGACCGACCGGTCAACTATTTTGTTCAAGTTTTTTAATCAACCAGACGAATGTTCGTTCCGTCTTGCACGTTTTAGAGCAGATTGATGACGTTCTATGCCGAGCCGAACTTACGAATTCACTCAGGTTGATGTATTCACGCAGACGCGGCTCGCGGGCAATCCGCTGGCGATTTTTCCCGATGCGGATTGAATGACGCCGAGATGCAAGCGTTGGCGCGCGAGATGAATCTGTCGGAGACCACTTTTATTTTCCCGCGTGATGCTGCCACTGAAGCTCGGGAAGGAAAGAAAGTCCGAATCTTTACTGTCGAGACGGAATTGCCGTTTGCGGGGCATCCGACACTCGGCACAGCGTTGTATTTGTACGCATCGGATTCCAATCAAAACAAACCCGGCGAAATCGCCCTCGACTTGAGAGCCGGGAAGATTCCCGTGCGTTTCACTGCGGATTCAGAGAACGCGGGGCGTGAACGGGTGGACGGCCACGTATTTGGCGAAATGCGCCAGCGCGATCCAGAGTTTGGAACTCCACTTTCGCGAGACGATGTCGCACGCGTCATCGGAATCGCGGTCGACGAAATTCCTTCGGAATGGCCGATCCAACCGGTCTCGACAGGACTGACGTTCACGGTTGTTCCATTCCGCGATCGCCAGACGCTCTCAGATCTAAAGTTTGCCTACATTCAAGCAGCGGAGTTTCTGAAGAAAACCGGTGCGAACTTTTTTTACTTTCTTTGTCCCGAACGGCGCGAAGGGCGGCTTGAAGCTCGAGCTCGAATGTTCTTTTACGGTGGCGAAGACCCAGCCACGGGATCTGCGGCAGGCTGCGCTGCCAGCTGGATGGTTCAGCACGGAGTCGCAAAAAATGATGAGCAGGTGATGATTCAGCAAGGCGTCGAGTGCCGTCGCCCAAGCGAAATGCACGTTCGAGCGAGGCGGGAAGGGGAACGCGTTACCGATGTCCGGGTCGGTGGCTATGCCGTGGAAATATTGCGCGGAACAGTGGTCCTGTAACTAATCCCGTTATCGCGTGACGCCGAACGGGGTCTTCGATTGCCGGCGCGGAGAGGCAGGAACTTGCCGGAACGTGTGGTTTTGCCGTATCCACAAACATGCCGGTAATTCTCCAAGACGCCTGTGATGAGAACATAATTCGATCTGGTCCTGCGCCGGCGCCATGCTCAAAAACTCGCGGTCGTTGGATTCTCGCCGCGACCATTCTTGCGTCGAGCATGGCATTCATCGACGGCACGGTTGTGAACGTGGCGTTGCCCGCGCTGCAAACAAATCTCAATGCCACGGCCGCGGACGTTCAATGGGTAATCGAGTCTTACGCGTTGCTTCTTTCGGCATTGTTGCTAGTTGGTGGCTCGTTAGGCGATCATTATGGTCGGCGTCGCGTGTTTGTGCTCGGCGTTGTGATTTTCGCTGTCGCGTCAGGTCTTTGCGGTTTTGCCGGGAGCATTGGTCAATTAATCGCGGCGCGAGCGGTTCAGGGATTCGGTGCCGCCCTTCTTGTTCCGGGCAGCCTTGCGATCATCAGCAATTCTTTTTCCGAGCGCGAACGTGGACGCGCGATCGGCGTATGGTCGGGCTTCAGCGCCATCACTACCGGAATTGGGCCGGTTCTGGGCGGATGGCTGATCCAGCACGTTTCATGGCGCGCCGTGTTTTTCATCAATCTTCCGCTCGCGTTTGTTGTCGTCTTAATTTCGCTTCGACACATCGGCGAGAACTCGGACAAAGAAACAACTCGCGTCGACTGGTTAGGTGCAATTTTGGCAGCCCTCGGTTTGGGCGCGCTGGTTTACGGACTGATCGAATCCTCCCAAGTCGGTTTTAACGATCGTTCAGTGATCGTGACGTTGGCCGTTGGCATAGTCGTTTTGATTTTGTTCTTGTTCGTCGAATCGCGCCTTTCGCAACCAATGTTGCCGCTGACATTGTTTCGCTCGCGAACATTCGCTGGAACGAATCTCTTAACATTTCTGCTCTATGCTGCGCTCGGAGGAACACTTTTTTTCCTGCCGTTGAATTTGATTCAGGTCCAGCATTATTCGCCGACTGCCGCTGGCGCGGTGCTGTTGCCGTTCATACTGATCATATCGTTGCTTTCGCGTTGGTCCGGCGGACTAGTTGCGCGTTACGGTCCAAAAATTCCATTGATCGTTGGGCCGCTTATCACAGCCGTTGGTTATTTGCTTTTCCTGCTGCCGGGAATTGGCGGCAGTTACTGGACGAATTTCTTTTCGCCAGTTGTCGTTTTGGGATTGGGCATGGCGGTTACCGTTGCGCCGTTGACGACGACCGTCATGAACTCGATCGCGCAAAACCGCGCCGGGATTGCGTCGGGAGTGAACAATGCCGTCGCGCGCACGGCAAGTCTCGTCGCTATTGCAGTTCTTGGAGTCGTGATGATCTACGCGTTCAAAAGCAATCTGGATCATAGATTGAGCAGCGCGAATATGTCGGCGCCAGTCGCGCAATCGCTACAAACTCAATCGATAAAGCTCGCGGCCACCGACATTCCTGAAAATGTGAACCGCGAGACGCACCAGCTAATCCGTCGCGCAATTGACGAGTCTTTTGTGTCCGGATTTCGCTTGGTGATGGTGATCGGCGCCGCGCTCGCCGCGGGAAGCGCTGTTACCGCGCTGTTTTGGATCGGAGGAGCGCCCGCCGCGCGCTCGGTTGAAAAAAGGTCGCCAGGCGGTCGTTAGGCCGAATTCTATTGTGGGGCTCTCTACCGGTCACGGTTCTCCAGCGTCCGCGCAATCTCGGATCAGGAATCAACCAGGGCAGCACATAGCCGATCTCAAATTCTAGTAGCTTGTGCCTTTGGATAATCCCATTACTGCGAGGGTGTCGCTGTCGAGCTCGCCAGTCTGGCGCAAGCCGTTGGTGCTTTGATAACGCTTGAGGGCTTTCTGCATCTCGGGGCTGAGCACACCGTCTGTCTCGCCGCGATAGTAGCCCTGGCGAGCCAGTCGCTCCTGCGCTGCGACGATGATCGAATCGTCGGATTGTGATTCATCGCTGTAGTTATTCGGATCGTCGTACGATTCAGTCTGGTAAACACTGGAATCGTAGTAGCCCTGCGATTGGTCGGGATAGCCGCTTTGATCGTAATACATCTGCCCCTGGTAATCGCCGGAGTTGTCGTATCCGGGATCGTAATTGTACGAATTCGGATAATCATAACCGTAGGTCGACGAGCCGTAGCCATCATTCGGAAAGCCATAGTCGTAATAATAATCGTCCGGGTAGTACGAAGGCCACCACGGAGAAAATCCCAGATTGAAGATCACCCACGTTCCGTTAATGAAGGAGCATCGGTGACCATTCCACCAGTGGTCGCAATTGCGGTTCCAATCACGATGCCAATCGCCCGAGCGTTGAGCGAAAACGTGTTTTTGCCAGTCACGACGCAGATCGTTCTTTCCATTCCGCAGATTGTTTGCGTTCCGCGGATTGTTTCCATTTCGGAAATTGTTTGCGTTCCGCAGATTG
>Ga0182034_10000894_pt1 | contig 14240 bp, 18 predicted proteins | sample flu12Cox44000172_FD_125972 | JGI IMG/M metagenome (GOLD analysis project Ga0182034, IMG submission 125972) | Lab enrichment of tropical soil microbial communities from Luquillo Experimental Forest, Puerto Rico - flux4day.12C.oxic.44.000.172 | ecosystem: Environmental > Terrestrial > Soil >... | reverse complement strand
TACTGTCGGTGGCGTCCTGAGGAGGTGAACCAAGTATGGGTCCGAGGGTCGTAACAGCGCTACAAGACGGCAAGCAGGCGACACAGAGCAGCACATCACTGAGCGGGAGCAAGGGCGCGTGATCGGGGGGGAACTGCTTGACCAGGTGGCAGGCGCCAGTGCCGCAAGATGGGGCGCGCTGCTTTCTGCGCCCTTTGTCGGCAGCTTTCTCGGTGTCGTCGTCCGGCGCCTCCCCGAAGGACGGCCGATCGCCTGGGTGCGGTCGCGCTGCGAGTGTTGCGGGGCGGCGCTGAGCGCGTGGGATCTGGTTCCGTTCTGCAGCTGGCTCGCCAGCGGTGGCCGCTGCCGTTATTGCGGCCATCCTCTCGGCTGGTTCTATCCCGCGATCGAGTTCTCCGCCTTCGCGGTCGCGCTCGCCGCTCTCGCAGCCGATAGCGGGGAGAAGATCTGGCTCGATTGCTGCTTTGGCTGGTGGCTTCTTGCTCTCGGCTGGATCGACGTGCGCCGATGGCTGCTGCCCGACTCGCTAACTTTGCCACTTATCATTGCCGGGCTTGCCGGGGCTGTCGCGTTTGATCCCGAACAGCTGACTGACCGCGCGCTCGGTGCCGCCCTCGGTTATCTCAGCTTACGGGCGATTGCAGTGCTGTATCGAGGGCTGCGGAACCGCGAGGGTCTGGGCCACGGCGACGCCAAGCTGCTCGCCGCGTCGGGAGCCTGGGTGGGCGCAATGGCGCTGCCACAGGTCGTCTTGGGGGCCGCCGTCTTGGCGCTCTTCACGGCCGCTTGCCTGCGGCTCGCCGGGGTTCGGCTGGGCGCGGGCTCGGCTTTGCCCTTTGGACCCTTCCTGGCGCTTACGACCTGGCTGATATGGGTGCTCGGACCGTTCCTCATTTGAGTCCAAAGCGCGCGACGGCAGGGTCACAATGGCGGATGGGGTGGGATTCGAACCCACGGTGAGCTTGCACCCACGCCGGTTTTCAAGACCGGTGCCTTAAACCACTCGGCCACCCATCCCTGTAAATCATTTCAAAGCTTTACTGGTCACCCGACTGCGAACGGAACGACAACCCTAGGTATCTTGGACCCAATTTGGACCCAATTCGATAGCACAGACCACCGTCGGGTTCATAAGGCGTTCTTAACCTAGCACTCCCTTTGAGATGGCTCCGATAACCGCGGCGGCGCTTGCATCTGCCTTCTTGGTCCGGCGGGCATAAGTGCGGAGCAGGATCGCCGGATCATGGCCGCATCGGGCCGCGACGACGTGAACTGGAACGCCGGCATCAAGGAGCAGGGTCTCGTGGGTTCCGCGGAGATCATGGAACCGCAGCGCGGGGAAGCCGAGCTTGCGGGCGCGCCGCACAAACTCCTTGCTCAGGCTGCGCGCGTCACGCGGCCGGGTAATGTCCTCGCCGGGAGACGGGAAGATCAGCGCCTCGTCCGGCAGCCTGACTAGGGACAGGTCAACCTCCGCGCCGTCCGCGATGCCGGCGGTCAGACGTAGATACTTCTCGCGTTCGACCGACAGCAGCCCGGCGAGCCCGCCATCGATGGCGATAGTACGGTTACCGCGGCGCGTCTTGGGCGCCTTGAACCGTCTTCCGTGTGCCTTGGTCTCTTCAAGGCTGCGCGCGATCGTCAGCGTTGTGCCGGCGAGGTCTGACCAGCGGAGAGCCAGAATTTCGTTGCGTCGAGCGCCGGTGAATGCCGCGACGGCGATGATCGGATAAAGCACGGAACCGCGGAACGCACTCAGCAGCGCCGTTAGCTGCTCTTGGTCGAGAACCTGGCCGGCATCGCTCTCGCCGGGAACCGGTGCCTCCGCCCTAGAAGTCGGGCTGACGACAAGCAATCCCTTCCGCACGGCCGCGTTGAGACAGGCTCCGAACACGGTATGAACATGGTGCACCGTCCGGGGCGCGAGGCGTGCAGAGAGCGCCATATATAATGTATCAATCTCGGTCGCTGTAATCCGCTGGAGCGGGCGCTTGCCGAGCGTCGGGATCACGTGCAGCCGCAACAGCTCTTCGTACCGCTCCAAGGTCCGGGCGTTGACGAGGCCGCGCCCTCCGGTGTCTTCGCCACGCCGCTGCAAGGCCAGCCAGCGATCTATCCAAGCGGCCAACGACATCTTGTCCGGGGGCACATGCTGCCCGTCATCTGCGCTCTTGATCAGCCGCCGCAGTTCCTTCCGAGCTTCGCCGATCGAGCCGTGAAAGCTCTTGGTGAAGCGCTTGCCGTCGACGCGCCACCGAAGCCGCCAGCGATCAAGACCGCGCTCGTCAATGCCGCCGTCGCCGTGATCGCGCTTCGACATGGCCCTACTCCTCCTCCTCTTTCATCACGTAGCGCACGGCGAAGCCGGCATACATCCGACCGACCGTCTCCGGTGGGTCATCCTTGTCGAATGTCTCATACCCTGCGTCCGGTGGGGGGCCGGGCGGCTCGAAAGAGCCCTGCGAGCGCTCGCGAATATGGCCGGGTCCTACGCATCGCCTATCTCCCCTCTCGCAAATTGCGAATTTCACTGGCCACAAGGGTCCGAGCCACGTCCTCGGGTGAGTGCTCGGGAGCCCATAAAACATCAGCGAGATTGTTGGGGTTTGGCGCCGCCACCGGATCGCCCTTCGGCCGGTAACAGGCCAATAGCAAGTCCATCCCCACTTTGACGATGGCAAAGGTGTGAGGGTCTTCGTGCCACGGGCGGTAGTAACTGCTGGCTTCGGAAGCGAGCTTCGCAACTGCGGTTGCCAATTCGGCCGTCTTTGGATCGTCGCTCGGCTCCGGTGCGAAAGAGGCTTGGCACCTCTGCCGGATTTCCTCGCCGATCCCACGGTCACCGGCAGCTTGCAATAGCCGCTCATACAGCTCGCGGGGTAGCCGGAGGGAGGTTTGTATATCCATCTCGCCGCCCTTGGTCGTAGCGCCCCTGCGCAAAGGCCCAGTTCCTTTAACCACGATTATACCCCATTTTGGGATTGAAGTTATCCCAATGTATGGTCATTTGGGATGAAGTCAACCCCCTTGTGATAGGAACGGAGCAAATGCCTACTGAACGTCAAACTCTCAAGATCGAGGAAGCCGCTAAGATCCCCGGAATTTCCAGGAACACGGCCTATGACGCCGTGAAAACCGGACAGCTACCGACGATCAAAATCGGTAAGCGGTTGCTGGTCCCGAGGATCGCTATCGAGCGCATGCTGTCGGATAACGCCGGAGCCGCAGCATGATCGTCATGACACCCAACGACAAACTGCCGCCCCAATTCGGACCGCGCTGGGCCGCGTGGCATAGGGGTGAGCAAGCCGGGAGGGCGGCATGAACGGGATCATTAGCCGCCAAGAGGCATTCCGTCGCGGCTTGCCGCGGTACTTCTCCGGCCGGCGATGCCCCAAGGGTCACATTGCCGAACGTCGCACCCGAACCTACGACTGCGTGGAATGCCGGAAGGAACGTAAGCGGGCCGCTCGAAGGCAGCCGGCACCCGAAATCTGCGCGACGCCTCCCGAGGGGCCGGTCGGCCCAAGCAAGTCCACATCGAGCCAGGTGACCAAGGTTGAGCCGAGTTCGCTTGTGCTTCGGATGAACATCCCCACTGGGAAGATCACTGCGCACTTCAAAGGGGCGCGCTCGGCTTCGGTGTCCGATGACGAAATGATTGACCGGCTGGTGACCGGGCAGGGCAAAACGGAATTGATCCAGGATTGGGCTCGTCGCAGCGTGCCCGGCATCGTTCAACCCCGGCCGAGGCAAGAGGCGATTTGGCTCAAGCAACACCTACCGTTTCGGTGGTGCTTGGAAGAGGCCTTGCGCCTCTCCCGCTACGGCTCCGGCTGGCTCGACCTCGCCCAAACGCTCTATTACCCGGTGCTGAGCGAACGGTACGAGTTTGAGAACGCCCTGACCTCCGCCCGTTGGGCCGCAGAGGATAATAGCGACGAGGAAGACCTGAGCCCCGGCAGTTGGGCCGAAGAAGATGACAGCGTCTGATCCGAAAGCAAAACCCCGGAGGGATGACCCGCCGGGGCTGAAACCAACTTCCGGATCGGGTGGCTGAAGCCCGGAGCCGGCAACCGATAACGGAATATTACGATGTCTTACATAGTAACTGATCGGCCCGATTTCAAGCAACAGGCTAGCGAGTTAGGTGACGCGATGCTGATCCCAGCCGTTGATCGAGGCGAGTTGGCCCGCTTTATCGACGCACTATTCCGCTATGCTGACCCCGTATCATTCGTCAGCTTGCGCACATTCCGCGATGATATCAGCGAGGCATGGCGCCGGGACCTTTGGCGGATTGTGCCGGCAGGCGATCAGTGCGCACTCGTGGATGCTGCCGACGAACTTGCCACAGCAGCCGCCAACGCCGACGAAAAGGTCGTCTTCTGCCCGCCCATCTGCACTTTCATAACCGAGAGCGGCGCTGATACGGCAAACGTCGCCGACGGGCTGGTTCTGACGGTCGAGTGTGATGAGAACGCGGCGGCGGCACGTGAGACGCTTGAAGACATCCTCGGTCCCGCGACAGTGATCGTAGCATCCGGTGGAAGGGACGCCAATGGTGAAGCTAAGCTGCATCTTCATTGGCGCCTCGGGAAAGTCGCGCGGGACAATCGCCATGCAGATCTGAAGGAATTGCGTAGTCTGGCATGCAAGCTCGTCGGCGCGGACCACAGCGGCGTACCTTTGGTGCATCCGTTACGCTGGCCGGGGTCATGGCACCGCAAGGGCGAGCCGGTCATGGCCAAGATCGTCGAATTGAACGATTGCGCTGAGATCGACCTTGACGTGACGCTCGCCAAATTGCGGGCGAGATGTCCTGAAGATAACGTGCGACACAACGGGAATGGCGACGGCACCGCGCCGATCGAAGATATCCGCTCCGCATTCGCCACGATGACGAATGAAGATCTGCCATGGGAGGATTGGAACAGGCTCGGCATGGCCGGCTGGCGCGCAAGCGAAGGTTCGGAAGAGGGGTTCGAGGCGTTCAATGGGTGGTCGCGGAAATCGACGAAGTATGACGCCGCTGAGACCCGTGCCCGATGGGACCACTTCCCGCACAGTCCACCCAATCAGATCGGCGCCGGCACTTTGTTCCATCTCGCGCGCGAGGCTGACCCTGGCTGGCGACCGCCGAGCCTCACTGCGCAAACGGCCGCGGAGACATTCAAGGGCTACGTCGAAGCAGAGATGGCCAAGTCAAGGGTTGTCGCCGAAGAGAAAAGCGATGAACACGCGCCGAGACAACTCGTCATGCAGGACGCGGATTTCGATGTGGATGATGGGCCGGTCAACCTCGGGAAGCTTTTGGCTCGGCCATTTCCCACTCTGCTGGAACTAGTGCCCGACTGGATCGAAGCGAATATCAACACCTTTCTCGAAGGGCCGGCTCAATCTATGAAGAGCCTCAGCGCCCTGCAGGACGCCATCTGCATATCCGCGAAGCATCCGGTATTCGACCGCAAGGTGATCAAGACCAGAGCCTTGTATCTCTCGTATGAGGAACCAGCCGACGAAATTCAGCGGCGCGCGGAGAAGATCAGGAGCCGGATAGATATCGACGTATCCGGTGTCCAGATCTGGGATTTGAAGACCCACCCTCGTGCCATCTTGCAGGTCAAGGCCAATGGCGATGTGTGGTTGACCCGTTTCGGAAGCCGGTTCCTGGCACATCTGGCCGCGCGGAAGGATGAAGGCACGCTCGTGGTCTTCGACGGGATCATTGACGCCATCACTTTCGAGGGCAGCACTCGCAACAGCGATGTCGTCGCAGGGCAGGTTATCCGAGAAATCGACCGCTGGTGCATCGAATACAACTTCACGGCCCTCAGCATCCTGCATCCGAGCCGGGCGGGTGAGCGCGAGGGCGGTGGGTCTTATGCCTATGCCTGGACGAGCAAGCCGCGCGCCCTTCACACCTTCAAGAGGCTCCGCATCGATGGCGGGGCGGTGAACGAACATACGCCACCGCAGCACACTATGGTTCGCCGCACGGTTAAGAAGCGGTCTCACGGGGCCTTCGGGCACTGGCAGGATTTGAGGTACGAGCGCGGGACCGCGATGCCGTTAGACGTGGGTTCACTGACGATGTCCCCGGAGGATGCCGCTGTGAAGGTGGTTTCCGATATCACGAACGGCGACAGGATCAACCGATACCGAAAGCTGGGCGGAGCGAAACTCTCGAACGATCATTGGCTCGTGAAAGCATTTGGCCGGCTTATCGGCACCAAAGGGACGGTTGAAGGTTTGATGGCGGCTTTGGACAGCGCCCAGAAAGATGGGCGCTTGGTCTACGAAGGGCACACGGGTGGAAGGAAACAACGGGCAGCCGGCTATGCGATAGCGCCGGACGAGGAGGCGGGAGAAAAATCAGAGGTTGAGGAAGAAATTTTCTAATAATCGCAATCGTGGGTGAACGAAGTGTTCGCGGAACGAACGGAACTTAGTTCCGCTGAAGTAGTTGATATTTCTGGATAAAATGGTGGTCCGAAGCGGTCGGAAGTATGGTCCTTCTCTCATACTCTCATCCCCAAAAGCTTCCACTTCGTTCCGCGTGAAACGCTCCACGAATGTCGCTTTTCCCATGGCCTGCCAGAGGGGGGGTGGCGAATTACTAGCACCGTCGGCCCCCACCGGCACACCGTAGCGTTGAACGGAACCACTTGGCCTCATCGCAGAACCGCGCCCAGGCGTCCATCTTTGCGGCGTTTCACGAACAATCGGAGCGGTTACAAGCCGCTGCCACCTTATCTCCCTTGGCATAGGCCAGGGCCGCCTCGGCTGGCTCCCGGCACCATGATAATCCGTATATTTGCATGATAACTTTTTATCATGAGCCCCACCAATTAGGTCGAAGAGCCGCACCAATCCCATCAATGATTTACTGGAAAGGGAACCTCGATTTCAGGCGCCCACGCATATGTGCCTTGATAAGGTCCGTAGAGGTATACGATACGCATGGTAACCTTCATCGCCCCCTATGGCCCCGAGCGCTGGCGTTCGCCAAGTTCGGAGCGAGTATACGCGCCCCAGTGTGACAAACGGGTGATCCACAGGGACAACCGCGAGAATATGCTCCGTGAGATCCGCGGCTCGCTCGAATTGCTGAAAGCACTGGGTGTCCCAATCAACCTGGAAAGCCGGTTGGCCTAAGACCGGCGTGAGCCGACACTGGAATAGCTGTGGACTAGAGCACCGCTCATGCCGAGCCCTGCCGCGCCCACGGGCCATTGACACGGCCACAAACGAGAAGAGCGCCCCGAAGGGCGCGAACCAGCGGCGCGGGAACGCCTCCCCGGTGACAACGAAGGCTATGCGGGCGCTCTTTGGAGCCTCCTGCGCCTGAGCGCGCCAGCTCGCAGCAGCGGCCGCAAGGCAGAGCAGGGCATTGCGGCGCCTTATCTGAGCACCACGTCGGCGTCTCAGGGGTTCGCGCGCGTTCTTCCGGTCGGTCTTCGTATCCGGCTCTCCCTAATGCGGCTCTTCGAGGATGTGACCGCTCGGGAGCAGCATAGCGCGGGCCGGCCCGGTCCCCAACCCTTCGGGGGAGGTTGGGTCGACCGTCAAGGCGGACGGGAGTGAAGGGCAGTCATGCGGTGGTGTGGTCCGGGTCCCGCGGCGCGTGTTCCAGCGGCTGCTCCCGGAGGCGCCCGAGCGGTGCGTCGAGGCGTACTATCTCCAACGGACCCGAGAACATCGCCGAGCGGGAGCTGGGCCGGAGGCAGTTGACCGAGGACGGGAATGTGGAGATCAGCGAGCGGGAGGTGCGGAGAGTATCGGTGAGAACCCCGCCGACAGAGAGGAGCGTCTCAAACTCGACCCTTTGCGGACCATCCGCTCCGACAGATGAAAATCAACGCTCTTTGCAAGCTCTGACTTCCCGGATAGGGGGTTTATGCGAGTTGGTGCTGAAAGAAGCGGGGGCCGGGAGGCACAATATGGAGGTTGATGAATGCGGGAGTGAGAAAGGATGTTTTCCTCATTGCCACCCTGGCTCCTGGCTCTGGTCGCCCAAATCACAGCGCAGGGGCTTACGGCTGCCGCGGCGCTTGTGGCTGCCTTTCTTGGGCCGATAGCAACTATCATCGTAGGCAGACGCCAAGTCAGAGCGAGTGTGGTCTCTGCAAACCGGCAAATGTGGATTAACGCTTTGCGCGAGGATGTGGCGGAATTTATGGAAAAAGAAATAGAATGGGGGCAGCTCTTCGGCCCTCACCAGGATGGCCAGAGCGTAATATGTAGAGATCAGGTGAAAGCATATGAGATTATGGAGAGAATTAGGTTTTTAACCTACAGAATTGAATTGCGACTGCATCCGGGTGAAAGAGATCATGATAAATTAATCAAGCTGTTAAACGAGGCTCCGACCCCACCTCGCATTGAAACACTCACTGCTGATATAAAAACTGTGACACAGGGAATTTTGAGAAGAGAATGGAAGCGGGCGGCACGGGCGAGGTAGTCAACTCACCGAAGGAGCTTACCATCATCCGTTCTGGGCTTTCGCATCGAGGGAGACCCTCTAGTGGATAACTTGCGACAGGGGTCAAGAACAGAAGAGAGGCTGACGACAGCAAGGTTTGTATTTCATAGCGCCAACGTGTTGCCTTCAATGAACGCGAGATGAGGATTACAGCGGCGCTCGCGGTCCCCGTAATGCTCGTTGCGACGCCGCCCGCCATGGCTGGCCAATACGAGGAGGAGCGATATGCAGCATTCGTGCGCTGTCTGAACGCTAACCTTGCTGCCGCTCCAATGGACAACCCGGTGAGGGGCTGCAACACCCAGTACAATGCATTTGTTGCTCAGTGTAGCGCAGATAATTGGGGGATGCCGTTACCGGAGGCGTTTTGCCGCAACTTCGCCTTCCAACTTGTGATGCAACTTTTGCAAGAGAAGATGCGCGAGAAGTTACACCATTAACACGTCGCTCTCCAGTTCGTACCCTTCTGAGACATTTGGCCCGCGGCCCTGGAACGGCAGCTTCAGGGCCAGGTGCCGCCAGGTGTCACCTAATCGGGGCGCCAGTCGCTCTGATGCCAAGGGAGAAGCACAAGCGGCGAACACCGTGGTCCTTCACCCGAATATTGTCTGCGCCCACCCACAGCGCGCCCGCGAGCACCGCCCGCGCATCTGGTCCCGTACCAGCGCCCCTGACCAGCCGCCTATGTCGCTGGCGCGTCAATAGGCGAGAATAACTGCCGCGCCTTCTTAGTCTCGCACAACTCCGAGTAGACACGATGGCGCGGCCGTGCAAACGCGATAATGTCGGCACCCGAAGGAAGGACCCGACCGAGGGCGAGGGCAGTGCTCACCAGAGACATTCTTTTCGGCATGAACCTCCTCACCCTGGCCGGGTTCGTCGTGATGGGGCTCACGCTTACCCTTAACCATATGGAGCAGGCGGGTAAGGCTTTGAGTATCGGCCTCATGGCCGCAGGGACTGTTCTGGTCTTCCTCGGGCTGTATGCAGGGGGTTGGTCAGGATAGGGCACGCTTCCCCGCCTCGATCGGGGTTTCAGTCCGCCCAACGAGATCTCATGCCGCGGTGTGAAACTTCCTCTTGGAGGCTTTGGAGCCTGCGGCGCGCGGCCGATTTGCCGCAGGTGGGCCCCTCGCTCAAGCCTGTCGGCGGACGTTCCAAAAGAGCGGCCCCCCACTCGCGGTCAGCACGCCCGTGAGGTCGGAGCGGAAGGCTGTCGGAGTAAAGTTGATACCGAGCGGATAATATGGCGCGTCGATGAAGGCCTGCTCCTGGATCTCGGCGGCGAGCTTTTTTTGGGTGGCCAAGTCGGATGCGTCGAGCCACTCCTCTCGCAACGCCTCTATTTTGGGGCTGCTTGGTCAGCCCCACAAGGGCGCCTCCTCGCCATTGCCGCGCAGCGCACTGTTCGTGGCCGGGGAAGAAGAAACTACCCCCGTTAAAGCGCCGACGTAAGCGCTCCACCCGCCCTCACTAGGCGGCTTCTTACTGGCGCGCCGCTGCAGGCTCGCAGCCAGGTCCATCACCTGATAGTCAACATTCATGCCGGCCCTGCGCATCATCTCCGCGGCGACGCTACTCCATTCCTTGAAGAATGGTTGAGTTGACGCCAGAAATACAACCGTCTCGCCTCGGTAGCCGGCAGCCTCCACGTCTTTTCTCACCTTCGCGTAGTCGCGGGGGCCGTTCAGCGCCGCCATCCCCACTTCGCTCACAAACGGCGAGCTTGGCGCGAAGAAGCCGACCGGTACCTGCCACAATGATCTGTCAGGTCCAAACGCCGCGGTCATGAACTCGGCTTGATCGACAGCGCCCATCAGGGCCTGCCTCACTGCCCGATTGTCGAATGGCGGAACCATGTGGTTCGGCCGCAGGTAAGGGCAGAAGCCGCCGGTGTAGCCCTGGATGCCAACCTTGCTGTCCTGTCGCAGTTGCGGCAGAAAATCGGGGCTCGGATATGCCCACCAGTCCATCTCACCCGCTCGCAGCGCCGCGGCGGCGGTAGCCGGATCGGGAATAACGTGCCACTCGACACGGTCGAAATGCACGACCTTTGGGCCGGAGGTCCCGTCGGGAGAGCCATCTTCGCGCGGCTTGTAGTCCTTAAATCTCTCGTAGACACGCAGCGAGCCCGGTACCCATTCGTCCTTCTTGAAGCGGAACGGGCCGCTACCGATCATCTCGGTTACCTGTTCGTAAGGATCAGTGCTGGCCAGCCGCTCCGGCATGATCGCGCACAAAGTGCCGGGCGCGCCGGTAAACTGGCCGAGCGCGATGGGCAACAGAACGAACGGCTTCTTAAGCCGGAATACGATGGTCCGGTCGTCGGGTGCGGACAGCTCATCGGTGCGTTGCATCAACGTCTGACCAAGAACATCTCGCACACCCCAGCGCTTGACGCTCGCCACACAGTCGCGAGCCAGCACCTTCGTGCCGTCGTGGAACATCAGACCGTCCCGAAGGGTCAGCTTCCAGATCTTCCCGTCGGCCTCCACAGTATGCCCAGCTAACATTTGCGGTGTCGCCGCGTAACCTCGCTCCGGCCCCGTTTGGCCGTAGAGTGTATCGAACACCATAATGCTGTGATTAACGCCACTCGCGGTCCACACCGGATCGAGCACCGCCTGGTCTACTGGAAACGGGATAAATTTCAGAACCGAGCTCTTGTCGCCGCGCGCCACGGCTGGCAGTGCGAGCGTGGCGGCCGAAGCCACCAAGAATTCGCGTCGTCTCATGGCTTCCTCCCTGTCGGCCCGGAGACGTTACGAGCGGAGACAAAGCCGATCTCCGGTGCCGCCTTAGATTACCACCTTCCTTTCGCAGGCATAAGGTTATCGAACCCCAGGTGCCGAGGTTGCGGATGACCCTCCAGACGCACCCGCTCTTCACGGCGAAGGTACTTCTGGTCTGCCATTGGAGCAGCTCTTCAAACGTATTCCGCGCGCCCGAATAAAATGGTGGCTCTACGCGCTTCTGCTCTCGACCATGATCCCGAGCCTGGTGAACCTCGTGATCGGGGGGACATCGTTGGTGCGTGGCTTGCCTGGGGTGCCCTCGCTGCTCCTGCGGTACATCCCCGAGCGCGGACAACCTAATCAGGGGAGAGGACCATCCCGGAACGCACTGGAACCCGGCGACGGTCGGCACTATCCTTGGCCTGCTGTGCCGCGCTGCGAAAAGGGCTGCCGGCGCACCGAGTGCTCTGGATGCGTGAGGTCGGGTAATGAAGTTCCCCCAGCTCCGCCAGACCGGAGGCTGCCAATGCGGGACGATCCGTTACGAGGTCACGGAGCCTGCGCAGCTCGGCACATGGATCTGCAGCGGCCCAAAGCCCGACCAGGCAACGCGAGATGCGCTCCGCGTCCGAGCCAGAACGTTGGACGACACTCCTTGGCCGCGCCCGACAGCGCATTTCTGGACCCGCAGCGCGCAGCCTTGGGTCGTATTGCCGGAAGAGGATCAGAGGTTTCGAGACGCAACCGGAGGACCTCGCCTGGATGCGAGCCGGCTCGGCGTGAGCCGGTCGAGATTTGTCGCCGGCTGAACTATGGGATAACCGGCTATTCGTGGCATGTCATCCGGCCCTCGTACTGCCCGCGGGGCACGGGCGGGAAGGCTGACCGCCGCCGAGCGATCAGCGCTCAACCAGGCCTCTGGCAAAGGCCCTCACCTTCCGGGACGCTGGGAAGCTGCAGGAGGCTCGGGAATGGGCCGTTGAACTGGTCCGGCAGTTGAAATCCCATGACCACTGACGTGACGGGTTCAATCCAGCCCTGATCCCGCTGGGGCGACGGTCACTCCTCCGGCATGCCAGCCTTGCGCAGGCCGGTGAAATAAGTGGCCTCGAACAAGGCGTGGATCTTCGGCACTCCCCATGGCCGACCGGCCTTCAGGCGGGCGATGCTCGAAAAGAGATCTTTGTTCAGCCTGCGGGCCTCGGCGAGTTCAGCGGCAGCGCGCTCAGTCTCGCCTCTCAGGGCGTAGGCGGCGGCGAGGCGGCTGCGAAAAATCGGTACACCAGGCATGGCGCTGCGCGCTTTTTCGAGCCAGACGATCGCCTTTTCGATGCGCGATTGCAGCAGATGCACGTTTCCAATCAGGTTGTAGCAATGGCCAATGCCGGGATCGCGGGGGCTGAGGCGGATGGCTTGCTCCACGAGCGGGATGGCCTCATCTATCGACCCTGCGTAGAGCTTGCACAGGCCGAGGCTGTTTAAAGCGTAGACCGAGTTGTGATCCAATGCGAGCGCGGCTTCGTATTCGGAAATGGCCTCCTCCCATCGGCTCCGAACGCGCAACACATGGCCTTTGACGACGTGTGGAAACGTATAGCGAGGCGACGCCGCCAAGGCTTGATCGACCAGTCGTTCCGCACGTGCGATATCGAGCACGGCTGAAGCCGAGTTAGTCATTCCAGTGCCCACGCTCATCACCAATACAGCGGCCAATCGGCTCTGCGCCTCAACTGACTGAGGGTCGAGCGCCAATGCGCGCTCGTACAGATCAATGGCCTCCCTGTGGGTTTCCGGCGTCCGGGGCTTCAATAACACCGCGCGCCCGCGAAGAATGTAGTCGAGCGCATCGGGGTGCTCTTTCGGCCGAGCGGCCTCCGCAGCAATCAGCTCGACGCCGAGCGCGTTCGCGAGCTGGCTCGTAATCTCGCTTTGCAGAGTAAACAGATCGGCTGTGTCGGCGTCGAACTGCTCCGCCCAAAGATGTGCGTCAACCGCGGCGTCGATCAGTTGCGCGCTAACCCGAACTCGGTTGCCCGAACACCTAACACTCCCTTCAAGCACATAGCGCACGCCCAGCTCGCGCCCGATCTGTTTCGTGTCTATTGCCTTGTTCCGGTAGGTGAAGGCGGTGTTGCGCGAGATTACGAAGCTGTGGGCGATGCGCGACAAATCTGTCGTCACATCCTCGGTGATCCCATCAGCGAAATACTGCTGCTCTCGATCGTCGCTGAGGTTCGTGAGGGGCAGGACGACGATCGACAGGCGTGGCGCAACGGCAGGCTGCGGGATTGGCGGCGCGGACGGCACACTTGAGGCCGGCAGATCGGTAAAGCCCTCCGCGCGCAACGCATAGACCCGCACCGGCCGTGCAATGTTCTTGACGCTCTGCTCGCCTAGATCCTCGAACTGGTAAGGAAGCTTGTCTCGGATTTGGTCGCGCACCATTCGCGAGATGCAGATCCCGCCCGGCTCGGCCAGCCCCTCCAACCGCGCTGCTACATTGACCCCGTCGCCAAAGATGTCGTGCTCCTCGGCAATCACGTCGCCGACATTAATGCCCATGCGAAACCCGATCCGCCGCTCCTCCGGCACAACGGGCTCGCGTTCGGGCATCCCGCGCTGGATCTCCACCGCACAGCGGACGGCATCGACGACGCTCGCAAACTCTACCAAGAAGCCGTCGCCAGTATTCTTCACAATGCGACCGCGGTGCTCGCCGATCTTCGGATTGACCAGTTCCTGGAGATGGGCCTTGAGGCGTTCGTGTGTGCCTTCCTCATCCCTGCCCATCAGCCGCGAATAGCCCGCCACGTCGGCGGCGAGAATAGCGGCTAGGCGGCGGGCTGCGGTCATTCTGTCTCGCCCATCGCGAGCCGCAGGCCCGACAGGAGAAGCTGGCAGTCCTCGGGCTTGCGAAAGGGCAACGGGTTAGGCGGGATGACCGCGGCCATCGTGCGGAGCCGCTCAACCAGATCACGGGCCTCGGAAAGCCGCCCCATATGGGCATAGCAGGCGGC
>Ga0182034_10000885_pt1 | contig 14271 bp, 9 predicted proteins | sample flu12Cox44000172_FD_125972 | JGI IMG/M metagenome (GOLD analysis project Ga0182034, IMG submission 125972) | Lab enrichment of tropical soil microbial communities from Luquillo Experimental Forest, Puerto Rico - flux4day.12C.oxic.44.000.172 | ecosystem: Environmental > Terrestrial > Soil >... | reverse complement strand
GCTTTCCGCAAAATATCGCGCGTTGGCAGCCTGACTGGCGGCACGAAGTGGTATCTGAGTGAGGACTGTTTGCTGGCCGCAAAGGTCACGATGTACACGGTCGAGTACCGGCGGTTTTATTTGCGCGACTTGGAATCTGTGGTCGTGTGGCCCAGCCGTTTGTGGTGGTTGCGACTGATCATTCCGGGCGTGCTGCTGACCGCGCTCAGCGCTTCGCTGTGGCAGTGGGTGAACTCCACGGCCGGCGCAATTTTCGGCGGTGTGGCTCTCGCGTGGGTGGCGTTGGAACTGGCCCTCGGGCCGACGGCCGGGTCGCGCATTCGCACCACGGGAGCGAGCGTTGAGCTGCCGCTAGTAAAGCGAACACGCCGCGCACCGAAGGTCCTCGACAAGATTGATGCGGCGGTTTGCGCCACTCGCGGCTTCATCGAGCAACCAGCCGCTCCCGCAAGCATCACCCAATCGGCGGAGCCTCCTGTTCCAACGAGATCCGAAGCATCTGCGACCGCCCCCATCCCAGCTGCAACGCCGACGAATGCGTCCTGACTCACCAGCCATACCCTCCCAGAAAGGCTCCACCACGGGCTTGCGGCATGCTCGCTGCTTGTTTCATCCGCTGCGGGAAGCGGCGGCAAGGTGCCCACACTGCGGCGGAACGTTCTGCCGCGAATGTGTGACCGACGAGGAGGGGAAGCTGGCCTGCCCGCCGTGTCTGCGTCGGTTAGCGCATCCGCGGGCGCCGAAGGCGTCTCTGGCGCGCGTGTTCGGGGAAGTTCTGGCCGGACTCACAGCGCTGGCCTGTTTGGCAGCGCTTTTCTTCGCTTTGCTGCGTTGGCGCACGAATACGCCGGAACAGCACTTGAATCTCGGTCAAGTTGTCGAAGATCGGCTGCCCAGGCTAAACCATGAGTGAAGCTGTGCTGGTTCCGTCTGCTCCGCAACGTGTACACCGCATGCCTGCGCGCGTTCGCCGAAGCGGGCTGAGCTCACTGGAGGCATTGGAGCGCGGATTTGCCCTGTTTTGGTCAACATTCGGACAGGAGGCGTGGCGCTATTACCTGGGCAGCGCGCCGCTCGTCCTTTGTTTCATTCCGATGTGGGTGGTCAACGGGCAGATTCGGATAGCAGACGGAGCCCTGCTAACGGAGGCAGGGCTGCTCACCGGCGGGTATGTTCTGCGCGTGTGGATGGTCGGCAGCTACATGCAGCATGTTCGCGAACGTGCGTTTAGCCTGCCGAAGTCGAAACCTGCAGGCACAGCCGCGCAAGCGGCGGCTGCGGGACGTCTGCTGGCGTGGAAGATCATGCTGAGTGTCGGCGCGCTGACCACACTGCCAAGCATCGCTGGGTCATCGTGGTTCTATAGCGCGTGTCAATTCGCCAGCCTTCAGGTCCAGGAAGATATCTCGGAGAGGCGTTCGTTTACCGGTTGCCTGGCGCTCGCGAGTCAATGGTTCGGCGGAAGCGTGCTTCTCTTCCTGATGCTCTTTCCTCTCTGGATCGCTGTGTGGCTGAATGGCCTGATCCTGGCGATGATTCTCCCGCAACTCCTGCATTCGATTTTTGGAGTGAACACTCTCCTATCCACGCGAATGGGGATATACGCCCTGGTCCAAAGTTCCGCCTTCTGGCTTTCGTTGTTCGCGGGTGCGTGGTTGGCGCTTGACCCCATCGTCAAATGCACGTTCGCGGTGGTTTATCAGCATTTGCGCTCGATGCGCGAAGGAGACGACCTGCGCGGGTTACTGGCGAGCCTGCCACGGGAGCGGCAAAAGAAGGCCCAGATGATTGTGTCCAATGCTGGTGGCAGGGCGATGAGTGGTGCATTGTTCGTGCTGGCTACGATCCTGGCCGGAGTTTCCCTGTCGCCAACGGCGCGCGCAGGGGAGGTCCAGCCAACTCAAAGCACAACGGACACGCCGGACCATTCCGCTCGCGAAGCACGGATCCAAAGATTGCGCCAAGCCTTGGATCAAGAGTCACAGCGGGCGATTTATCGCTGGCACGACGCCGAGCATCCGAGTCCGCCTACCTGGTTTGACAAGCTGCTATCCAAGATCGGACACAGTATCGAGCAGTCATGGGATACGTTGAGGAATTTTCTTCGCAAACTGTGGCCCCGCGGGTTGAGCCTGTCCCCTGAAAACGAAAAGCGCGGCGATTGGCAACTCAAGGACCTTCGAGTATGGCTGGCGCTGGTTGGAATTTTGACTCTCGCGGCGACCGGGGTGCTCTTTTGGTTGCGGCAACGAAGGGAGACGGCATCGCTTTCCATCCCGCTGGCCATCGCTCCCATACCCGATCTGAGCGACAGTGCGGCGGCGAGTCAGCGCTCTGAGGAGGAATGGTTCAGCTTGGCAAGCCGGCTGGAAGGGGAAGGCGAACTGCGCTTCGCTCTGCGCGCGGCGTATTTCGGTTTGCTTGCGGGATTGGCGCAGCGCGAATGGTTGGCGATTCGCCGTGACCGCACGAACCGCGAATACCTCGATGAGTTTACGCGCCGTTGGCTCCGGCGTCCGCAGGCGGCGATTGAGGCGCGGACGGAAATCCCTGAGAAGCTACGCGGCAGCCTGCGGGAGTTCGATCGTGTTTGGTACGGGTCTCATGCGGTGACGCCCGAGGCGGTCACCAGCTATCGCCAGGAGCAGCGGGAGTTCCTCCACCATGTTTGACCAGAGCTCGGGCGAAGGCAATGGGATCAATTGGCGTGGTCCGCTGCTGGCGGCTGCGATTTTCGCGGCCATGTTCGCGATTCTGCCGCTCATGGCGCGTCAGAACCAGGCGAATACGAGTGATATGGGGTCCAGCTTACGCGAGGACCCTTTCGGCACCAGCCTGCTATTCGATTCCTATGGGCGCGCTGGGTATCAAGTGAAGCGCAGCCAGGATGAAGACTCCCTGTCCGATGAGAATGCGTTGCGCACAACAGCATTCTTTATCGGCGGCTTTTCCTTTGATTGGAGAATGCCAATGGGAAATCTCCTGAGCGGGGAGAAGGTGGGCAGACGAGTGGAGGATTTTCTTGCGCGCGGGGGGCGCGTTGTGCTCGTTGCTCCCGCTTGGAAACTAAGGTCCGAGTCTCAAGGTTGGGAAGTCGAAGACACGTGGGGTGACACTCCACATAAGTCTGGGCCAATTTGGATCTCTCCCGATCCGCAAACGATGCCGGCGGGCAGCGAGAGGATGTATCTCGGGGCCGACGCCCCGTGGCTCAAGACAGACGGTGCATGGACCGCCCTTTATTCGGGGCCCGTGGACGCCAATGCAGACGCTGACTCATACTTGCATGCCTACATGGCAACGCGGAAAGTCGGAAATGGCGAATTGATCGCTGCCAGCCAGGAATCATTTTTGTTGAACGAAGCGATCCAGGCGCGTCCAGATCCGGCGCTGCTGGATTTTCTCACCGGTGGGCGGCCGGTGGTTTGGGTAGATGAAACCTTGCACGGACTACACCAGGATGAGGGCGTGCTTTGGCTGGTGCGGCGATACCGGCTGCAGGCCGCGCTGCTGCTATCCTGGGCGACTCTACTGGCGCTGCTTTGGAGCCTGAGCGGTGACTTGGTGCGACGCCCGACCCGGGATTGGGACGCACATATCACGCGTCACAGCGAAGGAGTCGGAGTAGCCGCGCGACGCCTGTTGCAGCGTAGCATCGCAACAAAACAGGTAGTAGCGGAATGTTGGGAAGAGTTCCGCCGCCGTTCACCGCAGGATGCGCAGGCTATTTCTGCAGATGCACAGAGCGGTCCGCGGCTGCGTGCGGCGCTGGCGCAGCCTCCTCTGGCAGGCTACCGGCAGTTAAGCCAGCTGATCGCCGAGCGGCGCGCAGCCGCAAAAGGTCTGGCTGGCGCCGACCGTGATGCGCCCGACGGTTCCACATGTTCACTCAAGAAGGGTCCCGAGGAGGCACGGTTCGCATGAACGAGAAACCGTTATTGGGTTCGGACGCGCCAGCACAATCCGCGCCCGCAGAAACGCCATCACCGGCAGCGATGGCAACGATCACGAGCGGTGCGCGCCGGGTTCGAGAGGCTCTGAGCCGCGTGATTGTCGGCCAGAACCAAGCCATCGATCTCGCGCTTGTAACCCTGCTCGCCGGCGGCCACGCGCTCATCGAAGGTGTTCCTGGCGTGGGGAAGACCCTGCTGGTAAAGACGCTGGCGCGGGCCGTCGCTGGCGAATTTCAGCGGATTCAATTCACACCTGACTTGATGCCCGCCGATATCACCGGCACGAGTATTTTCGACCTGAAGACGCAAGAATTCCGGCTGGTGCGCGGGCCGATTTTCACGAATTTCCTGTTGGCGGACGAAATCAACCGTGCCCCCGCCAAGACGCAATCTGCCCTCCTGGAGGCCATGCAAGAGCGACAGGTGACCATTGATCGCGCAACCTGCGCGCTGTCCCCGGTTTTCGTTGTCTTCGCTACGCAAAACCCGATCGAGCATCAGGGAACATATCCGCTTCCGGAGGCGCAGAAGGACCGCTTTCTTGTGAAAATTCGCATGGGCTATCCGGTGGCGGAAGAAGAGAACGAACTGGCGCGATTGGTAGCCGACGGTGAAGCGCCGGAGCGGCGGCTGGTGGAAGAACTACGCGCCCCCGTCTTGCAACCGGACGAACTCGAGCAATTGCGGGCAGCGACCGGGCGTGTGCGCGTGAGCGAAGCGGTAAGCGGCTATATCGTCAATTTGGTTCGGCAAACACGGCAGCACGCGGCAGTTTGGGTTGGTGCGGGGCCGCGGGCGACGCTCGCGCTACTGTCGGCGTCGCGGGCCCTTGCGGCGCTCGAGGAGCGCGATTTCGTGGTGCCTGAGGACGTAAAGACGCTGGCTGCACCGGTGCTGGAACATCGCATCCTGTTGCGGCCAGACTTCGAAATGGAAGGTGTCGAGATTCGCGAGGTCATCAACACGGTGCTGGAGACGGTAGAAGTACCGCGGTAAGCCGCACACGTATCAGGTCCAGCAAGGGATGGCATCAGAGTGGGCGAAATCATGACGGCTGCGGACAGGAATCAAGCGGGTGTTGCTAGGCGCGGCGCGTCTATCGTTGCCGACATCGAAGCTACCGCCGCCCCGATGCGTTCTGACCCGCTTGTAAGCCAAAAGTTTACGCGGCAGATCGCGCTCCTCCCGGTGGGAACGCGGTTTGGTCCAGAGGTCTCGCTGGCCTGGGTGACAGGATTCCTGGCGCTGGGGGCATGCATCGCACCATGGCCCAGGCACGGATGGCTGTGGTTCGAATGGACCGTCACGGCGGTGACGGTGCTGGCGTGTTGGGATGCGCTCGCTCTGTGGCTCACCCGCCAAGAAGGGACGCCAGTCCTGCTGCCCCCAGACAAAGGCCTTCGCGGACGCGAAGGACAAACCATCCAGATTCCGCTCGCACTCACTGGTTTGGGGCGGCGACCGTACCGGGAAGTCCGCGTGGGAATCATGCCGGCAACACCAGAGAGCGAAGTCGCAATTCGAGTGAAACGAGAGCCTCAGCGGCTGCAGCTTGGGCAATCGAGTTCGGCCGAGAGTGGATCAACCTCGATAAGTACTGTGCATACCCAACTCTGGCCGTGGTCGCCGGAAATCGCTTTGCTTCGGCGCGGGCTGTGGCCTGGGCCGCGCGTTGGAGTCGAGCGGCGGTCGCGCCTCCAAATCTGGCGCTTGCGGCAATGGTTTGATTTACCTGAGCCCTTGCGAATCGAAGCGGATTTGCGATCCGGGCGACGGGAGATTCTACGAAGCCCGGTGTATCGCCTGCTTGTGGCCTCCCAACAAACGCCATGGACTGGGCACGGACGCGATTTCGAGCGCTTGCGGGAGTACCAGCCCGGCGATAACTACTCAGAGATCGCGTGGAAGTCGACGGCGCGCCGCTCCGCTCCGGTCACACGGCTTTTTCAGTGGGAGCAGAAACAGGAAGTATATTTCGTAGTGGACCAATCGCGGACATCGGCGATGGCACTCGACCCATCGGCGAGTCCCTGGAGCGATGTTTCACAAGAGCGCGCGCCGCGACGGTTGCTGGATCTCGCTGTGGAGACGGCGCTGGTGGGCGCGACCGTCGCGCTGGAACTCGGCGATGAGTTCGGGCTGGTCACCTATGCAGATGAGCCGCAATCCTGGTTACGCGCAGGAAGCGGTCAATCCCAGTTTCATCAATTCCGGGAGCGCCTGTTAAATATTGAGCCATTGCCGACGACGGCGGATTACGAAGCGCTGTTTAGCGAAATTCGAGTACGGTTGCGGCGGCGCGCCTACCTGCTGTTGCTGGCGGACTTGACGGAGCGCTGGCTTTCGGATTCCCTGCGCCGCGGAGTTGGCCTGGTCCGCTCGTCACATGCGCTTTTGATGACGAGCATCTTGCCGGCTCACGCGCGACCAGCGTTTTCGCCAAGGGAGGAATTGCACACCGAACAGGATGTGTTTGCGGCACTTGCAGGTGAAAAAGAAAACCAGCGCCTTGGCGCGTTAGCGCGGCAAATGGGGCAATTGGGCGTACAACTCCGCTATCTTCCTGCGGGGATGTTCCTGCGAACAGCGGTTGAAGGATATCTGGAAAGCAAGCGGGAGCAGCGGCTGTGATTTTGAATCTCGAACGATTTCAGGCACAGGCGCGGCCACGTTGGAAAAACCTCGAATCACTGCTGGACGCGCTCGAAACTCGACCGGACCGCCGATTGAATCCGGCCGAAGGGCAACAACTGCAAGACCTTTACGCCCAGGCTGCTGCAGATTTGAATCGCGTCACACACGGCGCGTTGGCGCCCGAACTAACACGGTACCTCGAGCGACTGGTGGCACGAGCTTATGCGGAGCTCTATTACGAGCCCCCGACGCCCTCCGAACTCTGGCAGCCGCGCCGCTGGTCAAGGATCTTCAGGGCATTCCCGGAATCGTTTCGGCGGCAGTTGCCCTCCTTTGCCCTGGCCGTGCTGGTCACGATTTTGGGCTGTGCCCTGGGCGGACTTGCGGTGCACTACGATCCCGCTTCCGTGGACGTGCTGCTCCCGGCGGACTACCTTCGCAATCCGGGCCAGCGCGTGCATGAGGAGGAACACGGACATAGTCAGCACCTGAACTCCGCACAGACCGAAGCAGCATTCTCGGCGCAACTGATCAGGCACAACATCGAGGTAGCGCTGCTCACCGCGGCACTCGGTGTAACCTTTGGCATCGGGACGGCACTTCTCCTTTTCGAAAACGGCGTACTGCTCGGAGCTGTGGCCGTTCATTACACGCAACGGGGCTTCGGATTGTTCGTGTCGGCCTGGCTGTTGCCACACGGCGTGTTTGAGATTCCATCGATCCTGATCGCCGGTCAGGCCGGGTTTTACCTGGCGCGTTTGCTGCTCCATCGGCGCGAGGATCGCAATCTTCGACAATCGATGCGCGAATGGCTGGTGCTGGTCGCCGGCTTGGCGATGATGCTGGTGTGGGCCGGAATCATGGAAGCTTTCTTCTCTCAGCATCACGCGCCCGTTTTGCCCTATGGATTTAAGGTTGCGGTAGCCATAGCAGAACTCGTGCTGCTGACACTCTATCTACTACTGATCGGACGAAGCGAGATTGGCGCGGATGCACGCTCTAGCCTTCCTTCGGAGAACAGATGACAGATACCCAGTCAACCCACGCATCGACAGCGGTCGAACTGACTATTGCGACGCCGGAAGGTGTGCTCTTTCGATTGCCCCTGGCCGGTCCCGCATCCCGCCTCTATGCCATGCTGCTCGATATCGCGATCGTGCTGGGAACGGTGAACGGAATAGGGCTGCTGGTTTACTGGATTTTCGCGAAAGCGCCCGGATTTGGGATCATGGTGATCACTCTTGCGGAATTCGCCATTGGGTTTGCCTACGGCGCTTTGCTGGAAGGTTATTGGAATGGGCAGACGATAGGAAAACGCTTGTTGCATTTGCGGGTAGTTGACCAGGCCGGACTTCCGCTACGGATCGAACAGGCGTGGATACGAAATCTGATGCGCGTCGTTGATGTGCTGCCGTTCGCGTATCTGGTTGGAGGAGTTTCCCTACTGAGCGGTCCGCTTATGCAACGCTTCGGCGACCGCGTGGCGGGGACGCTCGTCGTGCGCCAAGCGCCCCTGGCGGCGCCGTCGGAGCAATCCTCGGCGCGGCAGAAGTACAACTCCTTCATGGAGTATCCCGCCATCGCGGTGCATCTCCGCCGAGCCGCCACGCCGGTACTCGCCGCCCTGATTCAAGATGCGCTGCGCCGTCGCAACGAACTAGCCCCTTACGCACGGCGGGAAATCTATCGTGAGCTGGCCACCTATTTGCAGAGCGAAATCTCTCCCTTTCCCGATGAACTGGTTGAGAGGCTTAGCGATGAACAGTATTTGATTAACGCTTCTGGCATCCTGTTCGAAGAGCAACGCCTGTCGCGAGTTCAAGGTTGACAGTCTACGCTTCAAACGGGGCAACACTCCGCCGGTCGGCGGCCACAATGGCCGGGAAGGGCATTCATTTTCCCTCAGATGTGAATGACACCAGCAGGAAGTCCATGTCCAGGTGAAGGATCACATCTAGGTACTCCATTGGAAACATGGGGCTTGTCGATTTATGAGCCTTGGCAAATTGGTTGCGGGGTGTCCGCCTGTCTGGCCGAGGCGGATGGTGAACCTTCTGTTTGCAGCCCATCATTTAGCGTGGACACAACATCCCACGATCTGGCTTTGTGAGTCGGCCGCCATCTTATGGCTAGCGCTTCGCGCCGTACGATCGCGGTGGGTTCGGCTTGGCGCGCTGTTGATGCTTTGTGGTCTGATGCTGAACGGTTTGGTCATCGGTGCCAACGCCGGAACGATGCCAGTTGTCGGAATACCTCCTACACTTCATCCTGCAAGCCCGATGTGGCGGGCAGCAACTCCAGCCACACAGCTTGCCTTCTTGGCCGACCAAGAGCGGCTGGATTGGTTTAGCATTGGGGACTTGGTGATGATCCTGGGAGGCATCCTGATCATTGCCATCTGTGGGCTTCGGACTCTCAAGGTAAGGACCTATCGGGCACCGAATCGATCCGAGATGCGATGCTCAACTGAGACAGTCAGCGAGTCCTGCTGATCGGCCTGCTAAACCCGCTTTTCGTAAACTCGTCAGTTTTCTTCCGGTCCCCACACCTTCCGGCTAGGATCAGCGCCACCTGATGCGATCCGCTTTCACCCCAGATCCGGGGACGCGTAACGGGCTGCGGCCCGCACAAGAGGGCCCTGTCAATGAGTTGCGGAATCAGTCGGCGGAGCTTGTACGTGAAGCGGGGGCCGAAGGGACGGTCCGTCTGAAGTGTAGCCGCATGCGGTCCATATACAAGTAAACAACGGGTGTGGTGAAAAGCGTAAGGGCCTGGCTGACGATGAGGCCTCCGACGATCGTCAGGCCGAGCGGACGCCGCAACTCTGCACCCGTCCCGGTCGCGAGCGCCAGAGGCAAGCCTCCCAGCAACGCCGCCATGGTTGTCATCATGATCGGCCGGAACCGCAGCACGCAGGCCTCATAAATGGCGTCGATAGGAGCTTTGCCCTCCCTGCGCTCGGCATCGAGCGCGAAGTCAATCATCATGATCGCGTTCTTCTTCACCAAGCCGATCAGCAAGATGATCCCGATCAGGCCCATCACGTTCAGTTCGTTGCGCGTAAGTTTGAGCGCCAACAGGGCGCCAACCCCCGCCGAGGGAATGGTGGAGAGAATCGTGATGGGATGGATGAAGCTCTCGTAACGCATTCCCAGGACGATGCAGACAGCCAGCAGGGCCGTCGCGATCAGGATCGGCTCGTTCGCAAGCGAATCCTGAAAAGCTGCGGCCGTGCCTTGAAAGCTCGCGTGAATCGTCTCCGGAAAGCGAATGGAGCGTTCCACGTTTTCGATCGCTTGAGTGGCTTGCCCCAGAGAAACGCCAGGAGCGAGGTTGAAGGAAATCGTCACTGCCGGCCACTGTCCCTGGTGAGGGACTGCGAGCGAAGTCTCGCCAGTTCCAAAATGTGCGAAGGCCGACAGGGGGACGATTTTCCCGAAAGAAGAACGCACATACACATTTTCCAGGGTCTCGGGGGTCCGTTGATATTGCGGCGCGACCTCCATGACCACGTGGTATTGGTTCAAGGCTTCGTAGATGGTGGACACCAACCGCTGACCGAAGGCGTCGTATAGGACTGTGTCGATGTCCCGGGCGGCGATTCCCAGACGGGAAGCCGTGTCGCGGTCGATCACCACGTTCAATCCCAATCCTTTGTCTTGCTGGTCCGTGTTTACCTGCTGCAGCTGAGGAAGCGCGCGCATTTTTTGCAACAGAATTGGAGCCAATTCGTTCAGTTGCGCCAGGTCTTCCCCCTGTAGCGTGTACTGGTATTGCGCCTGGCTGATCCGGCCGCCGATGCTCAGGTCCTGTTGCGCCTGCATGTAGAGCGTCGCGCCGGGAACGACCGAAAACTTGCGCGAGAGTTCGGCAATCACCTGGTCGGCCGACAATTTGCGCTGGCCCAAGGGCTTGAGCGTGAGGTACATCCGCCCCTGATTCATCGCGGTCGTGCCACCGCAGAAGCCGATCATGTTTTGCACATTGGGATCCGCCATCCCGATGTGCACATACTGGCGCATCTTCTGGCTCATGGCTTCAAACGAGATATCCTGCGCGGCCTGCACCGAGCCCTGAATGCGCCCCGTGTCCTGTTGCGGAAAGAATCCCTTGGGAGCTTCCTTGAACAGGTAGACGCTGAGGCATGCTGTGGCAATCGTGATGAGCAAAACGCCGAACTGGTGACCAAGCACCCATCCGAGCGCAACCCGGTAGATCTCCTGGAGCCCGTTGAACAGTCTCTGACTCAGGCTAAAAGCACGGCCATGTTTTTCCTCATCCACCTCTCGCAACATCTGCGCGCACATGCTCGGCGTGGTGGTCAGCGAGACCACCAGCGAGACCGTGATGGCGACGCTTAAGGTCACAGCGAATTCGCGGAACAAACGGCCGATAATCCCGCCCATCATCAGAATCGGGATAAATACTGCAATCAGCGAGGTGCTCATCGATAGCACGGTAAAGCCGATTTCCTTTGCCCCGCGAAAGGTCGCCTGCACCGGCGACAATCCTTGTTCCAGATAACGGGTGATGTTCTCGAGCACAACGATGGCATCGTCGACCACGAAACCGGTGGAGATGGCCAGTGCCATCAACGAAAGGTTATTCAGGCTGTAGCCCAGCAGATACATCACGCCAAATGTGCCGATCAACGAAAGCGGCACGGCGATGCTCGGGATCAGCGTGGCACGCACGGTGCGAAGGAAGGCGAACACCACCAGGATCACCAGGACGACCGATATGCCCAACGTGATCTCAATGTCGCGGAGCGACGCTCGAACGGTCGTGGTGCGGTCCGACACCACGTCGATCTTGATGGAGGGGGAGATGGACGCCTGCAGCTCGGGAAGAGTCTCGAGGACGTTGTCGACCGTCTGAATGATGTTCGCCCCGGGCTGGCGCCAAACGATGACGATGACTGCGCGCTTCCCATTCGACAAACCGTAGATGTGGGCGTCCTCGACGGAATCCTCGACGTCGGCCACATCGCTCAGGCGAACTGTTGAACTGGTCCGCGGATTCGAGGCAATGATCAGGCGGCGGTACTGGTCGGCCTTTTTGATCTGATCGTTGTCGGAAATGGCCCAGGCATCGACCGCGTTCTCCACCTCCCCTTTCGGTGAATTCACATTGGCGCTGGCCAGGGCCGTGTGTACCGCGTCGAGGCCGAGGCCGAATTTGTTCAGGAGATTGGGATTGACTTCGACCCGCACCGCCGGATTTGCGCCGCCACCCACATACACCTGGCCGACACCCCGGACCTGGGCAAGCTTTTGGGAAAGGATCGAATTCGCCTGGTCATAGATGTTCGGCAGGGGAATGGTGTCGGAGCTCAGCGACAAAATCAGAATCGGCGCATCGGCGGGGTTGACTTTGCGGTACCAGGGATTGCCCGGCAGATCCGCCGGCAAATGGCTGCGCGCCGCATTGATGGCTGCCTGCACATCACGCGCCGCCGCATCAATATTGCGGCTGAGGTCGAACTGCAGGACGATTCCCGTGGAGCCCAGTTGACTCACCGAGGTCATCTGGTTGATGCCGGCGATTCGGCCGAACTGGCGCTCCAGTGGCGAAGCTACCGACGACGCCATGGTCTCTGGACTCGCCCCGGGGAGGCTTGCGGAAACCTGGATGACGGGGAATTCCACCTGGGGAAGTGGCGCCACAGGCAGGAAATTGAAGGCCAGCGCTCCCGACAGCAACAGGGCGGCAGTCAGCAGCGAGGTGCCGACCGGCCTCTTGATGAAAGGGGCTGAGATATTCATGCAACTTGCCGCGTCGACTGCTAGAGGCAATCCTTATATTTTATGGCAGTCCGGCGCCAATTTCCCAATATCGAGACATATCGTATCACGATATGACGACGAGATACTCTCGGAAGTACCGGGGCTTTTCGCGACACTCGATCCGTTCAAGCTACGATCCGTCCGTCAAACAGATTGATGCCGCGTTCGGCGTTCTGCGCGAAACGCGGATCGTGGGTGACCATGCAGATGGTTGAGCCGTCGCGATGTAATTGCTCCAGCAAGTCCATGACGGAGCTGGCGTTCTGCGAGTCCAGGTTGCCGGTGGGCTCGTCAGCAAGCAGAATCGACGGATTCCCGGCCAGGGCCCGGGCCACGGCCACCCGCTGCTGCTGCCCCCCGGATAGCTGCGATGGATAGTGGCGCATACGATGACTCATTCCCACACGCTCCAGGGCCCCGAGCACTCGCCGCTTGCGTTCCGTATTGCCCATGCCACGGTAAGTCAGCGGCAGTTCAACGTTCTCATACACCGAGAGATCGCCGATAAGGTTGAAACTCTGAAAAATGAACCCGATCTCGCGGTTGCGAATCACTGCGCGCTGTGCGAAGTTTAGATCCTGCACCGATTCATTCTTCAGAAAATATTGCCCCTGACTCGGCGAGTCAAGCAGGCCCAGAATCGCCAGCAGAGTGGATTTTCCAGAGCCCGACGGCCCGGCGATGCAAACGTATTCCCCCCTACGGATCTCCAGGTTCACGCCTGAAAGCGCGTGCGTCTCCACCTCCTCGGTGTAGAAAATCTTCTTAATGTCTTTCATGGAGATCAGAACATCGTCCGCGGCTGCCATATCACCCTCCCCGCTCCCCATCATTCCAGCCGGATGCGTTCATACTGTTCCCACCGCGACATATCCGAGAGGACCACTTCGTCCCCTTCTCTAAGGCCCTGCAGTATCTCTACGCTGCTCACCGAGCTGCGTCCGATCGTGACTTGCACTCGTGAAGCCGTCTTGCCGTCGGGCTCGAACTTGAAGACACCGATCGTGCCGTTCTCCGCGCCGAAAGTGGGACGCGCCATGAACAATGCATTCGCAATGCGTTCCAGATCGATGGTCCCATCGACGCTGAGATCCGGGACGGCACCACTTGGTAGGTCGCCTTCCAAAGCGACATCCACTGTGCGCGTGCCGTTCTGGACAGAAGGATCGATGCTAATAACCCGGCCCTGAATCATGCCGTTGTGTGTGTCGATCTGAGCTGCTTGCCCAAGCTGCACGTCCTTGGCCTGGGTTTCGGGGACCTTGAGTTCGGCTTTGAGGCGCTTGGGATTCGCTACCTTGGCGATGGTCGCCCCGGCGGTTACTGGCTGGCCTTCCTGCAGGCTGTTTCCGTTAACGCTTAGCTCTTGCAGGATACCCTCCATGCCCGCGCGGACTTGCAGCATGCTTTTCTGCTTTTCTTGTAGGTTGTAGGCGGCCTTTGCTTCTTCGACCCTCGCCCCTTCAGCGGCCAACTGTGCATCGAGCTGCTTTTGCGCGTTCGCGTAGCGCTGTTTTTCGATATCGGCTCGAATCGTGAGTTGTCGGGCACTTCTCGTGGAGATCGTGCGCGCCTGCAATGAGACCACACCAGCTTTTACCAGCTCAGAGTCGGTGTTCGCTTTCATTTGAGCGTCTTCCGCTTCCTGTTCCGCTTTGGCGGTGTTCGCTTCCTGGTCCAGAACCTGGCTCTGCAAGGTCACTTCGAGGTTGTGATACTGGGCTTCCTCGGCGCGCAGTTTCCATTCCGCATCGAACGCCAGTTGTTCGACCGTTGGGTTGCTCAAGATCAAGATCAGTGTGTCCGCTTTCACAGGCATGCCCGGACGCAGAAGGATCTTCTCCACACGTCCGGCGGTAAGAGCTGGAATCCAGCGGATCTCGTCCGGCGTAAGCGTC
>Ga0182034_10000881_pt1 | contig 14300 bp, 15 predicted proteins | sample flu12Cox44000172_FD_125972 | JGI IMG/M metagenome (GOLD analysis project Ga0182034, IMG submission 125972) | Lab enrichment of tropical soil microbial communities from Luquillo Experimental Forest, Puerto Rico - flux4day.12C.oxic.44.000.172 | ecosystem: Environmental > Terrestrial > Soil >... | reverse complement strand
TATTTAACTCCGCACCACGCCCGCGGGGGCGTAGCTCAGTTGGTTAGAGCGTCGGCCTGTCACGCCGAAGGTCGCGGGTTCGAGCCCCGTCGCTCCCGCCATTACAATCAATGAGTTAGGCTTTGTCGCTCGAACCGGTGAACACTTTTCCATCCGACCGGTGAACACTTTTTGTCGGTCTTCCGTTCTTGTCGAGCTGCTTGCGCCCGACCGCGCGAGCTTCATCGAAGCGGCGCACCGAGGCGACGTTGACTGGATTGTAGGTCTTGCGGTTCGAGACGGAGATCGTGTTCGCCATCTTCGCCGATGCGTCGGCCGGGGTGGCGCCACCGGCGTCGCCCTCGACATGACCCGAGCGCCGCATATCCGAGAGCTGCCGGCGTTCCTCGGGGCCAAACACCAAAACCCGGATCTCGGCGAAGTCCTTTTCGAGACGGTCCTTGGTATATGCTTGCGGCGCCCAGCGGCGGCCGCCCTTAGCCCCTGGTTCGCTGCCAGCGGTGCGAAACAGCGGGGACGTGTCGAGCACATCAAATCCGAGCGACGCAACATAGGTGTCAAGGATTGCTCGCGAGTAACGCGTGAGTGTGCCGGCGGCGGCGCGTCCGGTTTTGGCTCGCTCTACGGCAAACAGCCCGTCCTCGCGCATTTGCGCTTTGGTCAGCCTGCGCACGTCTACTGGGCTCAACATCGTGTCCCACGCCACGGCAATGGCCGCAGCTAGCCCGCGCTTGTTTTCGCGCCATGCCCGCTGCACGAGCCGCATGACCTCGCGGTGAGTCCATAGTGCTTGTCGCGGCTGCGGGGCGGTGTTGGCGAAGATCTTGCTCGGGTCTTTGTCGAGGTCGCAATACCCCATCGTCGACATCTTCTTCCAAAGCGCGCGCCACACCTTCACCGTGCGATGGCGCTCGGTGACGGAGATCTTCTCGATCTTGGGCACAAGGCCTTTGGGCTTGCCGGTGTCGGGATCGACGGACAAAAAGAACTCGGGTGGGATAGTCTTGGGGTCGAGATCGCCAAACATCGGTTCAAGCCATTTCCAGGCTCTCGGCCAGTCGTCGCGTTTCTATTTGGACCTTGCCCTTGGCGGCCTGCTCCGCGTCGCGCAGCTTGAGCGCGCGTTGGTAGGCTTCACCGACACTGCCGCGTGGGTAGAGCAGGGCCGACGCACCGGCTGGGTCTGCGCCCCGCCGCATGCGATCCCATTCTAAATTAGCGGCACGCGCGCGGGCGCAAGCGGCAGCATCGAGCACCGGCCCGAGCGTGATCATCTTGAAGCCCTTCGCCCGCATGCGCGCGGTCGGACGCCAGCGCCACGCGCCCTTCAGATAAAGCACGTACCTGATCTTGTCGGCACCCATGGCGGTCAGTCCTTCAGCCGCTCGGCCATCACGTCGCGAGCATCGCGCGCTTTGTCGGCACATGTCGAGCTGTGCCGCCCATCCATCCACCGATCAATTGCGACCAAATCAAAATTGCCGGTGGTTGGATCGGGGCGCGGGAACCCCCGGCGGAACAACTCGTCTTTCATCTCTTCAAATTCCCTGACCGTTAAATGCAGACGGCGCGCCGCCTTTGTTGCTGGTACGTCGCGAGGCGTTACTGCGAACCGAATACTATCGCCCGTGACCAACGGCGAGACTCCCACGGAGAGTCATTATGGCTTTTTGAGTCTGCGTTTCACTTCCGGGCCCAAGGTGCGCGCCGTTAGAAGTACTGCGCGCAAAGCGTCCATGGCGGCCGGCAGAGAGGTGGTCTCTGTCTCGAGTGCCTCAGTCACCAGATCCATAGCGTTCACTATTTCGTCGGTCAGCTCGAGCCAAGTGATGCGGGCGCCGTGCCGCGCGAGAGTAATTTTTATCTCATGGGTTTGCTCAGCGAGTCTGGCATTTTGCTCGGCGAATGCATCAACGGCCGCGGCGAGCGTGCCTGTCTCCTTTAACACTGGATACTCGCGAAGCTCATCGGTGATTACACGATTGAGCGGTCGGCCTTCGCGTTGCGCCTTGGCGCGAATGCGTTCGCCAATATCGGCGGGCAACTTGATCTTGAATTCGAGCTCGAGCTCGGAGGGGTCGCTGACCTGCTTGCGCACCATGAACAGTTCCTTTCCGGATGAAATTCGGACGAAAGTGTACGGATACTAATCCCCTAAAAGCCGGCTGTCTACGTTCTAAAACAAGGATATTCTTAAAACGGGTTTTAAGTCTCTCCGAAATCGGGTTTACAGCCACCTAAAAACGGGATAGGATTATCCGAACTCGTCCGGCGGAGAGACCGATGGCGCCGCTCGTCACGATGAGCCGGTTATTGCGGCTCCGCTCCTATTACACAGTCCCACAGGCTGGCGCGCAGATCGGCCTGGGGCGCACGGGCTCGTATGACGCCGCCGAGGCTGGCCTGATCCCGGTCGAGCGCGCCGGTGCGGGCGGCAAGCTGATGCTGGTGCCGCGCAATAAATGGGATCGGCAGGTCAAGCGGTTGCTCCTACGCGCAGCCAAACCGCCGCGCTCAACCGCACCGCTCGCAATCTCTGTGACGCTACGGAACAAGCCTCCTTCGCCGCGCAAACGCAGCGTGCCGCGCCGAGCCCATATCGCGAGCGGTGCTGAACGCGGTCTGAGGTCGTCGTGATGTGATTGAGAAGAAGGAGAGGGGGGTCGGCGCTACCGAGAGGTTCTAAGTCCGAAGCGCCGCCCCGGAAAGTGAGGTCTCCAATGGACCACGACGGGTTAAATAGCGGAACTTTACAGAAAATCAACGGTGAAGCGCCCCAGGGGGTCGCCGCGACCAAGCGCACCCCGCTCGACAACCCGTTCCTGGCCGAACACGCCGTCGCGATCCGCGCGCTCGGCAAGCAAACCGCCGAGAACATCGTGGAGATCGGCCGCCGGTTGGTTGAATGCCGCGACCGACATCTCGACCATGGTCAATGGCTCCCCTGGCTTGAACGGGAATTCCAGTGGTCGCGCCAGACCGCTGACAACTTTATCCACGTCTACGAAGCGCGGGCCAAATTGCCAAAGTTTGGCAATTTGAGCTTGCCGCTGTCCGGCCTCTATCTCTTGACCGCACCATCGACGCCAGAACCGGCGAAGACCGAGATCATCGAGCGCGCCGAGGCTGGCGAGTCGCTGCCTGTCGCCGAGGTCAAGCGCGTCGTCAAGCGGCACAAGGGCACCAAGCACCACAAGCAGCCGACCACGCCGCCCCCGCCCCCTCCTGCGCCTACGCCTGCGCGTAACGACATCGGGGCGACGAGCGCCGACAATGGTGTCGCCAGCACCGGCGAGGTCGGGTGGCTGAAGGCTCGCAACGAAGAACTGGAGAATAAGTGTCGCCTGCTTGAGCTCAAGATCGAGGGGCTCGAAAGCGAAAACAGCGAGCTCAAGGCGGAGAACGTTGCGCTGCGCGTGAAGCTCGAGGTGGCGCAGAAGGCGGCGGCGGCGAGCCCGAAGATCGCGGCAACCGACACCGTGACTGCTGGCGACCCCGGGCCGATCCCGGAGTTCCTGCAACGCAAGCCGGCGGCGGCGGGGACGTCCGAATCCGGCGGGGACGTCACTCCGCAGGATGCCGTGGCCAATGCGTTCGACGAAATAGAGGACCTCGCTTGCGGCTGTCGCGGGCAGGTCGATAACGCACCAGCGGGCCTCGATCAGTCAGCGCGGATTCAAGCCCTCGACGAGACGGCGGGCGTGCTTGAGAGCTTGAGTATGCCCGACGTCCCGGCCGCGCTCGGCGGGATCAAAGTCAAGCTGCCTAAACCTCGTCGGTTGCGATCTCGCGGTGCTCAGCGGGACGCCGCGCTTGGCATCATTAGCGCGTGCGCGGAGGCGCTCGACGCCATTGATGAGAGCGATCCACGCCATCAGGAAGCGAATGACTTTTGCAGCGAGCTTCAGAGCGCATCGTCAGAGCTCGAGGGCTGCGAATTTTCATGAGGGTGCAGATAAGCGCCGTCGCAACTAAGTGGCGGCGCTGGCGATGCTCAAGCAACACGAACGAATTACGCGACAGCGTGAAGGAGTCGAGTAACCGTCTTCCAGGGCGCGAGCGAGATCTTCAACCGGCCAGCGGCCACGCCGGGAATCGAAAGGTAGCCTGCGAGTCGCGTCTCTGAAAAAAGCGAAATGCGTTGCTCGTTCAAGGCTACCGCTCGCCGCACAACTCTCTCAGTGAAGTGAAGCTGAGTAAAAAGAGTCAGTGTCATGTTGAAGCGTACCGACCGCCGTCCGTTATTGGCGCACGTTTGGACCAAGGACCCGCACGGATTCTATATCGAGCCGGAATGGTGCCGCGTCGATTGTTCGAGGTCGAGCGGTTCGATGGGGTTATCAAGGATCCAGCTTGCGGAATCGGACGCATCACCGACGCCGCCCGCGCCGCCGGCTATCGCGTAATTGCCACAGATCTAGTCGACCGCGGTTATCTGCAATTCGTAGACGCTGAGGACTTTCTCCGCAGCGAATGCCGCGTCGATAACGTCATCACCAATGGGCCGTATCATATCTGCCGCGCCTTCGCCGAGCACGCGCTGAAACTGGCACGCCGCAAAGTCGCGATGATCTGGCTGGCGCGTCGGCTAAACGCCGCCCGTTGGTTAGTGAACACTCCGCTTGCACGCGTCTATCTGATGAGCCCGCGGCCGAGCATGCCGCCAGGGCACGTCATCCTCGCCGGCGAAGAGCCAGGCGGCGGCACGCAGGATTTTGTGTGGTTGGTTTTTTCCCGCGGCCATCGAGGGTCACCGGAGTTGAGATGGCTGCACAGAGATGATGACCGCGGAGGACGGAGGGAGAGCGCGGCATGAAAAGCCAAAACGAAACCCCGATGCGCGCCGCCGTGAAGATGCATGAGCCTTCCATCGGCGAAACTTCAGACTGGTTCACACCGCCGGAATACTTCGACGCGCTCGGGCTCGAGTTTGATCTCGATCCCTGTTCACCTGGTCCAGGACACTGGGCGCCTGCGAAAAAGATCTACACCATCGCGGACGATGGACTGCGCCAGCCGTGGCACGGACTGGTCTTTATGAACCCGCCATTCGGCGGAAGACACGGTCACATCCCCTGGTTGGTTAAGTTTCTCGACCACGCCAACGGCATCGCAATCGTCCGCGCCTATACCTCGAGCGGATGGTTTCATCAGTACGTCTTCCCACGCGCCGAGCTCCTGCTGTTCCCGAAGGGCAAGACCAAGTTTGTCCGCCCGGATGGATCTATCGGCACCGCTCCCGGTCATGGCGTCGTCTTGATCGGTATGGGCGAAGTCGCGTGCACCGCATTGCTACGTTCGGGACTCGGGTTCTGTGCGTCCATCGTCTCGGAGACAGTGCGGCCATGACTGAGACAATCACCATCACCGTGAATGGCGAAGTGGTCGCGAAGGGCCGACCGCGGGTAACGCGACGCGGCTTTGTCTACACGCCCGCCGCCACTCGCAAATACGAGGCCCATGCCCGGCTCGCCGCGCAGCTAGCGATGAACGGCAAATCGCCGATCACCACGCCCGTCCGTGCTGAAATCACCATCGATCTGCCAGTGCCAACATCATGGTCTGGCAAGCGCCAAGACGCGGCACTGCGCGGCGATGTCCGTCCGACAACCCGGCCCGACGCCGACAACTTCGTAAAGGTAGGTCTCGACTGCATCAACAACATCGTAATCAGCGACGACAGTCTTGTTGTCGATCTCATCGTCACGAAGAAATACGCGGCCGTACCGGCGCTCACCATCGTGATCGCGCCGCTCACAGCGGCCACAGCGCAAGGAAGATTGGCCAGATAACAGCGTGACTGAGGGGTGCGGCATGATCAGCACAATAACGAGATGCATCGATTGCGGCAGCAAAATCCCCTACGGCGAAACAGTCCTGGGGACAACGACAAAGACAACGACAACTTTCGGCGAGCGAACAAGGATCGAATATCGCTGTCACGCATGTGCTGAAAATTATGCGGAAGCGCTGTGGCCGGAAGAGGAATGGGGCCCGTATCCCGGAATTCAAGATTACAGAAAGGAGTAAACCGAATGAAACCATTTCAAGTTACCGCCACGCTCTTGCCGATCGTCGTGATGCATGGGGCTCCTGGCATCGGCAAGACAACGACAGCGGCGAAATTTCCAAATCCAGTATTCATCCAGACTGAGGACGGCTGTCCGAGCGGGTTAACGATTTCGAGCTTTGGATTATGCGACAGTTTCGCCAGCGTCATCGAGGCGCTGACCTGGCTGGGTAAAGAAACTCACGACTATCAGACGTTGGTTATCGATAGCCTCGATGCGCCCGAGCCGCTCGTACAGGCTGCACTGTGTGCTGATCGCGGCTATGCCTCGGTTGAAAGCCCAGGATTTGGCAAAGGCTACGTCGAGCTCGATAAGTATTGGCTCGACTTTCTTCGCGGCTGCAACTGGCTGCGACGCCAGCGTAACATGATCATCGTGATGATCGCACACAGCGAGATCATCATGATCAATGACCCGCGTACCACGGCGTATTCTTCGTATGCGCTGCGGCTGCGTAAGCGGGCACGGGGATTGGTCGAGGACAACGCCGATTTGATCGGCTTTCTGGCAACCGACATCATTATCAAAAACGAACAAGGTGGTTTCGGAAAAACCCGTGCCCGAGCCGATGGCGGCAATACGCGTTGGCTGCACTGTGATCCGCGGCCAGCATTCACATCGAAAAACAGGTTCGGCATGCCCGAACGAATTCAGGTCCCCCTGAACTTCAACTACCAGACGATGCTCGGCAAGTTCTTTCCGACTCCGCAACCGCAGGCGGAGAGTATGCGTACGACTGCGGAACCGAAAACTGCAATCGAAACTGAAATCGGAAAACAAGGAGGTTAATCATGGTTGATGGCTACTACGACCAGCTGCCGGAGATGTTTGATCCAGCAGCACACGAGGGCACGCAAGACCTCGTAGCAGTGCCCGCGGGTTGGTATCTCGCACACATCGTCGAGGCCGAGGTGCGTGACGCTGCCAACGGCAACGGCAACTACCTGTGGACGGCGTTTGAGATTATCGAAGGCCAATACAAGGGCCGCAAGGTTTTCCATAACGTCACCATCCACAACGCAAGCCAACAGGCGGTCGAAATCGGCCAACGGCTTATGACCGATATCTACATCGCCTGCGGCATCACCGGGCCGACGCGGAGCATCGACGTGCTTCTACACAAGCCGATCAAAATCCGCGTCAACATCAGGCGCGATCCCAATGGCGAATACTCGGATAAAAACCGTGTGACTGCGGCGCGGCCGTACGACTTCGAGCCTAAGCGGCGTGGACCTGGTGCCGCTCCGGTCGCCAACCCAGGGCCGAAGCCGGCCAATGCGCCTGAAGCGATGGCAACAGCGTCTGCAACGCCCAAAGGCGATCGTCCTTGGAATCAGAAGCAGACGTGATGGACCGCTATGAGAACGGTCGCCGGCACTTAGCCAATGTCGGCGATCGTTACCCACTTCGAGGGCATACAAATGCTGATACTGCGCCAATATCAAGAAAAGGCCCTCCGCGAGCTGTTCGTCTTCTGGCGCAACGGCGGAGGCAATCCATTGATTGCAATGGCGACGGGTACCGGGAAGTCCATCGTCATTGCATTTCTGATCAAGCAATTGCTAACCGACTATCCGAAGATGCGCGTACTGGTCACCGCGCCCAATCGCGAGCTGCTCGAGCAGGACATCCGTGAGCTACAGAATATATGGCCAGAAGCGCCGATCGGCATTAACTGCGACGAGCTCGGCTACCGCGACACCGATGCGCAAATTCTCTTTGCCACGATCAACTCGATCTATCGCAATCCAGATGCAATCGGCGAGCGGCACCTAATCATCATCGATGAAGGCCATCTGATCCCGCACGGGGAACAGGGGATGTACCACACCACGATAGGTGCACTGCGCAATCACGCGCCTGATCTTCGCGTCGTCGGGCTAACCGCGACGCCGTTTCGCCTCGACAGCGGACACCTGTGCGAAGGCGATGGGCATTTGTTTGATAAGGTGGTCTTCGAATACACAATCGGTGAAGGCATTCATGACGACTGGCTGGCGCCGCTATCGTCGAAGACAACCCACACGACAATCGATGTCAGCGGCGTTGGCAAGCGCGGTGGAGAATATATTTCTGAACAGCTAGAAGCCGCGGCGATCCGCAATGATGCCGTCGAATTGGCCTGCGATGAGCTTGCCAGCTACCAGGACAAGCGCCGGGCCTGGCTAGTCTACTGTGTCGGCGTCACCCATGCCGGTCTGGTACGCGACGCACTGCGTGCCCGCGGCGTCCATACCGAAATGGTGCTGGGCGAGACGCCGGACCAAGAGCGCGATCACATCATCGAAGACTTTCGTGCCGGCCGATTGACCGCGTTGGTCAGCGTCAACGTCCTCTCCTATGGCTTCAACGTTCCGCACATCGATCTCATTGCAATGCTGCGGCCGACTTGCAGCGCTGGACTCTACATCCAGCAGGTCGGCCGCGGAACGCGCAAGGCAGACGGCAAAGCAAACTGCCTTGTCTTGGACTTCGCCGGCAACGTTCGCCGTTTCGGTCCGGTGGATAACGTTTACATCAAACACAAGAACAGCAGAGACGGTGAGGCGCCGACCAAGACCTGTCCGGAATGCGATGAGATTGTCCTGCTGGCCGCAACCGAATGTCCAAGCTGCGGCCACCAATTCTCCCGCAGAGAAGAACCAAAACATGCGGCCTATGCCGATCGCGTGGCAATCCTCAGCCCGCCGCGCGCCGTATCTGATTGGTTGGAAGTAGAGGATATCGAATATCGCTACCACCACAAAGAGACCCCATCACTGCGGGTGACATTTCAATGTGGGGCACAGAGCTTTGCCAAGTGGGTTTGCCTACAACACAACGGCTATGCCCGCAGTCAAGCCGAACAGTTCTGGCGCGTCTTGAGCGGCGGCTTGTCGGTACCACACACCGTCGATGAAGCCCTCAATCGGCAAGACGAGCTCGCCTGGGTAAGCCACATCCGCGTGGCACCAGAAGGTGAAAAATATTGGCGCATCATCGGCTACCGCATTGCCGGCGAAAACTACGACGGCAACTTGCGTCGTGCAATTGCGTGGGGTCGGCCAGAGATCAACGACAGCATTCAATACTAGTGCAAGGGGACAATGCTCATGACCAAGCCCGACGCCAGCAAGCAGCATAAGCCAGGCGGTGGCATCATCGGCTACCTGGACGCGGAGTCCTATGGCGACGGCCCCTTCTGCTGGAACTGCGAGCTCACGTTTAAGAGCCTGGAGGACGCGCCGGTAGACCTCCCGGTGCACTTCTGCACTCCGCTCTGCGCGCGCGAGTGGTACTCGCTGCAACCGCTACAGAACCTGCTCGACAAGCGCCGGCTGCGGCGAGAACGCGGCTAATTTCAGAGTGAGACTGAGACAATATCCATGGCTGCGTCTGATCCGCATATCCCCAACGAGCTGCCAGATCTTCGCCGTGTCGGCCGCATCGCAATTGACAGCGAGGAGCGAGACAACGGATTGGCAGCCGACCGCGGCTCGAGTTGGCCGTGGCGTGACGGACATGTGTGCGGCATCAGCGTCGCCTATCGTGCGGATGGGCAGGTGCGCGGGCACTATTTTCCGATGCGCCATCCCGACACGCAGAATTTCCCGCCTGAGCAGGTCTATGCATGGCTCAAGGATCACGTTGCTTCCGAGCTCAGCTTCATCACTCACAACGGACCGTTCGATTGGGGCTGGTTTCGTGCCGAGGCCGGCATCCGCGTGCCGTCAGGCGAACGGCTCGAGGAACTGGGTGCGCTCGCCACCCTGACCAACGAAAACCGCCACGGCTATGGACTCGATGCGCTAGCCAGGTCCTGCGGCCTACCCGGCAAGGACGAGCGCTTGCTGAAAGAAGGTTGTCTCGCGCTGGACCTGATTGCCAACAAGCGCAAGAAATTCCGCCCGCAGAATTATCTCTGGCAGCTACCGGCAAAATATGTCGCGCCATACGCTGTGACCGACGCCATCAACACTTTGCTGACGTACGAGCTCTTCGATCCGATCCTCGACCAGGAAAACACTCGCGCCGCTTACCGGCTGGAATGCAATTTAGTGCCGCTGATCATCGAGATGCAGCTGCGCGGAATCCGCATCGATATTCCGGCGGCGGAGCGAGCTCGCGATTTCTTGCTCGGCAAACGCGATGCGGCGCTCAATCAGCTATCGGACAAGCTTGGCATGCCGGTGAGCATGGACGAGCTAAACCAAAACGATTGGAAAGTGGAGGTCTGCGATCGCGAAGGAGTGGCGTACCCGAGAAACGAAAAAGGCAATCCGAGCTTCGCCAAGGACTGGACGGAAGGGCATCCGCATTGGCTGCCACAGTTAATCCGCGAGGCGGGAAAGTATCACCGTGTCGGCGATCTGTTCGTCGACAAATTCATTCTTGGGCACATCGTCAACGGTCGTATCCACGCTGAAATCCATCCATTCAAAACCGAGGACCACGGTGCGAAGTCGTTTCGGTTCTCGTATTCCGACCCGCCATTACAACTGATGACGGCGCGCGACGAAGAGCTTGCACCGATCATCCGCGGCCTGTTCTTACCGGACGAAGGCGAGATATGGGCCAAGCCGGATGCATCGCAACAGGAATTCCGCATCGCCGTGCACTATGCGGCGCTTCACAACATGCCCGGTGCGGAGCTCGCGCTACAGCGCTATCACGACGATCCGGATACCGATTTTCATCTTTTTGCGGCACAGATGGCTGGTATTGATCGGCCAGACGCGAAGACATTCAACTTTGGTTTCATCTATGGCATGGGCATTCGCACAACCGCCAAAAAACTCGGCCGCTCGCTCAAAGAAGCGCAAAAAATCTATGGCCAGTACAATCGTGCGCTGCCGTTCCTGCGCGCGCTCAGCAAGGCTTATGAGCGTATCGCCCGACAGCAGGGCCACATCACGCTCCATAACGGAGCTCGCCGTCATTTCAATTTGTGGGTCCCAGCTGGAAAATGGTCAAAAGGCGCTGGGCCTTGTGATCACGAAGAAGCCGAACGCCGGCTCGCCGATCCAAAACACAAATGGTCCAAGATTAAAAACAAGCAGCTCTATCGTGCCGGCATCAAAGATGCACTGAACGCCCTCATTCAAGGTACGGCGGCAATCCACACCAAGCTCTGGATGCACGCCTGCTGGCGTGAAGGCGTCGTCCCGCTCTTGCAAATGCATGACTGTCTCGATTGCTCGGTGGCGACACGCGAGCAGGCGGAGATGGTGGCGCAACTCTGTGTCGAGGCTGTCAAACTCAAAGTCCCCATGCGCTGCGATCTCAAGTACGGCCGCAACTGGGGTGACGCCAAGCACACCTGGGAGGAACTGCACGGTGAAGCAGCCCCTGCGCCTGTATCGGTGTCTGTGCCTGCGGCGACCACTGAACTCGAACCGACCCCTATCCCCGAACCTGAACCGGAACTCGAAATCGAATCCAAGATCGAACCCAAATTCGAACCCGAGCCAGCGGCAGCACAAGGCGAGGAGGCGGTGATGGGTGCGTATGCGCAATGCGGCGAAATATTAATTCAGCGCGGCTATGCCGCGGTGCCGATCATGCTCGGCACCAAGGCGCCAGGCTTCTTCTGCGCCGGATTATGGATGCCGTTGCCGGCGTGGCAGCGCCGCTTTCTAAATAAAATTCCGAGCGAACGCGACCACAAGCTATGGAGCAACGGCGAGACTGGTGTCGGCGTCGTTGGCGGGCGCGCCTCGCATGGGCTGATCGCCTTCGACACCGATACCGACGATTGTGCGATCAAGACCGCGCTGATGAACGTGCTGCCCAAGACGCCGGTGCGAAAGGTCGGCGCCAAGGGCGAGACGGCGTTCTACTATGGCCCCGATATCACAGCCTCGCGGTCCTGGACCATTGGTGGCAAGCGCATCTGCGACCTCATCGCCGATGGCCGGCAGACCGTGCTGCCGCCGACAATCCATCCTGATGGGGCGCCCTATCGCTGGCTCGAGCAGCCACTCGAGGCGTTCAAGCCGGAGGAATTGCCGCGTGTGTCCGCGGACATGCTTGAGCAGATCGACGCCGTGCTGCAAACCTTCGGCTGGCAGGCTGAGGCTTCGCGACCAGCTAGTGGTGACCTAGGCGATACTGACGATGCCAGTCCGCACCGCCAGCTCAACAACTTCGCCTTGGCGCATCTCCCCCGCTGGGTGCCCAGACTTCGTCTCTATAAGTGCCGGCCCGCACGCGGGGGCTATGAAGCGGTCGCGCACTGGCGCGAGTCCTCGAGCGGTCGCGAGCTCGAGCAGCGGGCCCGTAATCTCTCCATCGTGCCTAAGGGCATCAAGGACTTCGGTGACGGCCGCAACGGCGGTGCCGGTTTTACCTACACACCGCTCGATCTGGTGATGGCGGCCAGCGACTGCGACCTCGATACCGCGTTCAAATTCCTTAGTCAGGCTACTGGCTGGGCCGGAGAGGCTTGGACCGAAAGCCCAGAACAAGCGACATCTGAACCTGTCTCAGAAGCGCCTATCGTGGCGAAAGCGCCAGCGGCCGAGAAAGGGCCCGCCACGGAGCCGGCGGAACCCGAGAAGAAAACGGCAATCGACGAGCTCGAGCCTTACACGCACGACGTGCCAGGCGTGGTAGGTGAGGTGACCGAGTGGATCGTGGCCACGGCACGGCGGCCCAATCGCGTGCTTGCCCTGGCAGCGGCGATCCCGCTGGTCGGCACGCTAATTGGGCGTCGTGTGGCAGGACCGACGTGGTCGGCGACTCATCTCTATGTCGTCATTGCTGCGCCGACCGGTGCCGGTAAGCAGCATCCAATCGATTGTATCATCGCACTACTGACTGCGGCCGACGCACAGGCGCACTTTGGTCCTGGCAGCTTCATGTCGGCATCGGCGCTGTGCAATTTTATCTCGCGCCGGCCGTTGTCGCTGTGCTGCGCGGACGAGTTCGGGGCCTACCTCGCCAAGCTCCAGGCCAAGGGTGCTTCCGGACACGAGCGCGAGGTGACCAAGGTCATGCGCACCCTGTGGGGCACATCGTTCACGATTGCAGCCATGCCTGAATGGGCCGATCGTATAGGGGAACAAATTCATTCGCCGGCTTTGAGCTTCTTCGGCACCAGCACGCCCGACGAGCTGTTCCAGGCATTACAAGGCGAGGCGATCGAGAACGGCTTACTCAATCGATTTCTGGTGCTGCGCTCGAACATGCGCTGTTGGGACACAAATCCGCAGCTTCCAACCAAAGAAGTACCGGCCGATCTCGCGATGAGATGCCGGCAGCTCTACCATTGGTATGGCACCGATGCCGAGCTCATCGACATCGGACGCCTCGTTCCGCAACAGGTAACGCAATTGCCATGGGCGGACAAAACGGCAGAGCAGCAATATCTCGATTTTGCTCACGCAATCGATGATCGGATCGATCAAGACCCGACGCTCTATCCGTTCTTCGCGCGCACGGTCGAGACCGCTGTGCGGCTCGCTACTATTCGTGCGGCCGGGCAGGGGTTTCGGGAGGCAAAGATCACCTTCGAGGACATTCGATGGGGCACCAGAATTGCCGAGATTTCGGCAAGACAGGCGTATCTCGGTGCCGGAGGTGTAATTCCAACTAACGAGCGTATTCGCTGGATCAACCGGTTGCTTAGCTACGTCCGTGCCCGGAATCTGGAAAGCAAGCCAGCTACCGTGAGAGGGTTCCAACAGCACATTCGATGTGCGCTCAAAGCTGCCGAAGTTCGCGACATGGTCGCCCAGCTTGTTCAGACTGGTTATCTCGAGCAGAAATGGAGAATTGATCTGCACACAGAAGCTGGTGGAATAGCTCATACACGGGCGAAAAAACATGCACAGCGCTGATTAGCAGGGAGCTAAAATCGAAAAGTTGTAGGATTTTTTGCGTCTGCATGAAGGCATTATGAAAGCTTGTCTGATTGGTCGAAAATTTTCGAAAATGCCCATTCTATCTATATTAAGTGTAGTGTGTGTGTTTGTGTGTGTGTTGTATGTAGTAAAGAAAGAATGACCCTGATCCTGAGGCTAACTTAAGCGAGGAAACACGGTGGACACATATAGGGGTATACAAGCATGCGAGGGAGGGGTCCGAGTGAGTTCCATGCCCGCTGTAAGGCACGCTCGAAGGGGCGCCGGCACTGATTCGATATCTTAATCGAACGAGGGCTGTCCTTCAGGTAGACGGCTGACTGTCCCTCGTGCTCTGTTGCCGAGGTCCTGGAGGCCTTCGATGCGCCGGCTACACCCTCTCCAG
>Ga0182034_10000880_pt1 | contig 14316 bp, 10 predicted proteins | sample flu12Cox44000172_FD_125972 | JGI IMG/M metagenome (GOLD analysis project Ga0182034, IMG submission 125972) | Lab enrichment of tropical soil microbial communities from Luquillo Experimental Forest, Puerto Rico - flux4day.12C.oxic.44.000.172 | ecosystem: Environmental > Terrestrial > Soil >... | reverse complement strand
CTCAGACCGGCGAGGTCTAGCGGTTAGCAAGGCCGCGTGGGAGCAGCATCGCTTGGGTGAAGCGGCCGCGCTGTAGAATCCTTGAAAAGCAACGCCCATTTGATCAACGATGCACGAAAACGGAAAAACTCGGCTCATTTGCAATCGAATTTGCTTTTCAAGGATTCTAGCGCTTCAAAATCAATTGATGACGATATCACCAGAATCGGATGGCACAACCTGACCATCCTTTCGAACCTCAACGGCGCCCTTATCCAAGACATGTACCCAAAAGCGCTTCCCCGCAACAACGATCGGACGGCTGTCAGGCCCGGCGAACCCCTCAAACACAGGCTGTGTACCTTCCTGGTCCTTTGTGACCTTTACATAGGTCCTCTTTAGAATCCGGACTTCCAATTTCTTGTCTGGGAAAGTGGGCGCTACAGTGCTGACTTGCGTATCCCCGGCTGGCGAGTCTACGGGAAGAGCCCTCCGAACCTCAACACCGTCTTCCACGCGACCCTGTATGGGCGAAGAAGCTGGTGCCAATCCCTCTTTTGCTTCCCCGTCCTGTTTTGGATTTTCAGAGGCCCTCGCGGGATTTGAATCGGAGAGGGTCCGGCTTTCAGACGGTAAGCCGGAAGGCTTCTGCTCCAATCCAACCTTCACAGGGTCATCTTTAAGACGCCCACTCTCGCCATTCGTTTTGTCGGCGAATTTCACGCCCACCACGCGGGGCACGTTAAGAGCGAGGTATGAGAACAACGGCACCCCAACCAGGACGATTAACAGAAGAAGAGCTATAACGACTGGAGGCACGCGGAATCCTTTGGGCGTGATTCTGCGTCCCTCGGCCGAGCGCTTCGGCTGAGGCTGTGAGCTCAGATACTGATAAGCATTGAGAGAAATTGTTGGATCAACCTGGAAACGATCCAACTCCTCTTGGACATTGATTTCCAGAAATTTGGCATACTTTGCCAAAAAGCTCTTGGCGTATGTCAGATTGGGAAAAAGACCGTACTCGTCCGCCTCAAGATCGATAATCCGCTCCGGCCGAATCTTGGTGGTTTCGGCTACGTCCTCGATCTCAAGTTTCCTTGCTAATCGGGCTTGCTGCAATTTCCGACCGACCGATTCCGCCATCTTCTAACAACCTGCTTGAGACCTAACTCGGCGACCTATTCGGAGGGGAAACATTTCTACTTTTACTTACTGTTGTACGAGAGTGTCTAAGTCTACTAAAATTTCTCTTGGTTTTGCACCATCGCCGGGTCCCAAAATGCCCCGACGCTCCAGGATGTCAACTACTCGAGCGGCACGCGTGTATCCGAGCCGCAATCGCCGCTGAAGCATCGATGTTGAGGCGCGCTTTTCCTGCCGGATGATCTCGAGGCACTTTTCCACGAGCATTTCATCCTCTTCGCTCACTTCCTCTTCGGCTGGCTCAGAAGTATCCAATTGGCTCCCGATCGCAGGATCAAAAGCCGGTGCTCCCTGTGCGGAAACAAATCCAACCAGGCGATGGATTTCCTCATCGGTAACCAGGACGCCCTGGGACCGCATGAGTCGTGAAGTTCCCGGGGGCCGATAGAACATATCCCCCTGACCTACAAGACGTTCCGCGCCATTTTCATCAAGGATCACGCGGCTATCGAGCGCAGAGGCAACCTGGAAGGCGATCCGTGTCGGAATATTAGCCTTAATCACGCCGGTCACAACATCCGCACGAGGCGTTTGGGTTGCGACAATCATGTGGATTCCTGCCGCGCGTGCCATCTGCGTAATTCGCGCAATTGCGCTCTCAACATCGGCAGGAGCCGTTTGCATCAAATCGGCCAATTCGTCGATGATGACTACAATGTAGGGCAACCGTTGCGGCACAACGAGCTCATCCTCCCGAGGCACCCTGACTTGATGGGCCGCGGATTCGGGCTCTTCAGCATTCACCCCTTCCAAGTCATTCCCGCCTGTGGTCAGATCGAGATCTCGCTGCGACTTCGGCATCGGACGCGCGTTGAAACCGGTCACGTTGCGGACACCGGCTTTGGCGAAAATCTTATATCGGTTTTCCATCTCGTTCACGACCCAACGCAGGGCAAGGAGCACTTTCTTCGGATCGGTGACAACCGGCAATACAAGATGCGGAAGCGCGTTATACATCTGCATCTCAACGACCTTTGGATCGATCATCACAAACCGCAGATCCTCAGGACCGAAACGAAAGAGGATGCTTGCGATAATCGCATTGATGCAGACGCTTTTGCCGCTGCCGGTCGTGCCGGCAACCAGGGCATGCGGCATTTGCGTCAAATCACCAAGTATAATCTTTCCGTAAACGTCCTTTCCAAGAACAATCGGAATGCGATGTTTTGTCTGGGCAAAGTCATCAGATTCCAGAATTTCACGAAGCGTCACCTTCACTTTCTTTGAATTGGCTATCTCAATGCCGACGGTGTCTTTGCCAGGTATGGGGGCAAGTATATTGATTCTCTCAGCCCTCGTGGCGCGAGCCAGGTCGCGTTCGAGGCTGGAGATTTTATCGACTCGGACTCCGCGGGCCGGATACACCTCATATCGAGTGATTGTCGGCCCCCTGGTGATATCGCCCGGACTCGCATCGATGTTAAATTGTTTCAGCGTATCGATCAGTACATGCTGAATCTGTTTGAGTTCGGCCGGATCGGCTGCCTTTCTGCCCTCCAGATCAATCGGCTCCAGGAGTTCTACGGTGGGGAGCTCATAGTTCTCGATCGGCTTTCCAACAATTGGTGTTACTTCTTCTTTATCCTGTCCGCGTCCTCTTTCCGCGAGCGCCGACTTCGACCTAGGCACAGCTGCCGAAGCATCAATAATCTGGGGCTCGGGACGAAAGCCAGGCTCGCTCTCATTTTCCTCCGGCAAAAACCCTTTCTTCTTGAGTTCCTTCTCGTGCTTGCGAATTTCTCGTTCGATTTTCTTCTGATTCGCTTCCAGACGTTCTCGTTCATTCGCAGCCTGGAGCCGTCTGCGCTCGTGGGCTTCGAGCGTCTTACGCCAAAAATCCTTCAAACCCTGGATCGCCTGTTTTATTGCGTGAATCGGACGGATGCCTGTGAGCCAGATCAGGCTGACGATGTAAACCACTGCAAGAGCAATCATTGAACCTATCTGGCCAAGCAGGTTCAACAGGAGCGCCCCAAACCAGTAACCCGTCCATCCCCCAGGGCCCAAGATGTTGAAATCATGCCTCCAGGTCTTTAGAGCCCAGTTCTGCAAATTGATGAGAGAAGCACCACTAATAATGAAAACCAGTGCCCAGGGGAGCCTTTGGATAATTCGAAAGCTTGGTAGGAATAACTTTGAGCCGCCAAATCCGAGAAATAGGGTAGCCACAAGATAGGACGCTGCCCCTAGCGTCAGGTACAAAAAGCCCGCAACGATCGCTCCGGTCGGCCCGATGAAATTTTGGGCGGGATTGTTTGGTGGACTGATCGAGCTGAACCAGACCCACGCCGGAACATCTTTTGGCGTGTAAGAGATCAGTGCCAGGAACAAAACAGTCCCTGTCCCGATCAAGATCAGCCCGATGACTTCGTTCCATGCGTTATGCTTTCGCGACTGCCCCATAACTGCTCCCAGTTTAGTTCTAACTTTGGTGCTTTCAATGCAGAACCGCGCTAATTGCTGCTTGCAGCCGAACACCCGCGACATAAACGTTATCGCGATCATTGAATTATGGATTCCGATTGCCTGACGTTTGTACCGCTGTATATGGAGCGCGTTTGGGGCGGGAGAAAATTGGCGGCTCTTTTCGGCCGACATTTGCCTCTCACAAATCCAATAGGCGAATCCTGGGAGCTCGTGGACCGCGCCGATGCGCAAAGCGTTGTATCCGAAGGGCGACTCAAAGGAATAACTCTTCACGAGCTTTGGCTGAACCACCGAAGCCAGATCTTTGGCAAAGGGTACGACTACGAGCGCTTTCCTTTGCTCATTAAGATTCTGGATGCCTCCGAAGTGTTGTCGGTTCAGGTGCATCCTCCGACCGATCGAAAGATCGAACTTCTCGATGAACCAAAAGTCGAGTTATGGTACTTCGTCGACACCAACGAAGGCGCGAGCGTCTACGTCGGCCTCAAAAACGGCACCACGAGGGAGGATTTTCAATCCGCCCTGGCAAACGGTACGGTGGAGCGTTTGTTGCACCGCCTTCCCACGCGACCCGGCAGCTTCATGTTCTTGCCAGGCGGTCGTCTGCACGCCATCGGTGCTGGAAACGTGCTTTTTGAGGTTCAACAGAACAGTGATACCACCTATCGGGTATTTGACTGGAATCGGCTTGGACTCGACGGAATGCCGCGAGCCCTTCACGTTGAACAATCATTGCAATGCATCGATTTCAACGATTTTGAGCCGGCGCTCGATGAAGGCCTCAATGAGAGACTTGTCTCACACGATTGCTTAACCGTTGATCGCTGGGTTCTTGAACAACCTCGAGCGGCAAATGTGCTGCCTAAATTCTCCGTCTTCCAGGTAATCCAGGGGGTTGTTTCGTTCGCCGATAGGCACGAATTTCACTTGGGAGACTTGTTTTTCGTCCCTGCGCGTTCTCACCGGAGTTTGATCGGATCCAAGAGCGATCTTGCGATCGTTCTGCGCACCACCCTTTAGCCCGCAGCGGCCTTGCTATCGCGCTTCTGTTGCCCGCCAGGAATTCTGTGCGATAAATCGAGGACTTGTCCGGGAGACTGCCACCACTGATTGACCATGCAAAAAATTCCAACTAGAATCCTTGAAAAGCAAAACTGATTGCAGATGAGTCGAGTTTTTCTCTAATTAATCATTCGATGGTTTTGCTTTTGAAGGATTCTCTAGTCGGGACCTCACATTGCTAGAATCCTTGAAAAGCAAACTCGTTGCAGATGAGTCAAATTTTTTCCCGTTCGCGCACATTAGTCATTTTCGGTCATTTTGCTTTTCAAGGATTCTATAGGCTTTGTTCGTGAAAATTTTCACAAAATCGGCTCTGCACAACCTCGGCGCAATCAAGCTCCAACGCGCGATCGAGCTGATTAACCCGCACCTTTATGCCGTTGAAGAGAGGATTCGCGAGCAGGCAAGAATGTTCGATCCGGCGATCGAAGGCTATATTGCCTATGCATGCGGGAGTAGCGGCAAACGATTGCGTCCCGCGCTGGCGCTTCTATCGGGCGGTGCAACCGGAACTATCTGCCCAAGTCACGTCGATCTTGCCGTCATCGTGGAGTTGATCCATTTGGCGACCCTGGTGCACGACGACATCATGGATGGCGCTGACATCCGGCGTGAACAGCCCACGGTCAACGCTAAATGGGGTAGTACATTGGCCGTATTGTTGGGAGATTGTCTCTTTGCGCACGCGCTCAAGCTGGCGACCGCGTTCCCAAACAGCGAGATCTGTCGCCGGATCGCTCAGGCCGCTACCGATGTTTGCTCGGGCGAAATCATTCAGACTCAACGCAAATATGATCTGAATTTAAAAATCACCGAGTATTTCCAATTTATCGAGATGAAGACAGCTGCTCTTTTCGCTTTGGCAGCAGAACTAGGCGCGTTCATCAGCGAGGCAAGTCCAGAAGTTATCAGCGCCGTGCGAACTTATGGCCTCCGGCTTGGAACAGCCTACCAGATCTATGACGATTGCCTCGATATCGCGGGTAACGCCGAAAGAGCAGGCAAAACTTTGGGTTCGGATCTGCGCAAAGGAAAACTCACATTGCCTGTGCTTTACCTTCTTCAAATGGTGGACCGCGAAGATCATCACCGTTTCAGCGAAGTTCTGCTTCGTAGCAATCCGGACGAACTTAATACGCTTGGAACCGAAGTTGTCCGGCGCGGTGCGCTTCGGAAGGCCGTCGACGCGACCAAAAACCTCGTGGACGAGGCAAAAGGCGAGCTCCAAAAGGTACCAGTGAACAAGTATTCGCTCGCTCTTCAGGATATAGGCGATTTCATTCTAAATATCGTTGACCAATTCGCGGTAGCTGCCTAACACTCTCTAGGCATGTTGTATCCAGAATCCTTGAAAAGCAAAACCGGTTGCTGAGTCAAGTTTTTACTGTATCCACACGCTAATCGGCAGGTGGTTCTGCTTTTCAAGGATTCTAGATGCGCAGCTTCACAGTTCACGAGTTACCGAATCAGGACAAACCGCGGGAAAAGCTACTTCGCCGCGGAGTCAACGCGCTGACGGATGCTGAGATACTCGCGATTCTTCTGCGCACGGGGATTCCAGGCTGTAACGTAATCGCTCTCGCACAAAAGCTTTTACAATCTTACGGAACACTCGCCTTACTGGCACGTAGCACAGTCGCCGAGCTTTCGAATTTCAAGGGCATTGGGACGGCAAAGGCGCTTCAGTTGGTCGCAGCGTTTGGCCTCGGAACGCGTCTGGCAGCAGAGCAAACTTTCTCCGAACCGCTCGATCAGCCTGAATCGGTCTATCGCTTGCTGGCCAGTGAGATGCGTCTTCTAGATCGCGAATCCCTTCGTGTTGTTTTGCTCGATACCCGCTTTCGGCTGATCGCAATTCGCGAGGTCTCAAAAGGAACGCTCAACGAAAGCCTGGCGCATCCGCGCGAAATCTTTAAACCGGCGATTACGCATTCCGCGTACGCGTTTGTGCTCGCTCACAATCATCCATCCGGTGATCCCACTCCCAGCGACTCAGATTTCCGGCTCACCCGTCGGATCGCGGAGTGTGCTCGCATGCTTCAGATGCAGTTTTTGGATCATGTCATCGTCGGCTCAGCGCAGAACGACCGGCCCGGATACTTCAGTTTCAAGGAGACCGGAATCTTATAGTCAAAAACCCGGCTCGCCCTCTACCGAGCGCAGGCCACGCAAACGTCACGCAGTAGGGCGAAGCTCCGCTGAGCCGCCGAAAGACCTGAAAACGCGGCTCGCCGGAGGCTCGCCCTACCGAGCGCAGGCCACGCAGATGCCACACGGTAGGGCGAAGCTCCGCTGAGCCGCCGCCGAAAGACCTGAAAACGCGGCTCACCAGGAGGCTCGCCCTACCGGACGAATTTGCTGCCAGATCCAAATCGCACCGTAAATTAGCATGCTCCCCGCGCAGGTGCCTGTTACATTGACCAAAGTCTTTATGACGACACCAAGCGCAACCCAAATTGCACCTTCCGATTTCATCCGCGATATCGTGTCCGCCGATTTGCGCTCTAAGGATTTCCCACAAATCCATACCCGATTCCCACCCGAACCGAATGGTTATCTTCATATCGGACACGCGAAATCGATCTGTCTCAATTTCGGTATCGCCAGAGAATTCGCCGGCATCAGCAACCTGAGAATGGATGACACAAATCCAACTAAAGAGGAAAGTGAGTATGTCGAATCGATCCGGGATGATGTAAACTGGCTGATTCGCGGGTGGGCGGACCATGTCCTTGGGCTAAAGGCGATCGGCCAGAAATGCGAAACCCGGGCAAGCAACGGAAAACCGGACTTTTACTTAGCTCCGCTTCCCGTTTCTGCCAGTGATCCCAACCGAGCACTTCAGGATACAATCCAGACGGAACCTTTTTACGCATCCGATTACTTTGACCAGATGTTTGAATATGCACTCGAGCTGATAGAAAAACGAAAAGCTTACGTCGACGACCTTTCTCCAGAGGACACTGACAGCTATCGCATTGCTGGCAAGGATAGCCCATTTCGAGAGCGTCCCCCGGATGAGAATAAGGCGCTGTTCGAAAAGATGCGCTCGGGCGCCTTCCCGGAGGGATCGCGCACTCTTCGCGCAAAGATCGATATGCAGGCGCCAAACGTATGGCTGCGAGACCCGGTGTTATACCGAATTCGGCACGCGTTTCATCACCGAACCGGAAATCGATGGTGTATCTATCCGATGTACGATTTTGCGCATTGCTTGAGCGACTACATCGAAGGCATCACCCATTCGCTATGCACACTGGAATTTGAGGTTCATCGGCCTCTTTACGAATGGATTCTGGAAAGCCTCAGCCTGCCTCGCCGGCTGCCTCATCAATACGAATTCGCTCGCTTGAATCTGTCTTATACGATCCTCAGCAAACGGAAGCTCATGCAGCTTGTCGAAGAGCGACTCGTCTCCGGATGGGACGACCCGCGTATGCCGACCATCTCCGGCATGCGGCGCCGGGGGGTTACCGCAAGCGCTCTACGCGCCTTTGCATACCACATTGGAATAACGAAATACGACGGCATTACCGACGTAGCCGTGCTCGAGCACGCAATTCGAAACGAGTTGAACAAAATTGCGCTTCGGCGTTTGGCGGTGTTGCGCCCCGTGAAGATCGTTTTAACCAACTATCCCGAAGATCAAACCGAGGATCTCATTGCTTTAAATAATCCAGAGGATTCGGCCGCGGGAACACGCAATCTGGAGTTTGGGGTCGAAATCTACATTGAGGACAGCGACTTTATGGAAAATCCTCCGCCGAAATATTTCCGGCTGCAGCCCGGCGGCGAAGTGCGACTTAAATATGCTTACATCATCAAGTGCAATGAGGTGATTAAGAATTCAAACGGCCAAGTGATAGAGCTTCATTGTACAGCGGATCTGCAAAGCAAGAGCGGCGGTGCAAATGCAAATCGAAGAGTCAAAGGCACAATCCATTGGGTAAATGCGAAAAGCTCGATCGATGCGGAAGTGCGCCTCTATGACCGACTTTTCACGGAGCCCGAACCCGACGCCATTGACAATTTCAAATCTTGTTTGAACCCACATTCGCTGGAGATCGTGCATGCACGCTGCGAGCGGAGTTTGGCCGATGCGCGCGGCGACCTGCGCTATCAATTCGAGCGGCTCGGTTATTTTGCCCTGGATAGAAAAAGCGAGCCAGGCAGGTTGATCTTCAATCGTACAATTGCTTTAAGAGATTCCTGGGAAAAAGAATTTCGACGGGGTCACATCTGACGGGGTCATGTCTTGGGTCACACCGAAAATCTGTAAATCGTTGTCTGCCGATAGATCTCTCCAGGGTTCAGAACCGTGGAAGGATATTCAGGATGGTTCGGCGAATCCGGGCAGTGCTGTGCCTCGAGGCAAAAACCGCCGCGGGATGGACAAAACGATCCATCCCTTCCCCGAAACATGTTGGCGGGAAAATTTGCGGTAAACAATTGAACCCCCGGCTCCGTTGTGAACAGTTCCACGATGCGGCCGGATTTCGGGTCGGAGACCGTAGCGGCATGGGCGGGCGTCTCCTCCGTGTCGCGCAACACCCACAGATGATTGTATCCCTCCCCAAAGAGGAGTTGTTCATCTTTATCGGCGATCCGGAGGCCGATTGCCGTTGATCTCCTGAAATCAAAAGCTGTCCCAGCGACTTCCCGGACCGCCCCGCACGGTAGCGCTTCCCGATCTATCGGTAGATAGTAGTCGGCCTCAATCCGCAACTCGTGGTCGAGAATATCGCTCGAGCCGCCGTCTGTCAGATTGAAATAGGAGTGATTGGTTAGATTGAGAATCGTGGTTTCATCCGTGGTCGCTGCGTAATCGATTTTGAGCGCGTTATCCTCACTGAGGCTGAACGTCACGCTGACCGACAGATTTCCCGGATATCCCTCCTCACCGTCGATGCTGAGATAACGCAGCCGAAGCGCTGAGCTTTCCTCAGCTAAGAGCGGATCGGGCTCCCAGAAGACCTTATCGAAGCCTTTGTATCCTCCGTGAAGATGATTTGAGCCATCGTTCGCTGCAAGCCGGTATTCCCTCCCGCTCAACAAAAATCTGGCTTTCGCAATCCGGTTGGCGTAGCGCCCAATTGTTGCGCCATAGCAAGGATGCGCGCCCAGATATTCACGGAGACTATCGAAGCCTAACACAACTTCTCCCAACTGCCCGTGACGATCCGGAACCTTAATCGAAGTGACGATGCCGCCGTAGTTTGTTATCTTTACCTCCGCACCTCGTTCATTGCGGATCGTGTAAAGGTCGGCCCTACGGCCATCAGCCGATGTTCCGAACTCCGTGATTGTTAAATTGCTTGGCATATCACTAGCGAGGCCGCCCCTTAGACCGGCGAGATCTAAGGATAACATGGTAGGTTGGGAGCAGCGTCGACTTGGTGAAGCGGCCTCGCTTTTGCGGGACCGAGAATTTGTTAAGGGTTAAGGCCAAGGCAATTCCTCGCGCGCAACACGCCTCGTTTGGTTTAATTTGTGCGTGCATGAACAATTGGTGTGGGAATTCGGTAACCTTACCAGTTCCTCGGTCCCGCTTGTAGAATCCTTGAAAAGCGAGGCCCATCTGATCATCGATGCACGGAAACGGAGAAACTCGACTCATTTGTAATCGATTTTGCCTTTCAAGGATTCTAGCGAGGCCGCCCCTTAGACCGGCGAGATCTAAGGATAACATGGTAGGTTGGGAGCAGCGTCGACTTGGTGAAGCGGCCTCGCTTATGTCATCATTTTTCCTGTGAGCCAATTCCTTCCTTAGGCAATTCGAGCTGCTCTTTCGTGTATTCGATAAATCGGTGGACCAACCCCTCGGAGGGATCTTTTCGCCATGCGATGCCGTAGCGCAGCTTTTGCGGACAGGGGCGAAGCGGCACGAATTTAACACCTGGCGCCGGCTGCCGGGTAATGTGTTCACCGAAGATGGAGATGCCAAACCCCGCGGCGACATACTGGACAGCTGTCCTGGCGCGGTCTACTTCCTGGACAACATCGGTTTCGACACCTGCGCGCAGAAAGAGACGGGCGAGCCAGGAACGATAGCTGGGAGCATTTTCCCTTGAGGTCAAGATAAACTTCTGCCCGCTCAACTGCTCTAATCGGAGGGAAGTACGATTCGCTAACTCGTGGTCGCTCGGCATTCCCACCATCGGTTGTTCCTCCGCGATGCAGGCAATCTGCAATCCGTGCGGCGGTTTTCCATCAATCGCACCGACAACACCCACATCCAGCCTGCGTGTAGCAAGAGCTTCCAACTGGGCCGATGGCACCATTTCGGCAAGGGTCACTTCGACGTCAGGATATTTTTGACGAAAACGCTTCAGCACCAACGGCATCCACTCATGACTCTGCGCTCCAATAAAACCCACCGCGAGATGCCCCGTCTCCGCGAACCCAACCCTTCGGGCCTGCCTCTTGATTTCCTCAAGGTCTGCTGTGATTTTCTTTGCTCCTTGCAGGAAAATACGTCCCGCCCCGGTGAGTTGCACACGCCGGCTGGTTCGCTCCAGCAACTCCACGCCGACGGCCGTCTCCAGCAGGCGAATCTGAGCGCTCACTGCGGATTGCGCTACCCGTAAAAGGGCGGCAGCGCGCGTAAAGCTCAATTCATCTGCAACCGCAATAAAATAACGTAAGTGCCGAAGCTCCATGCAGCAGGGACAAAGGAGAAACTCGTCTATCATCGAACCAGATTACAACTATCAGAACAAGCTATTTTTCTTATCGCTAATTTTTGCCTATTTATCTGGCACCGATGAAAGGCTCGACTGCGTCCGGCGTTCTTCTTCCCGATCCTGAGGCTTCCGTTCTATCGCCGAAGCGACTGGATCGGGCCGCCCCAAGGATTTTTCAACCGCGTTCCGGAGCAGTTCGCAGGAACGCGCGGGCGAATAAATGGATTGCATTGGCTATTATTCTGGTTGGCCCTTTGCTTGGGGTGATCGATTTCTTCATAGCCAATATCGGCGTTCCCACCATTCGTCGAGCCCTGGGTGCGTCATTCAGCGAGATTGAATTGGTCATCGCGGGCTATGGTCTTGCGTATGCGGTTTGTCTCATTACCGGCGGTCGGCTCGGAGATATTTTCGGGCGAAAAAGGACGTTTATACTGGGAATGGCAGGTTTCACGCTAACTTCCGCACTCTGTGGATTGGCACCCACTGCAGGCTGGCTGATTTTCGGCCGCCTGATTCAGGGCTGCATGGCTGCGCTGATGTTTCCGCAAGCTCTTTCCTTTATTCACGTTAATTTTTCGGGATCCTCAAAGCGGCTGGCATTCAGCCTTTACGGAGCGATGATCGGCTTCGGCTCAATTGTCGGGCAACTCCTTGGCGGATTCCTGATTCAGGCGAATCTGTTTGGACTGGGATGGCGGCCGATTTTTCTCATCAACCTGCCGATTGGAATTGTCACGATTGTCGCCGCATCGATAGGCCTTAGCGAATCGCGTGGGGACAACCCTCCGAAATTGGATCTGGTAGGCGTCGCAATACTGACGCTCGGTCTCGGGCTTTTTTCCTATCCATTTATGGAAGGTCAGAATCAGGCATGGCCGTTGTGGGCATGGCTATGCCTGGTAGCCTCTTTCCCGGTCTTGTGGGCATTTTACCTTTTCGAGCGCCGGCAATCGGAGAGGAATCAATCTCCACTGCTGGAGCCAAAGCTGTTCAAGGATCGAGGATTTGTCGTTGGGCTGGTGGTCACCTGCATCTACTTCGCAGGCCATACATCGATGCTTCTCGTGCTAAGTCTTTATCTGCAGTTCAGCCTCTCACTCGACCCGATGCATGCCGGCTTTGCATTGGTACCTTTTTCTTTTGCATTCCTTCTGGGTTCAAGCGTTTCCGGAAGAATCAATGGCTACTTTGGCAGAGGTTCATTGCATCTGGGAGTCGTGGTTCTCGCCATTGGCATTGTCGCACTTGCAATAGAGGCCAGGGGGACGCAAACCTCTTTGACATCAAGTTTTGTATTCACCTGTTTCCTGTATGGGATTGGTCGTGGTCTTGTCACTTCCCCTCTTTTCAACACGGTCTTGAGCGGAGTGCCGCCCAAAGATGCAGGCGCTGCTTCCGGCGTCGCTTCGACGATGCCACAACTGGCAAATTCCGTCGGTATTGCTCTCATCGGTGCTGCCGTATTCAGTGTCATCCCGAAACAGGGTGCAACGCCTGTTGACTATGCACACGGCTTCGTCATTTCGGCAGCAATCAACCTTGTCATGATTCTCATCGCAGGCGTGCTGATTTTCTTCATACCGAAAACCCGTGGCCGCGATCTTTGCTCTGCTGAAGGATCGATCGCGGAAGGATGATTCTGGTAAGATATTCGGGATGATTCATCCCACTGCCATTATCGATCCAAAGGCACAACTTCACTCAGATGTGACCGTCGGACCTTATGCTCTGATTGATGGGCCCGTCCTGATCGGTTCCAGCACAGAGATTCAAGCCCACGCCGTGATTACCGGTTCCGTTCGCATTGGAAAAAACAATCGTGTCGGATACGGAACAATCATAGGAGCCTTTCCGCAGGACCTGAGTTTCGACCCGAAAGCCTCTTCGGGCGTCGAGATTGGGGACAACAACGTGATACGCGAGTACTGCACAATCCATAAGGGCACGAAGGAAGGTTCCGATACGGTTGTCGGGTCAAATAATCTGTTCATGGTCGGCGCGCACCTGGGACATAATGTTCAGGTGGCTGACCAGGTCATCTTGGCTAACAACGTATTGCTAGGTGGTTACGCAGAAATTCACAACCGAGTTTTTATCGGCGGCGGAAGCGTCGTCCATCAATTCACGCGGATTGGAGCGGTTTCACTTCTGCAGGGACTTACCGCAATCGGAAAAGATGTTCCTCCTTTCTCAATCGCAGTCGGCAAGAATAGTATCGTGGCGATCAATGTTATTGGATTGAGGCGAGCGGGATTCAGTCCATCGTTGCGGAACGAAGTGAAGAGCGCGTTCGCGCTGCTCTACCGGCGCGGACTCAACTCAAAGCAGGCGTTGGCAGAAGCTGCAAAACGCACCTGGGCGCAGGAAACAAGGACCTTCTGGAACTTCGTTGCGACATCGAAGCGAGGGATCTGTCCGATGGTACGATGGAGAGACGTCAGGAGCGAAGCAGCCGGCACCCAAGAAGAGTGATTGGCGACTAGCCCGCAAAAATCACCCATTGTGAGAAGCCACGCGCATATTGCGGGCTAGAAAGCTCTTAAACAGACGCTGCACGTCCGTTTAAGAGCCTCCTTCTAAAGTAGTAAATCGAGGCCATCGGACAAGCGAGCTACTTTCAGGGAAGGGATTTGTTTTGGAAGGGCCAGATGACGGGTATTGTCCTGTTCAAAGCGAAGTACCGAACTCTCAAGAGTCCAGTATTTGCTAACAAAAAAGCTCAGCGGAAAAGGCCGCTTCCAGAATAGGATAGTCTTGCTTTTTTTGCCTATTATACGGCTATGACGAGGGCCGTGGCTAGGCTCTCAAAATACAACGGAAAGAGCCCTGCTCCCCGCGCGATTTCGTGGACGAGCAAAGAGCACAAGTGGTCCACCCTTGGGTTGGTAAGAAAGCGCACAGCCGTCACATGCTCAAGCCTTGCCTAACTCTACTAGAATCCTGGAAAAGCAAAACTCGT
>Ga0182034_10000866_pt1 | contig 14426 bp, 14 predicted proteins | sample flu12Cox44000172_FD_125972 | JGI IMG/M metagenome (GOLD analysis project Ga0182034, IMG submission 125972) | Lab enrichment of tropical soil microbial communities from Luquillo Experimental Forest, Puerto Rico - flux4day.12C.oxic.44.000.172 | ecosystem: Environmental > Terrestrial > Soil >... | reverse complement strand
CTTTCCAGATCAACAGACCAATGTTGTCCCGCTCCATGTGAGTATGGGAGCTTACAACGCCATGCAACAATCGGACGCCCACTCCTATTGGGAGTTCAATTACCAGGGTACAAACTGGATTCACCCACTGTACGAACTGCCATTCACGGGTGGCTTCCCGGATAATTTCGGACAAGCTCCGGACGCCTTTCAGGATGGCGAAATTGGCAAACTGCAGTCGATCGTTCCCGGCCCGGGACCGAGCGGCGAGCAGAACAAGCCGCAACAGGTCGGTGACAATCCCAACCTACCGCGTGATCCTGATAAGTTTGACGCAGACACCGGATTTGATGGACAGCGTGAATTTCGCGAACGCGGTGTCCCAAGCGGCCTGGCCAACGAGATTTATCTCGATGTCTACGAGCGTTTTGCCTCGTTCGAACCGCAGGTGCGAAACCTTCAGCAGCGCCTGTTCGATGCCTATGCTGCCGAGGTGAAACGTGTCTCCGGGAACGACGACGGCATTATTACTGCCGCTCAGGGCGATATCGACACCTCGACGGACGGCTTTGCCGACAATTCCCGGCTCTATTTACCGCCGACGGTGTTCAATCGATTCGCCGTGACACGGGAGATCAATGACGGGCTGCTGGCGCCACGTTTCGCCCCGAGCCAACGGGCATGGGTTCTCACCGGCGTGCAGGTGCTGGTCAATCCCACGGTAGATGCATCGACTGGTCGTGATGCCGACGACCGGTAGTTGGCTCGCGTTGTGGAGAGACGGCCCGCCGGGCCGTCTCTTCGCGTTTTCGACTCGCCGCATCATTGCATCTCGCGCTCGAGCTTGGAGATCCCACTTAGCATGAGTGATCTTGACCCCAATCCCGCGAGAGTTACTTCGACCCGCTCTCGACCGTTTTATGGTCGGCCTCGACGACCCTTCTTCTCGCGCGGTGTTTCTCCGGATTCGTGCGACTTCACCGGACCGAGCCAGCGGCGCTGAAGCGGAACGTCATCGCCGGGTGGCGCTGTCGCTTGCCCGCGCCTTCGGTATGGCGACCCATCCGGAAGGAATGGCATGCCTATATAACTGGGACGGCGCAGCGCTAAACGGCGCTACCGAGGCTTATGTTGTCCTTCACGAGATTGCTCATTTTGCTCTAGCGCCGCCCGAGCGGCGGAGGCTTATCGATTTCGGACTCGGGCCCGGCCCCGACACCATTGATCGTGATGCCGCTACGAGCGCTGCAGTTCTCTCCCCCTTGGCACGTGATCGGGATGAGGCGGCAGCGTCGTTGCTCGGCATCATCTGGGAGGCACAGCTCGGCCAGCCTGCCCTCGCCTCGTTCCTCGATCAGAACTGGCTCGAAGGCCTCGATCGCTCGGCGGCTTCTCATTTCACCGCCGTCTTGCACACGCTGCAACAGCGCAGATTGCTCAGCCGCCAAGTACTGGGCAGATCCTGTAAGGATTCAGCCGTTCGTCCTCGCGGAGCCGTTTGAGCCAAAACCGCAGAGCCGGGCTCCGAGCGGGATCCTGAGGTCGAGTGACGAAACGCCAGTTCGGCATCCGATGAGGTGGCCCGATTCTCGAAACTCGCCATTGTTCGGGTTCGCACCCGTTTTGGCGGTAGCCTATTCGCGACAGGCAACTTCCTAGGTCTTCCATGCCGGTTCCCCGAGACGAAGACCCTTAAAACACCAGATCGTGCGTCGGGTTCCCGAAATGCCAGACCGAAATCGGCTGTTGATTCCGCCGAGTTAAGCAGCTTGCAGCCGTCCAAGCTCGCAGGCGCGATGCGCGAGCCGGCGCACCTTCGCCCAATCGCGGGCTGCGATCGCTTCCTTGGGCACGATCCACGATCCGCCGACGATCGGGACATTCGGCAATCTCAAATACTCCCGCGCCAAGCCCTCATCGATCCCGCCCGTCGCGCAGAAGGCGACCCCTGGAAATACTGGCCCAAGCGCCCTCAACAATGAGATACCGCCGACCGGCTCGGCTGGGAATAGTTTGAGGAAGCTAATCCCAAGATCGCGGGCCGCCATCACTTCCGAGGGTGTCGCGACCCCGGGAAGGTAGGGAACCCCGGCGGCGAGCGCGGCCGCGGCGAGTTCTGTTGTCATGCCCGGGCTGCTGAGAAACCGTGCCCCCGCCGCGCAGGCTTGCACAACATCAGCCGGGCGTTGCACCGTCCCGGCGCCGACGACCATTTGTGGCAGCTCTCGCGCGATCGTAGCAATTACGGCGAGCGCTGATCGCGTTCTGAGCGCGACCTCGATCATGCGCAGCCCGCCTTCGAACAGCGCACAGGCGTACGGGACCGCGTCGTCCTCGCGGTCGATGGCCAACTCGGGAAGAACTGCCACGTGACGGAACAAGGTGTGCATGCTTTTCCTTCCGGCTGCATGCGATTTTACTTCCGCGCCGTCCAAATGCGGTCCTGCCCTCGACTTTTGCCGATGCCGCCGGCTGCAACCCATTGAGCTCACCCGATCCTGCCGAACCCGGGTGACAGAGTGGTTTCGAATTGCACAATAGATACCCCCTCGTTCCGCCGAATCGCCTCGTCACCGAGACTCTCCTGGCGAGATTGACAGCCTCGGGCGCGAAGCGTTTGATCCGCCCCAATTGATGGAGGAAGCCATGGAAACACGCACGCTCGGGCGGACCGGGCTCAACGTGTCGGTCCTCGGGTTCGGATGCGGCGCCGTCGGCGGGCTGATGGTGCGCGGCAACCCGGGCGATCAGGAGCGCGCGATCGCCCGAGCACTCGAACTCGGCATCAATTACTTCGACACAGCAGCGATGTATGGTAACGGCGAATCCGAGCGCAATCTCGGACGCGTCGTCAAGAATCTTAAACCCGACATCCAAATCGGCACCAAGGTGCGTGTTCCGGCGAGCGAGCGCGGCCGTATCGGGGCTGCGGTGGTCGATTCCTTGGAGGCGAGCCTGCAGCGGCTAGGGCTCGAAAAGGTCGACCTCTTCCAACTCCACAATCACATCACGCAGGAGGGCCACGACGGCGACCTGACCCCAGAGATCGTGCTGGGCGAAGTCGTCCCCGCCTTCGCACGATTGCGCGAGCAAGGCAAAACGCGATTTTTCGGCATCACCGCGGTCGGTGACACTCCAGCGCTTCACCAGGTCGTCGATGCGCGCGTCTTCGACACCGCGCAGGTCTCGTACAATCTCCTCAACCCGAGCGCCGGTAGAGGAGTGGCCTCGGGCTATCCGGCGCATGATTTCGCCAACCTATTAGCGCACACGCGCGCGGCTTCAATGGGCGTCATCGCGATCCGGGTGCTCGCCGCGGGCGCGCTGAGCGGCGTTGAGGCGCGGCACCCGCTCGGCTCCCCCAGCGTCGAGCCGATCGGGTCGGGCTCGGACTATAGGATCGATGTCGAGCGCGCCCGGCGGCTCGCTCCCCTGGTGCAAGAAGGCTTCGCCGACAGCCTCATCGAATTGGCGGTGCGGTTTGTCATTTCCAACGATGCCGTATCCACGGCTCTCGTCGGCTACTCGACCCTTGAGCACCTCGAATATGCCGCCGCCGCAGCCAACAAGGGCCCCCTGCCTCGTGAGGTGCTGGAGCGGATCGCAGCGGTGCAGAACAGCTTCGTCGGCGAGGAGCGATGATCGAGGTTAAGGCGGTGACGCGAGGAGCAGCCTGACGGCGGGACGTGCGCATCCGCTATCGCTACCGCGGCAACGAAAAGGTCTTTGATCTCCCTTCCAAGACGGTCGTGCTCGGACGGCCTCGCCCCAGCGTGCATGTCGACATCGATCTGAGCCCAGACTTACGAGTTTCGCGGCCCCACGCGCGGATCTCGACCGAGGACGGCTATTTCTGGATCGAAGACCTCGGCAGCGCCAACGGCACGGAAATCGACGGAGAACCTATCAAAGGCAAGGGTAAGCTCCGGCTTGAGCCCGGCCAGATAATCCGTATCAGCGACACCACGATCGAGGTAGAGACGCCCGCCCGGGAAACTGATCGCGATCCCAGCTGGGCTTCCGAGGATAGGACGCTCGTCGACACTTACGACACCCGCCTCGACATCGCTGAAATGATCGACGCTGCAGCGCCGGTTTTCGAGCCGGGCCAGCCGATCGCCCCGGATCGGGCACAGGCGCTCGCGCTGCTCTATGAGCTGCCCCTGCAGTTCGGCGAGCAGACTGAGCTCGATGCGTTGTTCCAGACGATCATCGAACGGCTGGTCGCGATAATCCCTGCTGCGAGCCGCGGCGCGCTCCTGCTGGAAGATCAGACGACCGGCGAGCTTCTTCTGAAGGCACATGTGCCGGCGGGACAGCCCTCGGTCAGTATGACGCTAGCATCGCGGACGATGGCGCGACGCCAGGGATTTATCTGGCGCGAGGGGCTCGACCCGAGCCAAAGCCAGTTTCTGAACCGAATCAAGGCCGGAATGTATGTGCCGCTGATCTGGAAGGGCCAGGTCATGGGCGCTGCCTGCGTCGACAACAGCGATGGCGGGACCGTCTTTACCGCGGATGATTTACGCCTGATGCTCGCGGTCGCCCATTACGCGGCGATGGCGGCAATGCAGAACCAGCTGCAAACGGAGCTGCGCCGCAATGCCGCGCTCCTCGGCCGATTATTGACGAATTTCTCACCGAAGATCCGAGACGCGTTGCTGTCGCGCGCGGCTCACGGCAGACTGCGTCTTGGGGGCGAGCGTTCGGAAGTTGTTATTCTCGTATCGGATGTCCGCGGCTTCACCAAATTGACCGCGGGTATGGATACCGATGACGTCATGGAGTTGTTGAACGATTATTTCTCTGCTCTGACGGACGCAATTTTCAAATACGACGGAACCATTGATAAAATCACTGGAGACGCGATATTGGCGGTCTTTGGCAGCCCGGAGCCCGATGCTTTGCGGCACGAAAAGGCCGTGCGCGCGGCGCTCGCGATGCAGTCCGCGATGACCGATATCAGTGACAAGCGCAAGCGTCGCAGTCAGGTAACTTGTACAATTGGCATTGGCGTTCACTGTGGTGAGGTGCTTCACGGCTTCATCGGGTCGAACGACCGCATGGAGCTGACGGTCATTGGCGAGGCGGCCAACTGGACCGCTCGCTATTGCGACGGGGCCAGTGGCGGTGAGATCCTAATCAGCCCGGCAATGCATCAGCGCCTCTGGCGATACATCGATACCGAGCTGATCACGATCGACACCAAACACGAAGGCAGCCTCAGCGCGTACCGTCTCAAAGGGCTCAAGAGCGCTACCCGCAACTGAGCGCTTCGAGACCTCGTCATTGCGGGCACGGGGAAGCAATCTTGTCAACCACCGCGCCCACCTGGTTATAGTATAGATTGCCGGGGCGGCCTCCCGGGCGCTTCGCAACAACGGCCCCTAAAATCGTGGTGCCTTAGTCCATACAACCGATTACGACGGCGCTGACATTGTCGCGAGCATACCGCGCGAGAGCGCGTTCGATCAGCCGGTCGGCGGCGGCGGTGAGGGGATTGTCGCTCAGTATTGCGGCGATTTCGTCGTTACTGATGGTGCCGCTCAGCCCATCCGAGCACAACAGCAGAATATCGCCCGGTTCGATCACCTCCTGCCTCTCTTCGAGAACCAACTCGTCATAGGCTCCCACCAGGTTTGTCACAACATTTACGAGCGGATGCGTCGCCGCCGCTTCCGGCGCTACTTCGCCGCGGTCGACGAGGTCTTGGACATGGCTTTGATCACGGCTTAGCTGCCGCAACTCGCCGCCGCGCATAAGATAAAGACGGCTATCTCCTGCCCATAGGCAGTGAGCCCGTTCGCCGAGAATCAGCAGCACTGCCACAGTGCTGCCGATCATAGCGTCCGGACTGATTGTGGCTGCCTTGGCTCGCAACTCGCGATTGACATCGCGAAGGCGAGTTCTCACTTCGTCGAGCATCACGCCGCCGCACAGCGCCGGATCGACCTCGCCGAGGGAGGTAATAATGCGCGCGCTCGCGTAATCTCCGCGCTCATGGCCCCCTGCGCCGTCGGCGACCGCCCACAATCCGATGTCGCTCCGCTCCAGTACCGCGTCCTCGTTTCGCCGCCGAATGGTGCCGACATCAGTCCGCGCTGCCGAGCGATAGGGCATCTTCGTTTCGACCCCGAGTTATTTTTGCGCCTGTTCAATCTTTAACCGACAGCTGAAGTAATCGAGGACGCGCGCTTGGCGCTGTACTTCGGTAAGCGCGGCACCGCCGATATTTCCGGCAATTTGTCGGGCTTCGTTCAGGCGATCCTTTAGCATCGAGACCGCACGCGCCGTCGAACCGTCGAAACCCTCTTGCAGATATTTGTCCGGAGTGTACTGGGTTGCGCCTATCCGGAAATCCTCTGGATTGAACGGGCATGCCGCAAAGCGGTCCGGCTTCTCGACCGTTGCCGGCGCGGGTGGAGGAGCTGCTGGGGGCGGGTTAACGGTCGCAGCGGGAGGAGCTTCTGGGGTCTTCTCCTTCTCAAAAATGATGCGGGACGCTTCACTGCGCAGGCGGGCAAGGACCATCGTCGAGACTCTTCCCCCATTCAGCAATTCGGAGGCCGGCAGGCCGGATTGTTGCTGGAATTTGTGGTATGCCCCGTTTGTCTGAGGGCCGGCGATGCCGTCGATGGGACCCGGGTCCATTCCCAGCCGTGACAGCATGAATTGAATCTCCCGGACCAGCGATGGGGTGGCCTCCACCTCCTCGACAGCGCCAGCCGCCTCGGCGGCGTAGGGCCGGGCCGAGCACGCCGTTACCGCTGTCACCGCGATCGCTATATAGCCGATCATAGACAGGATCGTGTCCGCCGCTCTTTTCGCTCCCCTCCCCGCCGTCCGCGGCATGACTCAGTCCGCTCCGTGCGCGTTGAGAAACGTTTTGCGATCCCCCTCGTCGGGGATATGTCCCGCCAAAACGAGACAGAATTTTTCTAGAGTTTCGAACTTCTCGAGCTCCCGCTTGACGAGGATCCTCGCAATTGGCCCGATAAAGCGAGTGAGGTCGGCTTCAATGGCGACGATATTGGCCCGTTTCGGCAGCGCGGCCAAACGCTCGAAGTTTTGCCCACCAGCTGTTTCGAGCTTTGCTACAGACACGGTATTCGAGCGGCCAAGGCCGGCGGCGACCCGTCGCCGTCCTCTCGCCAAGAATTCCGCCCGATCCCCCGGGTCATTTACTTGCCGGCCGAGCGACTCGTAAAGCTGCAGCAGATCGCTCGTCTGCCTAACCGCACGCTTTACTGCGATCGAGGCCATCGGGCCAATAAACGTGGCGAGATCGCGCTCGACATCTCGCAGCAGCTCCGGTGTCAGCGAAGCTTCGTCGGGCGAGATCGGTGAAGCGACAGGGCTGCGCGTCGCCGCGGTTTCCGCTATCGGACTTGGTGAAAAGGACGCTCCCGAGAGCTGTTGATCACGCAATAGCGCTGGAACGGCCTCGGAGATGGCTTTTGAGAACTCTCCGGCCTCGCCGTAACGCTGTGCCGGCTCGAAAGCCAACGATTTCGTAATGACACGCTTCAGTGAATCGGGGACGGCCGGGTTTAGCCCCCGGATATCTTCCGGTCCCCGGGTCTCCATGAATGAAATGATCTCAGTGATGCTTTTTCCGCGGAATGGTTTCACGCCGGTCAGCATCTCGAAGAGGATCACTCCGACGGCAAACAAATCGGTCCGGTGATCGACCGGCGCCCCCGACAATTGTTCGGGCGCCATATAGGCCGGAGTTCCCAGCAAATCACCGACAATCGTGAAGTCGGAAGCATCGATGCGGGCGATCCCGAAATCGGCGACTTTGACATCGTCGTTCGGCAGAATCATGATGTTGGATGGCTTGATGTCGCGGTGGATTATTCCATTCGCGTGGGCAAATCCAAGCGCACTCAATACTTGCATGATGATCTTGACGCCGCGGTCTGGGGTGAGCTGACCCGATGATTTGATGAGCTCACCCAGACTGCGACCTTCGACATACTCCATTGCAAGAAACGGCATCCCATTATCGTCGCCGAAGTCCCAGATCGCGACGATATTCGGATGGAAGCGTCGGCCGGCAGCTCTGGCTTCCCGCCGGAACCTCTGGAGCAACTGCTCGGAGTCGCTGCCGCCGATCAGTTCCGGCCGCAGCACCTTGATTGCAACGAGGCGATCAATAACCGGGTCATAAGCTCGATAAACTTCGCCCATCGCGCCCGAGCCGAGGAGCCTCTCGACCCGATAGCGTCCGATGGTCTGGGTGGTTTTCATTTCGGCCATTCATAAGCTGAAAAGTGCGCGAGCTCAGCTTTGCTCCTCCAGCATCGTCATCGCGTTCTGCAGGCTCCGCCGCATCCTGTTGAACGACATCGATAAAGATCCGATCTCGTCCTTGCTTTTGTGGACATATTCCGGTGTGTCGAGCTGCCCCATGCTGACACTGTCTGCCATTTCCGAGATTTCGGAAACCGGCTTTGCCACCAGCACCCGCAACAGCAGGTCCACCATCACGATTGTAACGACGAAGGTGCCCACAAGGATCAGCATGAACCACAACAGGGCCTGATAGGCCCGGGCCAGCGGCACGGCGAGCGGGATCGACACCACTTGCGCCCCTACGATCTCGCCCTGTTTCCAACCAAATCCATTCTGCGAGCCATACAGCGCGACCATAGTGGCCGGGGCAGCCTCGGGCGTGCTATGGCAGGTGAGGCACGCTGGGTTCGCGACCTTGAGGGGGCGAGCAAGCGTGAGAAACCGGCCTGTCGGCGTATCACGGGTCACCACCGTCTCTGTTTTGCTCCCGTCGTTACGAAAATCGTTGATGATGTCGGCCTCCCAATCCGCCGCTCGGTCATTGACGTTGGTGGGGTTCAATGTCGGTTCTCGATATGTATAGTCCGGCAGCTTTTGATGCATTATTTTGAAATTGGTTAGGGCCGCAAAAGCTGAGACCGATTGAGGTAGAAACTGGACATTCATTTGTTGCTCGAGTAACGGCCTTATTTTGTCCGCCGTATAAGTTCGGATAGCTGATGCCCCTTCGATCATTATCCTTGCGTTCTGGAGGCTCTCTTCCAGCGCGTTCTTTGTCAGGATGGTATACGCGCCGACCCCCGCCAACCCAAGTCCGACCAGAAACGCGCCGGAGATGGCCAAATCGATTTTCCATCGGATTTTCATGGTCCAAACTTTGACGGTGGTTGCCAGCCCAAACTCAACCAAATATCATACAATTCCCGCCTAAATTTTGGAAGTGCGGTGACGGTGCCGGCGTCTCATGCCGCGCGATCGGCAACCTCGTCGTAACCACGGCCGAGGAACTCGATAAGGCAGAAGCCATGGCCGAAGGGATCCGCGAGCACGACGATCTTGCCCCACGGCGCGACACGAATTTCGGTCTCGGCCCGCGCGCCCGCCATTACCGCGCGGGATAGCGCCGCCCCAATGTCATCCACAACGACGTCCAGGTGAACTGGTGTCCAATGTCGATCGTAACGACGTAGGTCTCGGGCGGCCCCGGCCGAACCTTCCGCCTTCTGGAGCAGATAGAGACGCGCCGGCCATCCGCTCAATTCTGCAGCACCGGTACCGAAGCGCCGAGTGACGGTGAGGCCGAACGCCTGCGTATAGAACACGACAGCGCGCTCGAGGTCGCGGACATCGATATTGACGAGCAGATCCATTGGCCTCCCGCTCATTCGCGCCAAACCCGCCGAGAGAGTGGCGGCTCGTCCAACCTTTGCTCCTTCAATTCCGGAACGCGCTCCGCGTCCGCGGAAGGCGGCATGACAACGCCCGGACGGCGCACCCAAGCCGCGGGCAGAGGCGAACGCCGCCGACTCGCGAGGAGCACCATGATCAGGCGCCGGATCTCCTCGGCCGCGGCGTCGGTATCGGGCGTATCGCAGTCCGCCAGCACCACCGCCTCGAGGGCTTCGATCGTGGCTCGCCAACGATCGATCGCGTCTGGTTCATCGTGAAACTTAGTCATGGCAGAAACCCATCGAGTTCGCCCCGTAGAATGGTGCGGGCGAGGCGTTTGCGCGCCGCGTCGCGCCGCTTTTGGCTGAGGCGAGGAGCGGATCCTTCAGCACCTCCCAGATATTGCCGCGCCAACGCAGCAATAAGCACGAGCACATCGGGATCGCCAGCAAAGAACCGGTTGATTGCGGCGAGGCACTGACGCGCATGGAGCTGCGCTTCTGGCGGCGCCGATACGCGGACCTCGACACCCGCAAGCGTCCGCTCGGCCAGCCGGCGCCGCTCCGCTGCGCGACTATCGACAAGGCTGCGCATGATGCCGGCGAGAAAGACGAGCAGCGGCACACCCTCGGGCCACTGCCGTGAGCCGTCAAGGGCCCGCAATACAGCTTCGTTCAATAGCTCGTCCCATTCCAGACCCGGCAGCAGCCTGGCCCTCAGCTGCGCCAAACGCTTCAACCGCAGCAGATCGGCTGAAGTCAGTGCCGCAAGCGCCCGCGCGACTGCCTCGGTCGAAGCATCGGCAACAAAATCTGAGCGCAGCAAGTTCAGCATCGCGTGCTACGCAGTATGCGCGCGCCGAGCGCCAAACCGGACAGCAACCAAACAAAAAATTCTGCCACCGCAGGCTGTCCTGTTACCGGCCGCCGCAGCGCATTCGATAGTGAGATTTCAAGATCGCAGGAACGACAAAATGGATCGTGAGCAGGAACTGGCTGTCATCCGCCGCGCCTACGCAAAACAGATCATGGCGGAGTTCGGGGTTACGGACCCGCGTGTCGAGGCGGCCTTCGCAGCGGTGCGCCGAGAGCAATTTCTGGGGCCGGGACCGTGGCCGATCCTGCGCTGGATGCGCGGCTATGGGACGACGCCGAATGCGGACCCGGTCTACCTCTACACCAACCACGTGATCGGCATCTTGCCTGAGCGCAATCTCAACAACGGCGAGCCGTCACTGCATGCCCATCTCATCGCCAGCGCCAATGTGCAAACAGGCGAGCATGTCGTCCATATCGGCGCCGGCGTCGGTTATTACACCGCGATCCTCGCCGAGCTCGTCGGTCATTCCGGGAGCGTTACCGCGATCGAGCTCGATCCGGGCCTCGCGGAACGCGCTAAGGCGAATTTCTCGCACAATCCAAACGTGAAGGTGGTTCAGGGCGATGGCACGCTCGTTTCATTCGACCCGGGCGATGTCATCTACGTCAACGCCGGCGCAACCCGGCCGGTCGACGCGTGGCTCGACAGGCTCAAGGAAGGCGGCCGCCTGATCCTGCCGCTGACGACGAATAAGGGCTTTACGAATAACGATCCGCCGCTTCCCATCGAAAGGCGCGGAGCCGTGTTTCAGATCGAGCGCCGCTCGGAGGAATTCTTCGCACGAAGGATTTCGGCCGTCGCCATCTTCCCCTGCGATGGCGCGCGAGACGCCGCCGCCGAGGCCGCCCTCGCCGACGCATTTCGAAAGGGCGGTTGGGAGCGCGTCACCCGCTTGTACCGACACAACAACATACCGGAAGAATACTGCTGGCTGCGCGCCCAGGAGTGGTGCTTGACCTACGATTCCCCCGATTTTCCAGCGCCTATCCCCTCTCCAGCCTTGTAGGGCGGACGAATTACCCAGCGCGGCCGTGCCGGCATGCGGTGAGAAAGAACGCCACCGTACGCGCGACATGCGGCCCGATATCGGCGCGCAGCGCCTTGAGGTCCTCGCCGAACAGAGCGCGCAACAGCATCGGCAGCACGATCAGCTCGACGAAATGGCGTGCGGTGCCGGCGCGGCGATCCGTGGTGAACCCCGGCAGCTGGTCGGCTTCCGGGAGTTCCCCCAGCAGTTGAGCGACGGCTTCGCTGATGCGCTCGCGCGCCATCCGATGAATACTGGCGGCAAGGTCTGGAAACCGGCGTGCTTCGGCAACGGCCGCGCGGGCTAACCCTACCGTCTCGGCCACCAGGACATTCCGCAAGATGGCCGTGGCGATGCTCGCGAGACGCTCCTCGAGCGTGGCGCCAGCTAGCGAAAGGCTCTCATAAGAGCTGGTCTTTTCGCTCACCAGTCGGGTCATCACCGCGGCGAACAACGCCTGCTTGCCGGGGAACCGCGCGTAGATCGTCGGTTTTCCGGCACGCGCGACGTCGGCGATCTCGTCGACGCTCGCCCCCTCGAACCCGCGTTCGAGAAACACCTTCCGAGCGGCGTCCAGGATCCGCGTTTCGACCTCGCCAGCGAGCGCGCGGGGCGGCCTGCCGGATCGGACGATCCCGGCTGCGCTGGTAGGCTTTTTCGCGACTGTTGCCGTCTGCATGACGTCCCTTTTACCAGACCGTGAGCAGTCCGGTACTCGCCATCGATGCCCCTTGATCTGGTGTTTCATCTCACGAAGTCAATTAGAACGGAACCGTATCGTTTCGATCGTCGCGAGCTAATCATGTTAGAGCGCGATAGTCGAGAAAGAGGCGACAAGACGCTGCTTGAGGCGCCGCGATCCGAACCGGTGACAGGTCTCGGGAGCGACGCGCCATATGGCCCCGCTGCAGATGAGGCCGACCAGCTTCGTGCCCCGGCGCGCCGGGAACAGCCCTTCGAGCCGGACGAGGATCTCGAGCCGGAAGAGCACAGTGCAAGCGACAAAGCCCGCAGGAGCCGGCTTCGCCGCCATCCGATCGCCGCTGTTTTCGGTTTGCTATGCCTGCTGCTGGCCCTGCCAGCCGGCTACCTCTACTGGGATTACACCAGTCATTTCGAGACGACCGACGATTCCTACATCGCGGCGCGCCAATTCGCGATCGCGCCTGAGGTGTCGGGCTATATCACGGCCGTCCCGGTCACCGACAATGAGCACGTCGCCGCTGGCCAAGTGATCGCCCGCATCGATGACCGTACTTACCGCGCGGCACTCGCCCAGGCCAAGGCGCAAGTGGCCGCCGCGCGAGCCAATATCGGAAATATCGATGCGCAGCTCGATGTGCAGCAGGCGCAGATCAGCGCCGACCAGGCACAGGTGGATAAGGCGCAGGCAGCGCTGCTCTTCGCACAGCAGCAGGCGTCGCGCTACGAGTACCTCGCGCACACGATCGCGGGCACGGTTCAAAACGCCCAGCAATACACCTCGCAGCTCCATCAGGACCAGGCCGCACTCGACAGCGCGCAAGCAACGCTCAAGCTGGCGCAGCGGCAGATCCAAGCGCTGAAGGCGCAACGCGACAGCGCCGTTGCGAGCCTGGCGCAAGCCAAGGCCCAGCGCGACCAGGCCCAAATCAACCTTGGCTATACGACCGTCACGGCAGACCAGTCTGGCCGGGTCGTCCAACTCAGCGCCGCGGTCGGCCAATACGCGCAGCCAGGGACAAACCTGACGATGTTCGTGCCGGACGACATCTGGATCTGGGCGAACTTCAAGGAGACGCAGCTCGACCAGATGCGGCCTGGCGAGCCGGTGACGATCGACATCGACGCCTATCCGGAGCGCGCGATCCGCGGCCATGTCGCCAGCGTGCAGCCCGGATCCGGAACGGCGTTCTCTCTGCTGCCGGTCCAGAATGCTACGGGCAATTGGGTCAAGATCGTGCAGCGGGTGCCGGTCAAGGTTGTCATGGACAATCCGCCGCCTGATGTCGCGCTCGGCCCCGGCATGTCCGTCGAGGCCACGGTGCGGGTCAATCCACACCCGTCGCTGTACGAGCGGTTAGGGAGGTGGGTATGAGCGCCACCGCAGCAAGGAGCACAAGCACGAACCCGTGGCTGATTGCCGTTCTGGTTGCGCTCGCGTCCTTCATGGAGGTGCTCGACACCACCATCGCCAATGTGTTGATCAACTATATTGCCGGGGGCCTTGGTGTCAGCGAGGACGAGGCCTCCTGGGTCGTGACGACCTATCTGGTCGCGAACGCGGTCGCGTTGACAGCAAGCAGCTTCCTCACCCGGCAACTCGGCCGCAAGAGTTTCTTCCTCATTTGCCTGGCGCTCTTCACTGTAAGCTCGGTGCTGTCCGGATACGCCTGGAATCTGCAGACACTACTCCTGTTCCGCATCATGCAGGGCCTCGGTGGTGGTGGCATGGTGCCGGTCGCGCAGTCGATCCTGGCGGATTCCTTCCCGCCCGAGAAGCGCGGTCAAGGCTTCGCATTGTTCGGCGTGGCGATGGTGGTGGCGCCTGTGGTCGGGCCGGCGCTCGGTGGCTGGCTGGCTGACAATTTCTCCTGGCGCTGGGCCTTCGTGATCAATGGTCCGGTCGGAGTGCTGGCGTTCGCGCTAATCGCGCTGATCCTGCGCGAACCCGCGGCCGCAGTTGCAGAGCGCCGACGCGTGCGGCAACAAGGAGGCGGGTTCGATCTTGTCGGCCTCGTACTGGTCTCCACCTTTCTCGGTGCGCTTGAGATCGTGCTCGACCGCGGGCTCGAGGACGACTGGTTCGCCTCATCCTTCATCACCACGGTCGCGATCGTCTGCGCGCTCGCCTTCGTGATGATGATCCCGTGGG
>Ga0182034_10000865_pt1 | contig 14435 bp, 16 predicted proteins | sample flu12Cox44000172_FD_125972 | JGI IMG/M metagenome (GOLD analysis project Ga0182034, IMG submission 125972) | Lab enrichment of tropical soil microbial communities from Luquillo Experimental Forest, Puerto Rico - flux4day.12C.oxic.44.000.172 | ecosystem: Environmental > Terrestrial > Soil >... | reverse complement strand
TTGGTCTTCAATCGCGATTGAAGACCAAGGCGGGGCAGGCGCAGATGGCGAAGCAAGGCGCGCCATCGGAGAGCAAGGTGGCCGCTAAGCGCGTCGACAAAAAGCGTCGGCGGTAAACTTTCCCAGCATGACTCGCCGATACCGGGCCACCACGTTTTCCATTGATGTTGCGGGTGCCCTGGCGATTGCGGCGTGTCGCACGGACACGGCAGGGATGAGACTGTTGAGGTCGGTCATCACTCGCTTTTTCAGGGCAATCAATCTCCCCTATCGAATTCCGGCCCTGCGGTCTTCTGGCTTTCCCACATAGGGTCTAACGCCCTAAGTTCGGGCCGGACACAGGAATCGCCAGATAACCCCGATACTGGCCGGTGCTCTTCTCCACGGCCAGGCCCGTAATTTCCCCGCGGGAATTGATACTGCATGCCGTCTGCAACCGCAGGGGAGAGTTGGCCGAAATCAGAGTGTTGAGGTCGGTCGGCACTCCATCCACGACCACGAAAGCTCGCAGGATTGTAAAAGTCGCGTCCAGTGAGACGCCAGTCACCACGCCCGGGTCGTTGATGGCTAGGGCGACGCTGTAGGTGTCCCCCGGGAGCGGGGAGATGTCCTGCATTCCGGTGCTTTGGCTCCAGACAAAGCCGTGAAAAACGGCATCGCCGGCCAGGTCTGAGGTGCCCACCACCTGGCCCCGGTTATTCATTCCATGGGCCTGGTTTCCGAAGTTGCCGCCCAGGCTGCCGAGATTGGTTGCCTTGCCGTGGTCCCACAGCAGGGCATGGACCGGTGAAAGATAGAGACCGTTGATAACGTTGAAGGTCGAGCAAACTCCCGACGCGCCGGCCACCTGGCCGCGGTCGTTGATCGCTATGGCGAATCCGTCCGGATCGCCGCCGTATGTGGGCAGCTCTTCGATCTGGCCGTTCTCCCAAACCACCGGCTTGTCTTGCAACACCTGATATTGACCCTGGGCGGGATCATAAGGTGGGCAGGTGGAATCCGTTGTCGCCGTCTCCGCGTTGCCGGCCACTTCGCCTCGATTGTTGATCGCACTGGCAGCTCCGTTGTAGCCTCCGAGCGTTGAGAGCGGAGTCATCGAATCGTCCCGCCACAAAAAGCCCAGACATGTTGTACCCGACAACGGAGCTCCTGATGCATAGAAGCCGCAGAAGTCTTCACCGTTCGGGTCTGAGTGAGAGGTTTCGGCCTCACCCACGACTTGGCCGTTTGCATTCGGCGAGCCAAAAGCTGAGCTGTTCAACCCACCGAGTGTGCCGAGATCCCTCTTGAACGCGCCTTGCCAGAGGATCGCGTGCCAGCTTCCGTCAGCTAGGCTCGCCTCCCCGCTGGCCACACCCTTGTTGCTCACATAGAACGGTTGGCTGTACGTCCCGCCCAACGTGCCGAGGTCGACAACCACATAGCGGGGTAACTTGGGTGCTTGCGCCTGGGCACTTGAACCGAACGACGCCACAAGCATCAGTAAAGATGCTTCGGTTAACAGTCTGGTTTTCATATTGTCTCCTTGTAGTTGTGTTTTTCTGCGGCAGTTAGCCGACTCTTGGGTTTCGCGCGCATGCCTGCAGCGACGTGAGGCAAATCAGCTCCGAGCCTTCGGCGGTCTCGAACCGATGCAGCGCGCCAGAAATGAGCCATTCTTCCAGTCCAGGCGACTGCAATTTCGCTAGCGCCTCTGCGTTTCCCAGTGCGACCGTCTCGCTTTCGGCCGCGCACTGCGGGCACCACCTGCGGCCTGCATTCCTGCCGCGCAGAACCAGCAAGGAATTGGTTTCAATCGTGATCCTGATCTGCTTCACCATCGAGATCGCTTTCTGCTGCGTACGAATGGTGTGGAGCTTGCCCGGAACGGCTATGAAAAGTCCTTGCGAACCGTATGAGTATTTCTGATTATTTCTCGGGGGCACGGAAGCAATTGAAAACAGGGGCTTTCAGCGATTCGTTCGAGCGGCGGCCTCCCTCGCTCGTGCCTCACTGGGGCTGGAGAATCGTGTTAAAATCCGCTCCGCTAACGTCGCTGGGAGCGCCCAATGTCCGCGAGCCAAAGCCCGAAGCTCAAGGAAGTGTATGAGTTTGGCCCCTTCTGCGTGGACTCCGAAAAGGAAATTTTGCAGCGCGACGGGAAATCCATTCCGCTACAGCCGAAGACCTTTCAAATCCTTCTGGTGCTGATTCGCCACGACCAGGAGGTCGTCACCAAAGACGACCTCATGAAGGCGGTATGGCCGGACACCTTCGTGGAGGAGGCCAATCTCAGCCGCAACATCTTTATGCTGCGGAAAGCGCTGGGCGAGAGCCCCCAGGACCACCAGTACATACTGACAGTCCCCGGTCGGGGCTATCGGCTTGCCGAGAGCGTGCACTTGCTGCCGGAGCAGGAAGTCAGCATTGTCGCGGCACACCACTCCAAAGTGCAGATACAAGTCAAGGAATCGAAACCCTGGGGATGGATTGCGGTGTGTGCGATCGTTGCGGTTGGCGTTCTCGCATTTACTGCTGCGCTCGTCTTCTGGTGGAGTCGTCCGCCTGGCGCTCCAGTCGTGGAAGCCGTTACTCAACTGACCGATGATGGGGAGCCGAAGTCATCCTTCACCAAAATCGTAACCGACGGAGTGCGACTGTACTTCACCGAAGGCGCGAGAGGAAGTTTCAAGATTGTACAAGTCGCGGTAACCGGTGGTTCAGTTGCCGCGGTTCCGACGAGTCTTACCGATCTGAGGGTCATGGGATTGGCGGCTGAAGGTTCTGCCCTGCTTGCAATTGAAGGTGTCGGCCCTTATCCAAATCCGCTCTGGCAGGTGGCGCTGCCTACAGGAGAATTGCGCCGATTGGGCACGATCGATGCCCAGGGCGCGAGCTTCTTCCCGGACGGTCGCATCCTCTTCGGTCGGGAAAGTGATCTTTACCTCGCCGAAAAGGATGGTTCCAATCCTCGCAAACTGGTAAGCGTCGAAAGCCTAATCAGGCAACCGAGCGTTTCGCCAGACGGGCAGCGACTTGTTTTCACGGTTTGGTCCCGCGCTCCGGCCAGTCCTGAGGCCATTTTCGAATCCCTGGCCGATGGTTCACGCCTCCACGCGATAGTCAACAGCACTGAAGGAGGGCAGCCCTGCTGCGCTGAGTGGAGCCTGGATGGAAGATACATCCTGTTTCAAAATCGGCACGAAGGCCGGCGAGACCTTTGGTTGTTACCCATGAAAGCCGGGTTCTTGCAAGGCCCTCCTCAAGCGATTCAACTTACCAATGGCCCGTTGTCTTACACGGCTCCGGTCATGAGCCGGGATGGAAAACAGATCTTTGCTCTTGGCCTCAAAGAACGAGGCGAAGTGGTCCGCTTCGATACTAAGGCGAATGAATTCGTTCCTTTCCTTTCCGGCATCTCGGCTTTCAATCCCACGTTCTCACGAGATGGGAATTGGGTGGCGTACACCTCCTATCCGGATCACTCGCTCTGGCGAAGTCGTCCGGACGGATCGGACCGCTTACAACTGACTTATCCTCCTATGCAGGTGTACTACCCATTCATTTCCCCGGATGGGAAGCGGGTGGCGTACGGGAATCGCAAAGGGGAGATTTACATGATCAGCATGGACGGCGGCCAGCCACAGAGGATCGCGGAGAAAGACGCAAGTGCTGCAAATTTTTCACCCGATGGAAACCTGTTGGTCTTCATGAACGCGCGTGACGCTACACATTCCGAGTTGCAGTTCCTTGATTTGCGAACCGGTAAGCGCTCCGTTGTGGCGGATTCGCAGGACCTCGGCGGCGGCCAGTGGGTTAGCGCGAACACGCTCGTGGGAGGCTCCAGGGACAGCGCAAAGCTCGAGATCTTTGATGTCAGGACGCAAAAGTGGTCGGACCTGGTGTCAGGAAAAGTGCCGGGTAGCGTGGTCAACTGGGCACATTCCCCGGACTATCAGTATGTCTACTACACAACCGGAGGTGTCGAACCGAAAGCCATGCGTATCCGCCTTGCTGATCATAAAGTGGAAGCCGTAGCCAGCTTGAAGGACCTCCGTCGCGCGCTGGGTCCTGACGGAAACACTCAGATCAGCGTTGCTCCAGATGGATCTCCCATATTCACGCGCGACATCGGCACGCAGGAGGTCTATGCACTTTCAGTGAAATGGCATTGAAAGGAAGACTTACGCTCCCACCTCTGTGTGTCAGCAATCAACCAAACCACTGTGAAATTAAGACCCTCTCACAATGTAGAAGGGCATTAGGGAATGAAGGCTGCACTTGAGACTACGCGCCAGTTTGGTCTCCGGTTTGGGCAATCCGGACTCAGAATGGCCGCTCAGTTCGGCGGCCCCATCCCGATTCTTGCCGTTCACGGCACTGCGAATTCGCTGTTTGCAGGCAAGACCTCTGTTACTTTTTCTTTATGAAGACGGCGTGGTACGGACGTATCGTGTTTGGCGCTGGGGCGGTGTTGTTCGGTGTCATTGCACTGATGTGGCACGATCCCGCCACCTGGCAAACCTTGCGACAGATCTGGAGGCTGCCTTTTGGTGCCGTCATTGGCGCGTGTCTCATGGCTGCTCAAATCGCCGGTGGGATTGGGATGCAGTATCCGAGGACCGTGCGCTTGGCTTCGCTCGTGCTATGCGTCGTCTATTTATGTTTCTCGCTGGCCTGCATCCCTGACATCATTGCCGCATCGAGCCTCTATGAACGATACGGGGGGAGCTTCTTCCAACAGTTTTCCTTGCTTTGCGGGGCGATTGCGCTGTACGCGGCGACGGAGGCGAGTCCAGCAAGGGCGCTGGTGTTTGGCCGACTGGCTCGCCTTGGACTTGGAGTCTGTGCGATTTCATTTGCGTTGAGTCAGGTGCTCTATTTTCGTCTGACGGCTGACCTGGTTCCAAAGTGGATTCCGCCCAACCAGATGTTTTGGGCGATACTCACGACCATCGCGTTTGCACTCGCGGCGAGCGCCCTTCTCATCAATCGCCAAGCACGGCTTGCGGTGCGCCTGATGACCCTCATGCTGGCACTGTTTGGCGTGTTGGTCTGGATTCCGCGCCTGGTCGCTGGCCCAAAAGCGCATTCGAACTGGTCTGAATTCGGCCTGACTGTCCTTATTACAGGCGCTACCTGGATGGTGGCTGATTTGAAGTCTTTCTGATTTAGTCGGTGTTTGCGTGCCGCATCATCGGGTACCTTCGCAGCGCTGTTTCCGGATCCAGCGCCAGGAAATCCTCGTATGACGCCGCCCAAACGAAACTCAAAAGAGAGGTTCCCAAGTCGGAACTGGCGCTGCCTTTGTGGGATGGTTGTGCTTGCCAAAGATCCCCTGACTTCCGGGTCGCCCGTTACATGGGAAGCGACGGCGAATCGACCCCGAGGCGTGTGGATGAGGTAGTCGCCCAGGGTGTTTTACCTACTTTCCTCAGCTAGCTTCTTGAGCGTGTCCTGTATGCCCTGCCGGATCTCGGCGCGGCGTTGCGCGGTATCGGACCAGGAGGATAACGGGGCTGTGTGCGAGTCCACCATGGCGAGTGCGGTTTCAGCATATCGTTGCGCGAGGTCCCTCTGTCCGTCCTGCAGATAAGCATCGGCAAGGTTGAAGTGCGCGTCAGCGGAATCGGGATAGGCGAGCAGGTTGAGTTGGAAGATCTCGATTCCCAGTTTTCGTTCCGCTTGCGCATCCGATGTCTGGCCAGCCGTCTTTTCCACTTCCGCCAGACGCATGTGGTCAGAGCCAATGATGTCTAGGCTGACTTCGGGCCACAACTGCACCTGGGGATCGCGTTTCCGCGCTTCCGTCAATTGCCGCGTGACCTCAGTGACACCGCCGGGCATTTCGAGCTGATTGAGGATCGCAGCGGCAGCCAGCGGGTCGGCAGGAGCACGCCCTGGAGTCTTAACGAGTGTGTTGACAAACCACTGCACGATGATGCCGGTCAGGTCCGGGTGGCTCTGGAAGAGATCGGTGCCGTGACTACCCGTGGCGGGAACTTTGCTAGGATCACTGGTCTCATACCAGAGCCAAGGCGCTTCCTGGGCCAAGGAATAGTGGATGAGCTTCCTGGTGGGACTGGAAGACCTTGCGTAAAGAAGGAGCATGGCTTCGACGGTGGGCGGATATTCGTCGCTGTCGGCAACCACGAAAAGTTCGGGGAATTGCGGCGCTTGATGGAGAAATTCGATGCCCGGGCGTAAGGTTTCGCCAGACATCAAAACGAGGGACTTTATTTCGTTGGGATGGAGGGCGGCGGTTTGTATGGCATTATCGACACCGAGCCAGCCGGTGCCTGCCGAGCCAATGACATCCCGTCGAACGCTGGGCTGCGAGGCCAAGAACTGAAAAACGGTTTCCAGGTCGGCTTTCTGGTGGATCTGAGTGGCCTCTTTGCGTGTGCCGCCGCTTTGGCCATAGCCGCGGGTGTCGACTGTGAGCGTGTTGATTCCAATCGCCGCCAGCTGGCCGGCCACATCGTCCCAGGAAGTGCGCGTGCGGTTGCTCTGATGGTAGAGGATCACGCCGGGGCCAGGCTTGCCCGCGGCAAAATAGGTTGCCTTTAGCAGTGTTCCGTCAGCAGATTTCAGATCAACTATACGCGGCGCGGGCGCATTCTGAGCACCTGCAACAAAACTTAGAGCTAGCGTCACTAGAGGGTACATTGCATTCTTGATCATCCCAATTCTCTCTAAAGTCATCGCCCGCCGATTAATGCGTCTGTGTTGCAAGATCATTCCTGACTACTGCCCCTCCCGTCATTACGAAGCGGACGCGCTCCAGTTCGGTAATGTCCGCCAATGGATCACCGGTGACGGCAATAAGGTCAGCAAATTTGCCGGGCTCGATGGCACCGATCCGGTCCTCCCAGCCCAACATTTCTGCCGCATTGACAGTGATGGCGCGAATTACATCGAGCGGCGGCATCCCTGCATCGCGCAAGTTAACGAATGTCGCGGTGCTCGCCTGCCCCCGGGTTTTTCCGGGGTAAAACCAGCACATATCCGACCCAGCGGCGAACTTCACGCCAGACTTCAACACCTGCTGCACCAGCTCGTTGTATTGTTTGTCCCGACGTGCGCTGGAGCTGATTCGGGCAGACCGAGTCTCAGCAGGCAACACCACGGTCGGCTGCATGATCTTCAGGAAAAAGCCGCCATACGCGGTTGGCGTCAGGTCGAAGAAGATGCCTTTCTCGCGCATTTGCTTAAGCTGCTCGTCCGTAACCTCGTTGCCGTGCTCGATCGAATCCGCGACCGCATCGATGGCCGTTTGAATGCTGGTCTTGTCGACCGCATGCACGGCAACTTTCAGATGCTCACGATGCGCCTCTTCGACAACAGCCGTCAGTTCAGCGACCGTGAGATTCTCGTCGGCTGTGACCTTGATCACATCCACGTTCCGAAACGCATTCTTCCGGACGGCCTGTCGTGCGGGGTCTGTCCCATCAATCAATAAAAATTCCTGCTCAAGGATGGCGTCGGTAAGTGCGGGATTGAGATTCTGAACGTACGAACCGAGCGTGATCAGCTTGCGCGCGGAAGCCAGGATTCTCGGTCCAGGGACGCGGCCTGCGTTGATCGCATCGCGCAGCTCAGTGTCGCCGTCCACCCCCGAGTGCCCGAGGTTGCGAACAGTCGTGATGCCGCTCTCCAAATCTTCGCGAGCCATTTGCGCACCCACTAGCGCGCGCTTGCTAGGTGATTCGACGATCGCCAGCAACATCCCCGGTGCAAAGAGCCCGTTCCAATGGCGCTGTATCTCCGCTTCCGGCGGCACGATGATGTCGAGCAATAGGTGGGTATGGCCATCAATCAATCCCGGTAGTAAAGTCGCGCTGCCCAGGTCAATGATTTTCGCGTCAATAGGAGCGCTTATCTGCGAAAGCGAGCCAACTTGCTTGATCTTAAGGCCTTCGACGAGGACGGCTGCCGGGGCGAGCACGCTACCCGTGTGCGGATCCAGCATGCGGGCAGCCTTGACCAGCGTGGCGGTTGGAGACGGCTGCGCTATCTGGGCGGTTGAAGCTGGTACGAAGAGGAGCGCAGCTGCGCTTATCAGATAAATGAGAAGGAGCCCGTTCGAGACCCTGCGCGTCATTGCTTGCATGGCCGCCAACCCCCGTCTACTACGTCATCCGTAAATCCTACTACATAATACGTTGATAATGCAAATGCGGCTGGGAGCGGTTCCAGAGCGGCTTGTCCCCGCAAAGACTAAGTAGGGTTTACCGCAGGACGAAGCAGCAGGCGGTGTGAGCAACGGTTTCAAAGACGCCGAGGGAGAGCAGGGCCACGAACAGTATGTACATGAGCATGCTCGCGGCGCGGTTCGCCAGTTGCGGCGGCCCTGCCAGCGGGCCCAGTCGATAGCTCAGATGCGATGAGGCTCCCGTCTGCAGAAACAAACCTTTCTCGGGAGCGGCAAGTTTGGCAAGCGCGGAAACAAGCTCCCGGCCGTGAGCATTCTCGATCACAGACTCGTCGCAGGAGAGCTCGCGATACAGCGACATCCGCGCCCCGGCAAGCCACATGAGTGGATGGAACCACAGGATGCATAGCCCGAGTTCATAGAGCAGGCTGATCAGATTGTCGCGCCTTCTCGCGTGAGCCAGCTCGTGCATGAGGACAGCAGCGAGCTCTTCGTGACTTAGGAGGTGATCTAGTCCGCTGGGTAGGGAAATTCGGGGCCGAAGAACGCCCTGGACCGCCGGAGTCTGATACCTGTCGTCGAAGTTGACTGGGATACCATGTGCGAGGAAATTTTCCATCGTGCCACACTTCCCCAAATAGACCGGGTATTGAGCTTCCCGACGAGCCATGCGGATTCGCTTCGCAAGCCGTATCAACATTGCCAATGTACCAACAACCCATACCAGGGCGAGCATTGCAGCGGTACGGCCTTGTGTTAGGCTCCACGCCGCATCGCCGATGAGCCCTAGCGGTGCAGCCCACGCAAGATGCGGCGCCCACAACTTGTCGATCAAAGCGCCTGTCGGCACAATGAAATTCAATGTGGTCACCACCCAGATCCAATACTTCGCGGTAGCGCTGCCACCCCGGATCGACGTCAGCGCCAACGCCGCACATCCGACAATCGAGGCATAGAGCATGTGGATCCCGAAGTAATACATCGTGCGCGCGGCCTGCTCATGCATGCTTGCCTCCACGGCTCCGGCCATTGTTACCGTCGGCTGCCGCTTGCAGCGCCTTCAGGTCCCGTAAAGTAATCTCGCCGTTCTCAAGTAAGTTGGAAACAAGCAAACGTGGCGACCCGCCAAAGAGATCCAGCAGGTCCCGGATTATGCGGTTACGATACTGGGTTTGATTGATGGCCGGCTGAAAAAGCTGCGCATTGCCGATCTTCCTTACTTTTATCAATGCACCCTTCTCCTCCAGCCTATAGACGAGCGTTTGTACCGTTGTGTAAGCGACGCGCTCGTCCTCCGGCAGGCTATCGAGGACCTCGCGCACAGATGCGATCCCGAGTTTCCAAAATTGTTCAAGAATGCGGACTTCGGCCTTGGAAATACGCGACTCTTTCATAATCTCCTACTCGTCACGGCAATGCTACTACAAGGAACGGCGTATTGGCTATTTCGTGCTCTGCTCTAGGAAATGAGCTTGTGGTTCAGTGCTGATAAACATCCCCGCGATCGCGAACAAGCCAGTTCGTGCATGGTCGGCTATTTGGAATTGAGCAGGAGGCGTGACCAGGTACACCGTTTCATCCGCCCTTTTGCGCTGAATCACCTGATCCCGAACCCCGATTTTAAGTCGGGAAAATATCGTCGAAGGTCTGAATTGTGTTGTAGGCATTCTGCGGTTGCGGATGATTTCCAGGACGTATGCATAACAAAGTGTGAAACCCAGCAGCCTGTGCTCCGTTCAATTCAGAGACGACATCCGAAATAAAAACAATCTCCGTCGGCAAGAGCTCCAAGGTTCTTGCAATCTTTCGGTAGCTGGCCGGGTCGGTTTTTGTGCCAATTGTCGTATCGAAGTACGCTGCCAGAAACTTGGTCAGATCGCCGGCCGTTGTATGGGCGAAGAGAAGCTTTTGAGCCAAAACACTCCCCGAAGAGAAAATGGCGACTGTCCTGTTCTGTGCATGCCAGCGCTTGAGCGCAGGCGGCACATCATCGAGGACCTGACTACGTAGCTCGCCGCTCGCGTAGCCCTCCGCCCAAATTTTTCCCTGGAGTGATTTCAGGGGAGTTGACTTGCGATCACTCTCGATCAGCCAATCTATATAAGGAACGAACGATTCCGGCTCACTTGGATTTTTCAACGCGGGTGGACTGAAACCTTGACCGGTGTCTTGCAAGTGTTCGCGCCACAGCCCACTTAAATCTTCGAGCACTTCCGGCGATGATCGATGCCGCTCAAGAAACTGCTCGGCATGTGAACGTGCGTAAGAAAAGAGGACCTTAAAGACGAAATCGATGGGCGTGGTGGTTCCTTCAATATCCAGGAGAACCGCTTGAACCCCATGGTGGAGTAACGAACTCACGGCCGAGTCGCAGGCCGTGACGGAACGTAAGACGGCCCCAAGCATACCGGCTGATAGCCACTATCAATTCCGCTGTCGGTGTAATGGGGCGTCCAGCCCGACTGCTCTTGAAACAAACGAATCGCCCGGATCGTTCGGTCTCCGCACAGATCAAACCAATGCCAGGTTTCTCGGGGCACACGAATCAGGTCTCCGGGTTCTACCTCGACTGCGGTAAGCGGGCCCCGGCGCGGGTGAATGTGAAACACTCCCCGGCCATGAAGGATGAAGCGCACTTCGTCCTCGTCGTGCCAGTGTTCGCGGCTGAATCTCGCCAACATGGCTTCCAAGTTCGGTGTCGCGGGACTCACATCAATTAGGTCTGCAGTAGCGTAGCCTCCCTGTTGTTTTAGGTTTTCGATTTGCTCTTTGTAGATCGCCAGAATCTCTTCGGGTAACGCGTAGTCAGCAACTGCTTTGGACAGTTCCCAGTGTTCGTAGTCGATGCCTATGCTGGCAAGGTAGTCGGTTATTTCTTCTTTCTCTCGCAATGTGCGATCTTCATCTGGAATTCGGACAATTGCCATACAACCTTCTTCCTCAACGAGCCAAGTCTAACCAGCCACAGTGCTCGGGATCGTCTGGGTTCTTCCCACAACCTCTAATAGGAACTCCAATATCTCAAGATGACGCTTTGCCTGTTCGAGATTTTCGCCCCAAGTGTAAAGCCCATGGCGACGCAAGAGAAAACTGTGAACGGCCGGACATTGGCTCAGCGTCGCCTCAACAACTCCGGCCAATCGAGTCATGGCCTGATCGTTCTCGATAATCGGCAGCCATTCGCGGTGGCTGTGCGATTTGACTCCTTCAAGCCCCTTCAACATCTCGTAGCCTTCCATCCAAAGCCCACCGGTATCGGCGTAACGATCAGAAACAATAACGCTCCATACCGAATGGGTATGCAATACGGCGCCAGCATGCCTGATATTTGCCAGAAGCAAGTGCAATGCGGTTTCAGCGGAAGGACGGCCCGATCTCGCGAGCGTCGCTCCGTTCCCATCAACGTGTACAAAACTCTCCGGTGACAACGTTCCTTTGTCTAATCCTGTTGCCGTTATCGTCAAAACCAAAGGCGCACGGCTTACCACGGCACTGAAGTTGCCGCTCGTACCCATCACCCAACCCCGTTCATAGCACGCCCTCGCGACTCGGGCCAAGGACGTTTCCGCATCAGCAGGTTCGAACCCCAAATCTCGCTGAGTCGTTTGTGCCATTCACAGATTCTACTCGTTAAAGCTGGAAGAGAATTTCCGTGCTGGAGATGGTCAGCTTCCGATTGGCTGGTAAGATCCAGATTGCCTCTAAGAACTAAGCCGCTGGCGCGGCGAACGCTTCGCGTGGGGCGTGCTCAAACGAACCCGAATGCCTTGCACCGGAACCCACTGCACGATAATATTGGCCACGCTAGGGCAATTAACCCAGCCTGGGATAAAGCGCACCGAGTGTTCCCCTATCAAAAACGCTATTGAAATTCCATAGCTAATCGCGCCCGCCGCCACCGCCAGCGACTTCCTTCTCACGGCTCTATCGAAACTGCTCCGCTGCCCGAAGACCGTCCAGCTCACTCCGAACCTGTCATGTTTGCGGAGCAGTTCCGATAGAGTCCTAACGTGATCGGGTCAAGTACCGGCGGACACAAGCCGACTTACCGGATCTTGCTGGCCGTCCTTCGGGCCGGCGAAGGCGAAACGTCGGTATTGCCCTTGATACGCTCTTGACTGATTCAACGAAGTCAGGGGACTGACTAGGTCCATGTCCGCAGGCCGATGACTCCCCAATAGGCCAGATACGCGGTTGCAATCAGGAGGGCGAATGAGACGATTACCGAGTGAATCCAAAGCAACCTCCGCACGCCATAGCCTGGTCCCCGGATCGCCGTCCACGCGCTCGCCAGAGAGGAGATTGCGAACAGGACAGTAGTAAGGAAGATCGCTGCGGACCAGGGAGAGAAATGGCCCAGGCGGTCAAAAATTCCCCTGGATGCCAGCGCGAATTCGACTGCGCACGATAACAAAGCGAGGACTGCGACGAGTGGCCAAAGACGCATTGCGCGCTCTGCGGGACGCCGGCGCTTCTTAAACAAGCCGCCGATCAACCAGAAAGGCGCATAGAAAAACACCGAGACAATCGCCAATCCGACGAACCCGGTGAGGGCTATCTCACATAACGTTAGCCAGGTAGGCATGCGTTTGAGCGTCATCCAACCCGTCTGGATAAATTGCTCATCAGACTTGATGAGCAGCACAGCGGAGGCAACCGGCTCCGGCGAATCTTCGTTCGGAACATAACGAAAAAATCTACCGTTGACCGGTATAAACGTTCGTTTGCCTTGCAAGCTCACGATTTCCATCTTGCCATCTTGGAAATGCACTTCCGATATTCCAGTGAGCTGATTGAGAAAATGTATCATCTCCATGCGTGGCGAATCTGGCTCATAGAAGCCCGCAAAATCGTGCACATCTGCCGGTAGAGGTCCGGGGTTCGGCACTGCGGGCCTCGCCAGTTTGAGAGTGATATACGCGCGGATTGCCCTTCCGATTTCGTTGTATGCGGTGCTGTTGCCGGAGTTAATGCTGTAGAAATAACCGACGCCGTAATCGGGCATGTAAGCAACGTCGGTTAGGCCACCAAGCACAGCGCCGTCGTGCCCGTGGTAGATGAAGCCCTCGCGGACAGACCAGTAATTGTTGAGACCGTAGCCATTCTTCAACCCTGCCTTTGCCGCCCAAGTGCTGGTTGGGCTCTCCATGCGGTCGATGTCTGCGGCAGGCATTACTTGTCTCCCTTTTACCTTTCCGCGATTAAGATAAAACTGGACGTAAGCGGCCATGTCCTCAGCCGACGCGTTGACCGCTCCTGATGGTCGGTACAGGATGTTCCAATAGGGATAGGGTGATTTCCCATGATCGTCATAAAGAATGGCGTTGCTGTGGGGAGATGGTTTGAAGTAGGTTGCGGTCTTCATTCCGATCGGAATGAAAAAGTTCTGCTGAATGTATTCCTCAAAGCTTTGGCCGGTGATCTTTTCCACGATATACGCGGCCACAGCCGGGCCAGTGTTGCAATAGGCCATGCGCGTGCCCGGAGGCCAGCGTGAAACCCGCGTCTCTCGGCCGTACTGCAGCGCTTGGGGCAAATCCATGGTTGGGGGTGCATCGAATGCGAATTCGCGTAGATGAATGTCATCCCACCCGGTGGTGTGCTCAAGCAGGTTGACAACACGCACCGGATCGCCTGCTTCCCAGCGGTTCTCAAACCACACCTCCGGAACCAAGTTGCGGACCGGATCATCGAGCGACAGCTTTCCCTCGTTAGCCAGCTTGAGGATGGAAAGTGACGCAAATGCCTTCGACGTTGACCCAATGCGGAACAGCGTTTGCGCCGTTACGGCGCGACCGGTTGCGACGTCGGCCTTGCCGAGACCGGCGATCCACTCCGGACCGTCGGAGTGCACGATCGCGACAGCCAAACCTGGTGTGTGCGTGTCGGAGAGAGTCGTTTGGAGTTGTTGCTGAAGCTCGGCGATCGACTGAGCAGGTCTTGTCTTCTCCACTTGAGCCACTGACACCGTCGCTGAGAGAAGAAGTAGAATCAGGGCAATAAGGGCCACTTTCACACGCCCCACCTGTCTCTTCGCAGGAATCTGACACGAGGGTCCCACATTGCAGTTCGGATGCTCCATGCTAAACCAAGAATGTTCCTGTCGTTGTCGGATTTCGGCACAATCGCAACGGCGCAGGATTGTGAGAGTAATGGCCTGCTATCGTTGGCCAACTAGACTTAGACTAGGAGCCTGCGGAAACAGCCAGTGGTTGGTTGATCTGCTGCAGCTATTGGGGCATGAAGTCTTTATCGGAGATGCGATGCATCGTCGTAAAAGCCGCCGTTCTCACGGTTTGGG